>JFJP01040487.1_pt1 | contig 17971 bp, 10 predicted proteins | sample 431651 | NCBI WGS metagenome assembly JFJP01 (sample SAMN02602958, study PRJNA72255) | Microbial mat metagenome, whole genome shotgun sequencing project. | biome: fresh water; feature: sink hole; material: water; isolation source: purple microbial (photo- and chemosynthetic) mats found in...
TTTTGGCAAATTACCTTTTAACCGGCTTTAATTCTTTAGATTACAGCCTTTTCAGTTTTTTGTCATGTACTTAAATTTGTATAATAATCAACTCAGCGGAAGTATCCCTGCCGATTTGGGCAATTTGACCAATTTGCAACAATTATGGTTGTACAATAATCAACTCAGCGGAAGTATCCCTGCCGAATTGGGCAATTTGACCAAGTTGTATTCTTTAGCCTTATCTAATAATCAACTCAGCGGAAGTATCCCTGCCGAATTGGGCAATTTGAGCAATTTGCAAGGATTGCTTTTATCTTCCAATGCACTCAGCGGCATTATTCCTAAAGAATTAGGCAATTTGAGCAATTTGCAAACTTTAGACTTATCTTATAATCAACTCAGTGGAAGTATCCCTGCCGAATTGGGCAATTTGGCTAATTTGGTACATTTATATTTGCATAGTAATCAATTTGTTGGTGAAATACCTTCTTCAGTAGCTTCTTTGCCAAACTTAACGCAATTCGATTTTTCAAATAACTTGTTTATTGGAATACCTGCTGTTACATCTGTGAATTTAAATGTGGCAGAAGGTAATGGCCTTCGCACCGCCAACAACTACCTCACCTTTGCCTCATTGGAGCCCAACGCAGCCAACCTGCAATATGCAAGCAAGTATGCCCCTCAAAAGGAGTTATCTTTGGTGATTTCAGGAAGTGCCCAACAAGCAGGTGCTTCGCTAAATTTAGATATAGCTACTTTGGTAGGTCGCAGTTTAGGTGGTAGCAACAACCATTACCAGTGGTACAAAGATGGTAATCCGGTTGGAACTGACTCACCCATTTTGTCGCTTGCCAACCTGTCATCTGCCAATGCTGGAAGTTATAAATGCATTATCACCAATTCTGTTCTTACAGGGTTAAGTTTGAGTACAAGTTCTTACGTTCTTTCTGTAAGCTCTTCTGCTGTTAGCTTAAACATCCTCAGCCCTACAGCAGTAACTGGCACCACTGCTACTATTCCGGTAAGTGTTGTTACCAGTGAGAGCACAAACGTTACTTTGTATTATCGTCAGTTGGGTGGTAGCAATTTGTCTACTTCCTCTCAAAATACATCAGGTAACACCACGCTGAATTTTAATTTAACCGGATTATTACCTAACACCACGTACTATTGTTATGCACTTACTCAAAATCTGATATCATCCAATGAAATCAACTTTACTACCACTAGTGCATGTGCTGGGACCATAGTTGAAATAACTAGCACTGATTTTGAAATATGCAAAGGCTTAACATTAGCCTATTATTCAGTAAGTAATACCCAATATAGTCTTCTTGAATGGTCGGCTACCAATGGGCAAATAGTATCGGGTCAAGGCCAAAGAATAGTAACAGTAAAATGGGATGAAAATCAAAATAGTTATGCTATTAATTTACAGTTTACTGATCTTCACAACTGTAAACAAAGTTTGACGGATTCCATCGATATCTAAGGTACCTCTCAATTGAATCCTACTCTGAAAGCTAAAAAGAAAAGAAATTATTTTCTAATAGCTTTTGATACTCCATCAGGTGCACAATACAAATGGTACCACAATGGTGAATTAATAGCAAGAGAGAATAAACAGTATTATATAGTTCCAAACGATAAGAGAACTGGTACATATTTGGTAGAAATAACTGGTTCAGATGGATGTAGTAATAAATCTAATATACTTACTTTCAATAAATATGGAGAGATAGAAGGTGCACTAAGGGTTGACGACGAAAATGAGAGTTTATTATATCCAAATCCGGCTTCTGAGAATGTAAATTTACAGATTAGCATTGAAATATCTGGAACAATTCAAATCATGTTTTATGATATAAGTGGCAGATTGGTTAAAAGTATGGAAGTACCAAAAGAAGGCATACATTTTGAAATGGAAATACCTCTCAATGAGTTTAATATAGGAGTTTACTTCGTTAAAATTAAAATCGGAGATGAATTTTCAGGAAATCACCGGCTCATAGTTGAATGAAGTGTAATGCTTTATAATGTGGTATAGAATGCACTAATTGAGACAGATTTGAATTGTTCGATCTGGTCTCCTACAAATAGTTCATATGAAGAACCGGAATTCTTGATAGGATTCCGGTTCTATAATGAAAATACATTGTAAATCAGTTACTTATGATGAAAACAATTCTTTACAAATTGGCACATTTTAGTTATTATCCTTTTGTATCTTTAAAGAAATATTTAGAACTTTTATAAATCATTATGAACTGGTATTAGAATAATTAAAAAGTGTTTATATTTGCAACGATTTGAAGTAGATGAATAGTTTAGAATCTGATATTATCTGAAACAATGGTTTTTAATAATATTGGTAATACAAGTTGTTCATTTTATGTTGATTGAATTTAATACATATAATCACTGGTTAATTTAAATGATGGGGTGCTCTTTAGTACATGAATACATATTTTGTCCGTAATCAGAGTTATTCCATTGATTTGAATTGCATAATTGTATTAACGTTAGGTTGTTAGTAGTGTTATAGACAATAGAGTTGGTTTTATATTTGATTCCGCGTCTGAGATTGATTAAACCCAAACCCTAGAAAAATAGGTAATATTTTATAAAAAAAGCCGAATAAGTATTTGATTATTCGGTTTTTTTGTTGTTACTTTGTGTTACCTAAATAGGTAATTTATGAAAACAAATTCGAAACATCCAGATTGGGCTATTGCACACAGAAAACCCGGAACCGAACTCAAAAATATTAACGGTAGATATTATCTTTATGAGGTAAAATCTGTCTATGACAAAACTATGGGACGCTCAAAAAAAATATCCATGGGTATCCTTGGTAGCATCACGCAAGAGAACGGTTTTATACCTTCCCCAAAAAAAGAACTTAGGGCAAAAGCTGATAAAAGCTATCGGAGCAAAGAAATTTTTGCCCTTGAGTATGGTTTTGCGAACTGGTTAGTGCGTTCCTTTGAAAATTCCGGCTGTTTAGAGGAATTAAAACTACATTTTCCAACGCACTGGCAATTCATCATAATTATGGTTTATTGTCGAATAGCTTACAAATCACCACTTAAGAATATCCCGTTTTTTACCCAGCAATCCGACATTGCAAACATACTAGACTATCAGCAAACCCTAAACGAGCAAACGGTGGGCAGAATGCTTTTCGAACTTGGTTCTATGCAAAGCTCTATACACAACTTTCTAAAGCCCAAAAACCTCATTAGGAAAACGGTACTCATGGATGCAACTGATATAGTATTGCAATCCAACGGGATTGCGCTTTCCCAAAAAGGCTATAATTCAGACATGAACTTCCAGCCACAATTTGTTCTACTTTATATGTATGACGCAAGTACAACGGAACCATTGTATTACAGATTACTTCCTGGTAATATAAGGGAAATATCGGCCATGCAAAATACCATCAAATTAAGTGGACTGGAGCAATGTGTCTATATCGCAGACAAAGGCTTCTTTTCTGAATCGAACGTGACCGAACTGGAACGCATGAACATGCAGTTTATCATCCCGTTAAAACGCGACAATCAACTTATTCCTTACAATTTGTTGGAAGGAATAGAACAAACAGACAATTATTTTCAATTTGCAAACCGTTTTGTATTTTATGCAGTCCCAACTAAAAGCAACACAAGAAACATTAACCTTTACCTGGACGGCAAACTTAAGGAACAAGAAAAATCCGACTACTTATCACGCATAGTTACCGTTCCCGAAAATTACTCCAAACCAATGTTTAATCAAAAAGTTAAAGCCATGGGAACACTCGCCATAATGCATAACACAGAACTTTCACCTCAGGAAATTTATTTTGAATACAAAAATAGGGGTGAAATAGAACAGTTCTTTGACCATCTAAAAAATACGCTGGATGCATCTACATCGCATATGCAAAGAGAAGAGTCTCTTAACGGATGGATGTTTATCAACCATTTAAGTATGAAAACCATTTACTCTATTTATACCACCCTTAAATCAACGGATTTAAACAAAAAACAGAAATTAAACCACAAGTATTCCATCAATGATGTGGTAGAGCATTTAAAATCTATTAGGAAAATTAAATTCTCTACCAACGAATACGTTTTGTCTGAAATGAACAAGTCTACAAAGACGCTTCTTGATAAAATAAAAATATCTATTACCTAAAATAATTAGGGTTTGGGATTAAATAGAAATTAATTTATCACAACACATATGTATAAACTATTTACAAAATGCATAAAAAGATCAAACAAGCTTTTGATTGTTTTGCAAATGATACTGGGAATTCACCAGGTATATGGTCAGACAATGGCTCAAAATTATGCTTTTGCATCGCAGGTTGGTGCTTATTCGCCAATATTTGTTAGCTCAGGTGCAACACACATCAGTTCAATACCCAACGGTACGGATGAGGCTATGGAATCCGATGTGCCAATTGGTTTTACATTCAATTATAGAGGAACCGATTTTACTACTTTAGCAATTAGCACGAACGGGTATGAATCGTTATCATCGACCCCTTTTCAAAACTATGGAAATGATTTGATGCTCAATGACGATGCTGTTCAGCACATAACGAAATGGAATTTTTGACTCTATTTAAATTTTGAATTAAGATATCGAGCAAAATTTTTGATTCCCACCACAAATAAATATCAAGTTATTTATTATTAGATAAAAGATATTACAATATGTTACCATTATATCAATATTATATTACAAAATTTAAAATCATGATTAAAAAACTACTAATCCTTATGTTTTTTTTGGGGGGCATTGGTTTGGCATCAGCTCAACCGTGGCTTAAGAATTTGCCGGACATAGGAACCAGCAAAAACTATTCGTTGTATGAGTATAAAACTGCATTTGACAAGTACTGGGCACCCTATGATGTAAAACATGGTTCTTATTTTGAAAATGGTAAAAAAATGAAAGCCATAGGTTGGAAGCAGTTCCAACGTTGGTATTACAGCATGGAAAATCAAGTGGACAGAAGTACCGGACACTTGCCCGTCATTTCTGCTTTGGATGTAATGGCTAACTACCGAAAATTGAAATCTGCACAAGCAATACAAGCTGATTGGAAATCTTTGGGTCCGGATATTACCGCGGGTGGATATGCCGGTTTGGGACGTATCAATTGCATTGCATTTCACCCTACTGATATGAATACCTACTGGGTAGGTGCTGCAAGCGGTGGTTTGTGGGTAACCCGTGACAATGGCGTCACTTGGACTTGTCAGACTGACAACAACGGTGTTTTAGCCGTTAGCAATATCATTATTCCTTCAAACTTTTCAACATCAAATACCGTGTATATTTCTACAGGTGATAGAGATGGTTGGGACAACAGAAGTATTGGTGTTCTGAAATCAACCGATGGAGGGCAAACATGGAATAAAACCGGACTCTCTTATACCCTGCAAGATGGTGCTATGGTTAACAGGCTTATTGTAAATCCTACTGATGAAAATACCCTGATAGCTGCTACTTCTCTTGGTGTATTCAAAACCACAGATGGGGGTACTACTTGGAGTACCAAACTTGCGAACAACAATTTTATTGATTTTGAATTTAAACCCGGCGATTTTTCCACGTTCTACGGCAGTACACAGAACGGAACTATTTATGTTTCGAGAGATGGTGGTACCACATGGAATGAAATTTTTAATGAGTCAGACGGTTCTAGGATTGAAATGGCCGTTACCGCTCACGATGCCACCTATTTGTATGCTCTTGTTTCTGATGGCAGCGGGGGTTTCTATAAAATGCTAAAATCAACCGACGCTGGGGCTAATTTTACCGCTGTTCTTGATTTTAATGAAATAAATCTACTTGGTTGGGAAGGCGATGGTACCGACGCAGGAGGCCAAGGTTGGTACGATTTGGCTTTGGAAGCCTCACCTACAAATAAAAACATTGTACTGGTAGGTGGCGTAAATTCTTGGCGTACCTTAGATGGGGGCACTACTTGGGAAATATTAACACATTGGTATGGACAAAACGGCGTACAAGCAGTGCATGCCGATAAACATGCTATTGAGTACCGAAGTAATGGGGACGTATTTGAGTGTAATGACGGTGGTGTATATCTGTCTACCAGTGATGGCGCGAATTATGAGAGTAAATGTTCTGGGTTGGTGATAAGCCAAATGTATAAACTAGGAGTTTCTGCTACAGATCCGGATGAAATAATTGCAGGTCTGCAAGACAACGGCACTAAGCTCAAAAGTGGATCCGCATGGTACGATGTGAAAGGCGGCGATGGTATGGAGTGTATTATTGATTTTACTGACAATAATATTCAATACGGAACATACACAAATGGACAGATTTCGCGTACTTTAGATCATTGGCAATCTGAAACAGAGATTCAACCTGCTGATGCAGGTGATGGAGCATGGGTTACGCCGTACATTATGTCGCCCGACGACAATGCTACCCTATACGCAGGATATGCCGATATTTGGAAAACTACGGACAGAGGCGATAGTTGGACAAAAATTACAGATCTCAGTTCTTCTTATAGGTTTAGAAGTATGGCGATATCATTGTCAAATACTAAAGTGCTTTATGTAGCAGATTTGTCAAATATATATCGTACAACCGACGATGGTGCCAACTGGATAAATATTACCAACAATTTACCTACCGGTTCAAATAGCATTACCTATATAGCTATAAAACATGATGATGAAAATACGGCATGGGTTACTTTAGGTGGTTACAATGACGATAAAGTATATGAAACTACTGATGGTGGAGCTACTTGGACTAATATTAGTGCAGGACTGCCTGAAATACCTGCTTATTCAATTGTGCAAAACAAACAAGTGACAGGTGAAGTTCATTTGTATGTAGGAACGGAAGTTGGGGTTTATTTCAAAAAAGGAAGCTCTGATTGGGTAATGTATTCTGATGGTTTGCCTAATGTCAGAATTGGTGAGCTTGAAATATTTTATAGCTCAAATGCTGAATCATCTATGTTACGAGCGGCTTCTTATGGACGTGGTATGTGGGAGTCAAATGTATATTATGAAAGCGGACCTATGGAGTTTAGTGCAGTAACCGTTAAACATCCAAATACCAATGCAATAGCTCCCGGTGCAACAGATGAAGACATTTTATTGGTTCAAGTTGCGATGACTGGAAGTGAGAATCCATTAAGCATTACTTCATTAGTGTTTAATACCCAAGGTACTACCGATGTGTCAGATATTACACTCGCCAGTTTGTATACAACAGGTACATCTCTTAATGCAGACAACGCTGTATTGTTAGGTACTATAGCCAATCCGAATGGTGCAATGGAATTTACTGTTGACAGAGAATTAGCTGGGGGAACGAATAATTTCTGGTTATTATATAATATTGCCCAAGAAGCTACCCTTAATAATGTTGTTGATGCAGAATGTCTTAGCGTTACTGTTGGAGGAACTGTCCGTAATCCTGATATAATGGCTCCTGATGGAAACAGAGAAATAAATATTATTTACTGTGAGGCTGGAGCTTCCGATGAATATGAATTTATTTCTAATGTTGCTCTAGGTGATATTGGCAATGTTAGCAATTTTTCAACAAATGGATATGGTGATTATACCGCAATGTCAACCGATTTGACCATAGGTGAAACCTACGAATGCATTGTGGATGTTAGCAATGCTTACGCCTCTGATGAGCTATTGGCATGGGTAGATTGGAACAAAGATGGTGATTTTGATGATGAAGGCGAACAAGTACTTAGCTCCGGTGCAGTGGGTCTTAGTAATTATACATTTAATATTGTAGTCCCTTCGGACGCTAAATTGGGCAATACTCGACTCAGATTGAGATTAAATGATACCGGAAGTACCCCAAATAGTCTGCCTTGCGGTAATTCTGGTTATGGAGAGGTTGAAGATTATACCATCAATGTTACTCAAAATATTTTTGATCCTATTAATGGATTGGTAGCCTATTACCCCTTCAATGGCAATGCCAACGACGAAAGCGGCAATGGAAATAACGGTACAGTGCAAGCGGCGGCACTTGCCAATGATAGGCACGGAAATTCAAATGCGGCATATTATTTCAACGGTATTGATAATTACATTGAAATTTTAAATTCCGGAAATTTACTCAATAATACTAACTTTTCGCTAAGTGCTTGGATTAAACCCGACAATTTGCTATATAGTTTCAATCCGATTATAACCAAACATCAGCTCGATGATAACTCGTGGTTATTTAGGGCAAATCCTGAAGGGGCGGAGATTCATTTAGGTTTTGAAACCTTTCAACCTACATTGCGTTATAGCGATAACGTTAATTTACCAAATGGCGCATGGCGTCATGTGGCTATAGTTAAGAATGGCGAAAATTATACGTTTTTTGTAAACGGTGCACCTACCTCTACTTTTACCGATGCTAAAGAGTTTAGTACCAATGCTAATATTATGATTGGTGGGCAAGCTAATTTTGCCGAGTTTTTCAAAGGTGCTATCGACGAAGTACGAATGTATAATATTCCGCTAACTTCTTCCGAAATTCAGAATATTTATAATTCCGAAAAACCTGCAAGCAATTTAGTAGCATACTTCCCCTTCAACGGCAATACCAACGATGAAAGCGGAAACGAACACAACGGAGCAATAAACGGGAATGTGGTATTAACAACCGATTGGAACGGTGCGGAAAACACGGCATATGATTTTTCGGGAGAAATCGGCAGTTATATTACGGTTGGCACTGGTTTAAATTTGATAAACGGCGATAAGCATTCTACTATTTGTGCCGCAATTAATTTTAGAGAAGACGAACCTTACCAAAATACCATTGTTGCCGAAAGGTTTGGCGAAGGGGAGAACTACCAATTTGCTATAATTGCAAGGTCGTTGTATTTTACTTTCTGGGAGAATAATATTGAAAAATCGTATCATTCAAATCAAGCTACTTTATTGCCAAACCGTTGGTATCATGTATGCAATACATACAACGGAGCCGAAGTAAAACATTACATGGATGGTGTAATTGTCGGAACCCATGTGGCAACCGGCAACATTGATAATCATAATGCTAACTTGCTTATTGGCGACATTTTTAATGATAGCGCACAAGAGTTTAACGGCAAAATCGACGATGTACGCATTTACGATGCTGCAATGTCGGATGCGGAAATTCTAGATTTGTATAACAATTTGAATTTACCAAACGGACAAGAAACGGATCGCCAAGCCCTAATAGCTCTATACAATGCCACAAACGGAGCAAATTGGAATAATAATACCAATTGGAATACGGCAGAACCGCTAAATACTTGGTACGGTGTAACTACCAATGCCGAGGGCAGGGTTATAACATTAGAATTGAGTGAGAATAATTTGACCGGAACTATTCCGACGGAATTGGGCAATTTATCTCAGCTTAGTTCTTTAAACTTAGGCACCAATTTTCTTTCCGGTTCAATACCTACGAGTATTGGAAACCTGAGTCAATTAGTTTCGATTAGTGTATATAATAATCAACTTACCGGAACCATTCCGGCAGAGTTTGGAAACTTAACACTGCTAACCGGTTTAGGATTAAATTACAATCAGCTTTCAGGGAGTATTCCCGCTGCTTTGGCGAATTTAACGAACTTGACAGCTTTAGATTTAAGTGCAAATCAACTGACCGGCAATATTCCTGCGGATTTAGGTCAACTTACCAATTTATTAGGGCTTTCTTTAAGTGGAAATCAGCTTACCGGCAATATTCCGCCTGAATTGGGTAATTTAGTAAAAGTAGAAGAAATATCATTAAATGTAAACCAATTAAACGGGACTATTCCGGTAGAATTTGGAAATTTGACTAGCTTGGCAAGATTGTATCTGCATTCTAATCAGTTAAGCGGTTCAATTCCGCAGGAAGTTGCAAATTTGTCAAATCTGGTTCAGTTTAATTTTGAAAATAATTACATTGAAAATATTCCGGTCTTAGCTTCTTCAGTATTATTGGCAAATGAGTCGGAAGGCCTAAATACAGCATCTAATTATTTAACCTTTGCATCGCTCGAACCCAATGCCGCCAACCTCCAATTTACAAGCAAATACGCTCCGCAAAGGCAATTACCGGTATCGCAATCCATTGTAAATGCTGTTCTTGGTCAGAACCTTAATTTAGATTTTGAAGCCATAGTTGGGCGCGATTTGGGCGGCGAAAACAATCGCTACCAATGGTACAAAGATGGAACAGCCATAGGTGCGCAATCAACATCGCCCATTTATAGTATAGCTTCGGTTACAGATACAGATGCTGGTTTTTACCGATGCGATATTACTAATACCGTACTTACAGGACTTACACTCATCACTAACGATTTTGAATTGCAGATTATATCCGGCAATCCTTCAGAACTAGACTCATTAGCACTCGTGGATTTATACAATGCTACCAATGGTTCGTCTTGGACAAATAATACAAATTGGCTCTCAGGTACACTAGATACATGGTATGGAATAAAACTGGATGCGAATAGGAGAGTGGAGAGCCTTATTTTAAATGAAAACAACTTAGTTGGTACTATTCCTGCTTCATTAGGAAACCTTACAAGTCTAAAATTACTAAATCTTGAAAAGAACTCCCTATCGGGAACAATTCCAAGCACAATAGGAAATCTTGTTAATCTTACTAAATTAGTTTTTTGGAGTAATAATCTATCCGGATCTATACCATCTGAATTAGGTTCACTTGCGAATTTGCATTATTTGGATATGGATGAGAATCCATTTAATCAACAATTGCCAGATGCCATATTTAACCTCACATTGCTTGATACTATTTATTTGGGCAGTTGTGGTTTTACGGGAAATATACCATCCACAATTTCTAATCTAAATTCTTTAAAATTACTATCTTTTTATAACAATTCTCTCACAGGCAGTATCCCTGCCGAATTGGGCAATTTGACCAATTTGCAAAAATTATACTTAGGTAGTAATCAACTCAGCGGCAGTATCCCTGCCGAATTGGGCAATTTGACCAATTTGCAATATTTATCCTTATCTGGTAATCAACTCAGCGGAAGTATCCCTGCCGAATTGAGTAATTTGACCAATTTGCAAACTTTAGTCTTATCTTATAATCAACTTAGCGGAAGTATCCCTGCCGAAATTGGTAATTTAATAGGTTGGAAGTTTGACTAATTTAAATTCCCTAAGTCTATCGTACAATCAATTAAATGGAAGTATACCTGCACAAATTGGTAATTTATCTAATATCAATTACATATCATTGTCTGGTAATTTACTCACTGGAAGTATCCCTTCTGAGATAGGTAATCTAAGTAATTTAGAGCAAATTTATTTACGATCTAATCAACTAGATGGCAGTATTCCAGCACAACTCGGTAATTTAAGCAATCTAACAAATGTATGGTTGCAGGGCAATAATTTTACAGACATTCCATACTTCAGTTCGACCAAATTGCTAACTTCCGATACAACTGGACTTTTCGTGAATGAAAATTACATTTCCTTTGCATCTCTCGAGCCAAATGCCTCAAACTTACAATATACAAGTAAATATGCCCCCCAAAAGCAGATACAGTTGGCTTCAACCAGTGCTGTAGTTCAAGCGGGTAGCTCACTAAATTTAGATATTACAACACTTGCCGGCCGTGATTTAGGCGGTAGCAACAATCGCTACCAATGGTACAAAGATGGTTCAGCCATAGGTACGCAATCAACATCGCCCATTTATAGTATAGCTTCGGTTACTGCTACAGATGCAGGTTTTTACCGATGCGATATTACTAATACCGTACTTACAGGACTTACACTCACTACTACCAATTTTGAATTGCAGGTTACTGGTAATTCTGTAGAGCAGGATTCACTGGCCCTAGTTGCATTGTATAATGCTACCGGAGGTGCTAGCTGGACTAACAACACAAATTGGCTCAAAGGCCCTCTTAGTACTTGGTTTGGAGTGACTCTGGATGCTAATAAAAGGGTAAGTTTATTGGAACTTCAGTCGAATAATTTGGTGGGTACACTTCCCTCAGAAATTGGAAATTTATCTGAGCTTTTAAATTTGAGATTGTTTTCTAACTCATTAACTGGAAATATTCCTACGCAAATTGGGAATCTTACTAAACTCACTTTCATAGAAATGGGGAGTAATCAGTTCAACAGTGCATTGCCCAGTCAAATTGGAAATCTCACCAATCTCCAAACGTTATATATTGCCAATGCAAATCTAATAGGCAGCATACCTACCACTATCGGCAATTTGGTAAACTTAACGCAATTGGCATTAGATAAAAATCAACTTTCAGGTTCTATCCCAATGGAGTTGTCGCAGTTGATTAATATTCAGGAATTATACTTACACGAAAATCAGTTGATTGGTAATGTGCCATCTGAGATTGGCAACTTAAGTAATCTGAAGACCATTTATCTTCAAAATAATGAACTTGAAACAGTACCAACTTTTATATCTACAGTTTTAGTTGGATCAGAATTCCAAGGTCTAAGGTTTCAAAACAATTATTTTACTTTTGCATCACTTGAACCGAATGCCACAAACTTCCAATATACCAGCAAATATTCACCTCAGAAGCAGATTCCACTTTTGAACACAGGTAGCACGCAGCCTGCAGGTTCGTCTCTCAATCTGGATATTGCTGCTATAGTAGGTCGCAGTCTAGGCGGCAGCAACAATCACTATCAATGGTACAAAGATGATTCTCCTGTTGGAACTGATTCACCGGTATTATCGTTTACTAACCTTAGCTCTGCCGATGCCGGAAAATATTATTGTGTTATTACCAATTCAATACTCACAGGACTAAGTCTAACAACTGATGCTTACACACTTACAGTAGGTTCTTCCGCAGTAAGTTTAACTACATTAAGTCCATCTGCACTATCGGGCACTGCTGCCACTATCCCGGTAAATGTGGTTACTAATGTAAGCACAGATGTAACTTTATATTATCGTAAATCAGGTGGAAGCAATATTGCCACAAATGCCCAGAATACGTCCGGTAACACTACTCTGAATTTTAACTTAACCGGATTATCACCTAACACTACATACTATTGTTATGCGCTTACTCAGAACTCTGTTCAATCCAATGAAATCAGTTTTACAACCACAGGAGGATGTTCTGGCACTTCAGTTGATATTACAGGTACTGATTTGGAAATATGCAGAGGCCTTTCTCTTGCTTATTATACAGTGAGTAATACTCAATATAGTTCAATAAATTGGATGCCTACAAACGGACAGGTATTAGCAGGACAAAACCAAAATGTTGTAACTGTAAAATGGGATGAAAATCAAAGCAATTATGCTATTAATATGCAATTTACTGACTTGAATGGCTGTACACAATCAGTAAATAAACCAATTACCATTAAAGGAAATTCTAGCCTTGATCCTAATTTAAAAGCTAAGAAAAAGCGAAACTATATTCTTATAGCGCATGATACACCAACAGGTGCTCAATACAAATGGTTTCACAATGGTGTATTGGTTTCAGGTGCTACTAAGCAATATTATATTGTGCCTCAAGATCAGCGAACTGGAAAATATACCGTAGAAATTACTACAAGTGATGGTTGTAGCAATAAATCTAATATCATCTCGTTTAATAAGAATGGTGAAATAGAAGGTTTCATTCCTGAAGAATTCGAGAAAGAGAGTATGGTTTTTCCGAATCCTGCAACTGATCATGCAACCTTACTGATTAAAACTGAGATTACCGGAGTGGCACATATTGAAATTTGTGATATGAGTGGGCGCACTCTAAAACGGATGGAATTCAACAAAGAAAATTTTGAGCTTACTACCAATGTACCTCTACAGGATATTTCAAAAGGTGTTTACCTGATTAAATTGAATATAGGAACAGAATTTTCAGCATTTCATCAACTTATTATTAAATAACACAAACCCTATTGAAACATGAAAAATATTAGTAGAAAGATTATACTTTTGTTGCTAACTACCTTTACGAGTTACTATTCGTATTCTCAAGACTTAAGTATAGATGATAAAACTGTAATTGAAGAAAAAATTCAATCACTAGTATATGATTATCTAAAGTATGGCACCTTTACTGAAAAAGGGGATACATTAACAAATTCGTATTTTGGGAAATTTACAAGTCTGTTTGTTAGTAGCTCACTTCCTATATTGAATATTTTACCTAATAATCCTAAAGATTCTATATATATATCTGTGAATAGATTTACACAGAATATTAGAGCAAATTACTACCAAGGACTTTCGCTGAAAGATATCTCAACTATTGAATTAACATCCCCTATTTTTGTGGATAATAAAATACCATATTATTTAATTACAGCATCGCTCAACGTTAAAGTAGTAGGTTTTTATCGAAATACTTCTTTTGCAAGAAATCTTTTAAAATTGAACTTTTTCTTTAAAGTGCCTGCTGATTTGAGCAATTTGAATTCTCTTAAAATTGAAGGTATTTATGATGATGAGCAAATTGCAAAGATTTATGCCAAATATTCGATGAAGGGGATTCACTTAGGCATTGTTTTTCACCAAATATTGTAACAAGCCTGCGCACAGATGAACCTGATTCTAACAGTGCCAGTGCCGGGTCAGGTTTCAAAACTGGATTCGGCCTCAATGTTGCCTATTTCATAAATAGTAAAACAGCATTCAAATCTGGTTTTGTAATACAGAGTGGAGTAGTGAAAAGCACTCTCAAAGCGCAAGACGCATTTTATTCCACTTTGAAGACTGATGAAGATGGTGATAATTATTATCCAGGTTATGATTTTGATCTGACTGAAGAAATAGGTATAAAGAGTTTTGATATTCCTATTGGTCTTATGTTCAGACTCGGTTCACCGAATAAAACAGCATTTACATTTGATCTTGGAATTATATATTCTATGCTGAGAACACCATCTGTAGCAATCGAAGGTAATGTAAACTCGATGGGAAAATATCCTGATTATAATATTACATTCGAAGATGAGCCTGATTTAGGATTTACGAGTAATTCAAATTATTCTGGGACTGGTGAATGGAGCATAAGTTCAAGTTTGATATCAGCATATACTGAATTGGGACTTTCATTTCCTATAGGCAAAAAAATGTATTTGAATATTGGTGGTCGATATATCTATGGCTTAACTAAGTTTTCATCAAACGGTGCTAGGCATGAATTTGACCCTATTAATTTTAGTACTGAAAGCTTTTCTTACAGTATCTCAAATATAGGTGCAAATGTGGGGTTATTTTATAAACTTTAAAAAAATTGAATATGAAAACTAAATCTTTTCTTTTGTTTTTGTGCATATTTATTTTCCATGAAATAAGTGCTCAAGTTCAAACACAACTTTTTACTACTGAAAATGACAAAACAGGCAGAATTACTCTTTCGTCTTCTGACATAAAGGATAATCAATTTTCCATGAAACTTAGTGTTGAATGGCTGAATGATAACTTATTGCCTATTGCCGACAACAAATCTGTATTATTATTAAAGAAAACTCAGATTTTTATTGCAGATTCAAATTTGGTTAAGTGTCCTACTCTTTACCTAGATAATAAAGCTTATTTCGCCATAAATAAAGAATTAGAAGTGGTCTTTAAAATAAGCGAGTTTTACAAAGGCGGTATTGTTGAATTCCCTCTTAAATTTATATATGCAGAGTCAGCAGATAAAGCAAGCAATCCGGAGGCTCGTAAAAAAATGATATTTACAAAACCACTCGATATGGTTTTTAAATATAATATTCCGTATAATCTGATAACAGATTATACCCTGCCAGTAGTAACTATTATTAACCCAATATACAAGAAGGGGTTTAAACCAGTTATTGATTCAACCAACCTTACTGCTAGAGTATATGCAAGCGATTTTCATGGAATAAAGTCAGTTATGATAAATAACATGACAGCTATGGTATCCCATGATACGGTATATACACTTCCACTTCAACTCATGGGTGGGGGCGAAAATGAAATTAATATTTTGGTAACAGATAATAAAGGACTAACAACGAAAATAGATTATACGGTAGTAGTAGCTAATATGATTGATACCAGGGTCGTTAAAAAAGAAGAAGAAGAAGAGATTAAAATGGTTTCTGATGTGGATGAAAATATACCAACTGGCTTACCGCAGTATGAAAACAGATATGCTTTGATTATTGGTAACGAAGATTATACAAAATTTCAAACAGGACTCGAAACTGAGTCGAATGTAGACTTTGCCCGCGCAGATGCTGAGTCTTTTGCTCTCTATGCTGAAAATGTGCTAGGGATACCTAAAGATAAAATTGTAATTCTCAAAGATGCCATTAGTACGCAAATGAAGAGGGAAATTGATAGACTAACTAAATTGATGCAATACAGCAACGGAACTGCTGAGATTTTTTTCTTTTATGCTGGGCACGGATTTCCTGATAAAAGTGGTAATGCCTATATAATGCCTGTGGATGTGAGTGGTAATGATGTTGAAAACGGTATTAAACTCGCTGATTTATATAAGAAATTTTCAACGCATCCGGCTAAAAGAGTAACTGTTTTTTTGGATGCTTGCTTTAGTGGTGGAGGGCGTAATCAGGGGCTTATAGCTGCCAGATCTGTGAAAATAAAACCCAAGGATGAAAAAACAAGTGGTAATCTCATCGTATTATCGGCAAGTAGCGGTTCGCAAGAGTCTTTGCCGTATAAAGATAAGTACCACGGTATTTTTACTTATTATTTACTCAAAAAACTTCAAGATTCAAAAGGTGAGGTAAGTTATAAGGACCTTACCGACTATATTATCAATGAAGTGCAAATAAACTCAGTGTTAATTAACAACAGAGATCAAAATCCACAAGTATTGGTTTCACCACAGATTGAAGGTGTTTGGAGTAATTGGACAATTCGATAATAATTATTTTACTAAATTTAAAATCACAAACTTATGAAAATTTTAAGCATTCTCATTTTAAGCAGTTGCTTGTATGCCTTTGTTCCATCTGATTTTAATTCGAATACAGAGCTAAATGGAAACGAAGCATTTATTTCTAGTGCGGATACTTTTATGGTGTTCGAAAACAAAATATTTGGAACCAATGATGATGAACCACGTCGCTACCTGACTAAAAAGGAACGCAAAGAGCGCCAGAAAGAACTTTCAATGAAAGCATCTAAAGAAGCTCGCAAAGAGGCCGAAAAAATGGAAAAGGAAAACGGATGGACAAATTTTCCTGGTAAATTGCCTATGGATAAAATGTTTGAGGAATCATGGGTACGCCAGTCAGAACTTACCGCCGATGGTGCACCTGCATGGATTACCGCCATGGGAAATGGAGTAGCTTCAAATCAAAGTGCTGCATTAACTCAGGCTGTAGAAACTGCAAAACTTATGCTTGCCGGATTAATTGAAACTGAAATGACTTCACTTATAAGTCTTAATATTGCCAATGCTCAGTTGAGTACTGTTGACGCTGAATCTGTAGCCGAAGTAATACAATCTGCTAAAAATGTGGTGAAAATGAAAATTACCCGTGTATCCCCCATTGTTACACTTTATCGCGACAGATCTACTATCGATACAAAAGCAGATAAAAAATATAGAAAAGCTATTAAGTTAGAAGAAGGTGTATGTGAAGTTCAAGTTCTTTTGTTTTACGATACTTATGAACTCGAAAGAATGTCTCGTGAAATAGTTGTAAATGAACTTAAAGACAAAGTAAAAGAAAACGAAGACGATCTCAAGAAACTCATGAAAATGAGTCCAACAGTTGAAAAAGAAGAAGAATAAGATTTATTTAATTAATCGGCATTCGAAGTCAATTTTATATTAACTTGGGGTGCTGATTTTATATTTTATAGAAATAATTAAATAGCTGAAAATGAAGTATCTGAATTTATTTTTATTGAAGTAGGCATTTTGTAAATAAATTATAATATTGTATCTTAGAGCAAAAATAAAAAAAATATGGAGGCCAAATACAAAAGT
>JFJP01038348.1_pt1 | contig 17969 bp, 19 predicted proteins | sample 431651 | NCBI WGS metagenome assembly JFJP01 (sample SAMN02602958, study PRJNA72255) | Microbial mat metagenome, whole genome shotgun sequencing project. | biome: fresh water; feature: sink hole; material: water; isolation source: purple microbial (photo- and chemosynthetic) mats found in...
TAAAAATTAAAAAAATACCGTAATTGAAATTAATCAATTACGGTAATATAGCATTAAACAATTCCGTGGTACCCGAAGCGGGACTTGAACCCGCACAGCCGTGAAGCCAAAGGATTTTAAGTCCTTCGTGTCTACCATTCCACCATCCGGGCGAAATGTTTAATAATTTATAATTTCAAAGAAGCCAAAGGATTTTAAGTCCTTCGTGCCTGCCTGCGGTAGGCAGGTCTACCATTCCACCATCCGGGCAGGTTACGACAATTTTGTTGAGCGAAAAACGGGACTCGAACCCGCGACCCCGACCTTGGCAAGGTCGTGCTCTACCAACTGAGCTATTTTCGCAAATATCATATTTAAAAAATCAATTTCAAAGTCTGTATTCTTTGAATTTAATTTCATAATCATTATACACTTTTCGTTCAAAGCGGTTGCAAAAGTACATTCAATTTTTGATATGTCCAAATTTTTAACACAAAAAAAAGGACTATCTTTTCACTTTTTCGAAATAAAGAAGCGGATTTGCACTTAACAAACCCGCTTTTTTTATATTCTTTACATTAAGCTAAATAAACGAATAATTCTCCTTCTACTTCACTAAAATTTAGTTTCCCTTCGCGGGCTAACCAACCCAAAGCCAAATTTAAATCTTTTTCGTTAAGCTTAGTCGCTTTTTTTACAGATTTCACGTTTTGTTCACCGCTTTGCAATACGTTCCAAATTAGGCCCGCATTTGCACCAATTTTCTCATTTAACATAATTGTATAGTTTTTGTTTATTCAAAAAAAATATTTCGTCACAAAAATAATAAAATATATGTTATAAAACACAATAAAAACAGTTAATTTTAAATTAAGAGCCTGTTTTTATGTTATACAGCATACATTTCATCTATTACTGATTTATATTTTTGCATTATTATCACTCTTCTCATTTTTAGCGTATTGGTTAATTCGCCGGTTTCGATAGTAAATCCTTTTTTTATAAAACGGAATTTCTTTATCATTTCGTAATTTGCCATGCCCACCTGCAAATCTGCAATTCTTTTTTCATACATTTTGTATACTTCTTCCAGTCCAAGCAAGTCTTCAATATTTTCATATTTAAGCTTGTTTTTCACCGCATAATCTTCAAGAATAGGAATTGAAGGCACTATTATCGCGGTTACAAAATTTCGTTCATCACCTATAACAGCCACCTGTTCAATAAATTTATCCATTGTGAGGCGTGTCTCAATTTCCTGTGGTGCTATATATTTACCATTCGAAGTTTTGAATAAATCCTTTAACCTTTCAGTCATAATCAACTTATCGCCCTTTATAATTCCAGCATCGCCTGTTCTAAACCAACCATCTTCGGTAAATGCAGCTTTGGTAGCCGCCTCGTTTTTGTAATAACCCGGGAAAATGGTTTTTCCTTTCAACTGTATTTCGCTGTCCTCACCTATTCTAATTAATAAATCTGGCATAATGGTACCCACTGTACCTATTTCGTAATCAAAATAATCGAAGCAAGACACCGTAGCTGTACTTTCGGTTAAACCGTAACCATAAACAACCGGTACGCCAATACTGCGCATAAATAAAGTAATTTCGTCAGACAATCTGGCTCCTGCAGCTGGCAACATATTCGCATTTTCAAGTCCAAGGGTTTCCTTCACTTTAGAGAAAATAAGTTTGTCTGCAATTTTGTATTTTAAACCAAGGAGCAATCCGGGGTTTTTGCCTAAACGAACAGAATCAATATTGTATTTTTTGCCGGTTTCGACGGCCCAGGTTACTATACCCATTTGTAGTGGCGACATTTTTGATATATTTTCGCGCACTCCTGCATAAACTTTCTCCCAGAAGCGTGGCACAGCACACATAAGTGTAGGGCGAATCTCCTTTATGGTTTGTTGAATTTCGAGTGGTTTCAGGTTGATATAAATTTTGACCCCTTTTGTAATACAGAAATAACACCAGGTTCGTTCAAAAACATGCGACAGTGGTAAAAATGCGACAGAAACATCATTCTCAGTAATACTTGTAAGTCGCATGGTATGGGTACGCATTGCTTCAATAAAACATGAATGCGGCATCATTACTCCTTTGGGATTTCCGGTTGTACCCGAAGTATAGAGTATGCAAGCTAAATCATCTTCAGAAGCATCATTTTGACGATTTTGAACTTCGAAATACTTACTTGATTTAGCTCCTACTGCAATAAAATCGGTATAATATACAGAAGATACCTTGTCGTCGAGTACAACATTGTTATCAAAAACAACAATGTTTTTGAGTACATTAGAATTCTTAAGCACTTCTGCAGCTACATCGTACTGAACCTGATCACCTACAAAAATAAGTTTAATTTCTGCATCGTTTACAATAAATTCAACCTGTTGTACTGATGAAGTGGCATACATGGGTACTATTGTTCCCCTATTGGCATAAACAGCAAAATCAAGAATCAGATTCTCAGCCATATTCTGCGAAAACTGACCTATCCGGTCAAATTCATTTACATTAAACTCCAAGAGTGCTTTTGCTAAGGTTGAAACCTGATTGCCAAATTCGGTCCATGTCAATGCAGTCCATTCATCTCCGGCTTTCTTTCTGGAACAAATTGCTGCTTTTTCCCCATACTTCCCGGCTAATGTTATGATAATTTGCGAAAAATGTTGTTCTTCCATGATTTTTTTTTAATTTTATGTTTCTGATATACGGTTGAATACAAAGATATAAATTTAATACTAATAATTACACAGAATCTTTCGTTTTGTGCAATTTAGTAGCTACTAAAGATTACACCCTCCTTAGATTAACAAATTATAACATGTTTAGTTCTGTGAAAATCGTAATTTAGGATTTGAGAACAAGGATATCTTGTAAAAATTGCGGATTTGATTCGATTAGCTTCAATGCAAGATATGATGCATTTTGTTGTGATTCTTTTTTGCTTGCACCTGTGGACTCGGAAATTACTTTTCCATCAATTGAAAGTTGAGTGTGGAAGATATGTTTATTTGCACTTTGTAATTCTTCATTTACCAGTGTAAATTCGACCGGAATCCGATTTTTTTGGCTCCATTCGATAATTTTAGATTTAAAATTGACTTCACCTTGGGCTAGTTTATCAATATCAATAAACTTATTGAGCAAGCGACTTTCGACGAATATTTTGCACTTCCGGTATCCATAATCTAAATAAATGGCTCCCATAAGTGCTTCGAGTGCATTTCCGTAAATATTATTGTTATTTGTACTTGTGTTTACCTGTTTTGAAGTGAGCATGAGTTTATCGAGTCCAATTTCGAATGCCAGCCGGTTAAGCGATTCCCGTTTAACAATTTTGGAGCGTGTATTGGTCAGAAAACCTTCACTTTGATTGGTATATTTTCGGTAAAGAATATCTGTAATGACCGAATTGAGCACTGCATCGCCCAAAAATTCGAGACGTTCATTACTTAAAGGCAAACCATTCTCATCAGGTACCGATGCTGAACGATGCCTAACTGCCAACTGGTAGTATTCAATAGAATCAGGATAAAACCCCAGTATATTATAAAAAAGCAAATAAGGCTCTTTTCGAGCATTCGATAAGAGCCTTATTTTTTTAGTTAGTAATTTTATCACAAAAATTTATTTTGTGTATTTTTTTACAATTACACTTGCATTGTGACCTCCAAAACCAAAAGTATTGGAAAGTGCTGCATTGACTACACGTTTTTGCGCTTTATTGAAAGTAAAATTCAGATTATGATCAATATCTGGATCTTCGTCACCTTCGGTAAAATTGATGGTTGGCGGAACGATATCATTTACTACTGAAAGCACAGAAATAATTGCTTCAACCCCTCCTGCAGCTCCTAATAAATGTCCTGTCATCGATTTCGTTGCACTTATGTTTAACTTAAATGCATGTTCGCCGAAAACAGCCTTGATAGCTTTTGGCTCCGAAATATCACCAACAGGTGTTGAAGTACCATGAACATTAATATAATCTATATCTTCAGGTTTCATTCCGGCATCTTTCAGCGCTCTTTCCATAACCAATTTAGCACCCAAACCATCGGGATGCGAAGCTGTCATATGATAAGCATCAGCTGACATTCCACCACCAACTACTTCGCAAAGTATATTTGCACCACGGGCAATTGCATGTTCCAATTCTTCAAGAATCAAACAACCAGCACCTTCTCCCATAACAAAACCATCACGGCTTTTACTGAATGGTCGCGATGCTCCCTGAGGATTATCATTACGTGTTGACAATGCTGTAAGTGCATTAAAACCACCCAAACCAGAAGGTGTAATAGCAGCTTCAGCTCCTCCGGCCAAAATAATATTTGCTTTACCAAGACGAATATAATTGAAAGCATCAATTATGGCATTGGTTGAAGAAGCACAAGCCGATGAGGTTGAATAATTCGGACCACGAAATCCATACATAATCGAAATTTGTCCTGCAGCCATATCCGAAATCATTTTCGGAATGAAAAAAGGATTAAATTTAGGACCGTTCTCGAGATGTTGATAATAATATCCAACTTCCTGCTCGAAAGTAGCGATACCACCAATTCCTGCAGCAAATATCACCCCAACTTCATCTTTATCGATTACATCGAGGTCTAATCCACTGCTATCTAAAGCTTCTTTTGCTGAAGCAATAGCATATTGTGCATACAAATCTAATTTGCGTGCTTCTTTTCTATCGAAATATACTGATGGATCAAAATTTTTAACTTCGCAGGCAAATTGTGTTTTGAACACCGAGGCATCAAAATGAGTAATTGGGCCGGCACCACTCTTCCCATTAATAATACTATCCCAGAACTCTGGAATAGTATTACCAATTGGAGTAACGGCACCTAGTCCAGTTACCACAACTCTTTTTAATTCCATAATAAATTATTGTGGAAATAAATTATTTTTGTAAAGCTTCAATGTGAGTGATAGCTTCACCTACTGTAGAAATTTTTTCTGCCTGATCGTCCGGAATTGATATTCCAAATTCTTTTTCGAATTCCATGATTAGCTCTACTGTGTCTAATGAATCTGCTCCAAGATCATTAGTGAAACTAGCTGTTTCTACGACATCTGCTTCTTCTACACCCAATTTGTCTACGATAATAGCTTTTACTTTAGCAGCAACTTCTGACATAATTTTTAATCTTTAAGTTTGTAAATAAAATTTGTTTTATAATTTTGCGGTGCAAAGGAATAAAAAAATCTTCAATAATCTTCTATTTTCTTCGAAAAATTGTGTTTTTTTGCACACTTAATTATAATTTGAGCAATAAATATTTACATTATGTCCTACAGAATAGCCATTTTAGCTTCAGGTTCGGGTTCTAATGCCGAAAATATTATTAAATATTTTTCACATTCCGAACAATTATTTTTCCCTTTGATAATTTCGAATAAGCCGGAGGCTTTTGTCCATAAAAGAGCTGAAAATTTAAAAATACCTTCGGTTACTTTTTCCCGCGAAGATTTTTCAAAAGGTACAAAAGTGATTGAATTGCTCAACGAAAACAATATAGATTGTATAGTTTTAGCAGGTTTTCTACTAAAAATTCCTGAAAATATTATTCAATCTTTCCCCGACAGGATTATCAATATTCATCCGGCATTACTACCAAAATATGGTGGTAAAGGCATGTATGGTGACAAAGTACATCAGGCAGTAGTTGCAGCTCATGAAACTGAATCGGGTATTTCTATTCATTATGTGAATGAAAAATACGATGAAGGAAATATAATTTTTCAGGCCAAATGCCCTTTGACACGAGAAGACACTGCCGAAACTGTTGCTCAAAAAGTACATGCACTTGAATATGAGCATTACCCAAAAGTAATTGATATGATTTGGGGAAAGCGAGTTTGAACTACGAACTCAAAAAATTGGTATGCACTTAGTTTAGTTTTCACGTTTGAAAGTTATTGGTTTTGAAGTTTCAAAAATTTGAGATTTGAAAATGGCAATAAATTTTGCCTTTGGATATTTCATTCTTGAAGAATGATTATACAAGTTTTTTATAACCTACTTTGTTTACTGTGATTGCAGTGCTTGCTATTTTACGAGCAAATCTTGGTCTATCATACCACATTACTTAAATTATCAAATCCGGGACATAATTTTGCATAATACTTGTTCTTTTGCGATGCAGTAGTAATCAATTCGGTATTTTTACCTTCATTAATCTTTGTTCTTTTTGTTTGATTTTTATTTTGAGTTGCATATAATTCGTAGATTTTTATGTAAGTTTGCACCCTTAAATTATTTTGTAAATAAATGCATTATAAATCTGTATTACAAGCTATTATAAAATTAGAAAAAATTGTAACTCAGAATTAAAAAAAATCGTAATTAAGCAAAATGGAACTCGCAAGCAAGTACAACCCCAAAGAAATTGAATCGAAATGGTATCAGTATTGGTTAGATAACGGATTTTTCAAGTCGAAACCTGATGGTAGGGAACCTTATACCATTGTCATACCGCCCCCAAATGTTACGGGTGTACTTCACATGGGACACATGCTCAATAACACGATCCAGGATGTATTGGTGCGACGAGCCAGAATGCAAGGTAAGAATGCCTGCTGGGTTCCGGGCACCGATCATGCATCTATTGCTACCGAAGCCAAAGTGGTAGGTAAACTGGCTGCCGAAGGCATAAGAAAAACAGATTTGAGCCGGGATGAATTTTTGAATCATGCCTGGGAGTGGACTCACAAACATGGAGGCATTATCCTGGAACAATTGAAAAAACTGGGTGCTTCGTGCGATTGGGATCGCACAGCTTTCACCATGGATGAGCCACGATCAGAAAGTGTACTTAAAGTGTTTTTAGACTTATACGAAAAAGGGTTGATTTACCGTGGCGTTCGGATGGTAAACTGGGACCCGAAAGCGCAGACAGCATTAAGCGACGAAGAAGTTATTTTTAAGGAAGTTAATGGTAAGCTTTTTTATTTGCGCTATAAAATTGTAGGAGAAGATGGTTTTGCTGTAGTAGCAACGACGCGTCCGGAAACAATTATGGGCGATACTGCCATGTGTATCAACCCTAACGATCTAAAAAATGCACATTTAAAAGGCAAAAAAGTAATTGTTCCGCTTATTAATCGCATTATACCGGTAATTGAAGATGAATATGTAGATGTTGAATTCGGAACAGGTTGCCTGAAAGTGACTCCGGCTCACGACGTGAATGATTATATGTTGGGAGAGAAATATAATTTACCTTCTATCGACATTTTCAACGATAACGGTACATTGAACGAAAACGGAGTTCAATATGCAGGTCTGGATCGTTTTGACGTGCGTAAACAAATTGAAAAAGATTTAGAAAATGCAAACTTAATTGAAAAAACCGAACCTTATACCAACAAAGTAGGTTTTTCGGAACGAACCGATGTAGTTATTGAACCGAAACTATCCATGCAATGGTTTATGAAAATGGAGGAGTTGGCTAAACCTGCATTGGATGCGGTTATGAGTGATGATATTCAACTTTATCCTGCCAAGTTCAAGAACACTTACCGCCATTGGATGGAAAATGTGAAGGATTGGTGTGTTTCGCGCCAGCTTTGGTGGGGACACCGAATTCCGGCCTATTTCCTGCCTCAGGGTGGTTTTGTTGTTGCATTATCGAAAGAAGAAGCATATCAAAAAGCCCTGAAAATTGTCAACTATCCTTTATCCATAGATGAACTCCGTCAGGATGAAGATTGTTTGGATACCTGGTTTTCGTCGTGGTTGTGGCCTATTTCGGTTTTCGACGGCATAAATAATCCTGAAAACGATGACATAAAGTATTATTATCCAACCAATGATTTGGTAACAGGACCAGATATTTTGTTTTTTTGGGTGGCACGTATGATTATTGCCGGATACGAATTTAAAGGCGAAATGCCGTTCAAAAGAGTTTATCTTACTGGAATCGTACGTGATAAATTGGGTCGTAAAATGTCGAAAACACTTGGCAATTCGCCCGACCCACTGGACTTAATAGAGGATTTTGGTGCTGATGCTGTGCGTTTGGGCATGTTGCTTACAGCTCCTGCGGGAAACGATTTACCTTACGATGACAGTCTTTGCGAACAGGGACGAAATTTCAACAATAAAATATGGAACGCTTTTCGTCTGGTAAAAGGGTGGGAAGTAGCCGATATTGAGCAACCGGAATCGGCTCGGATGGCTGTAAAATGGTTTGATTCACAACTGAATAAAACCTTGTTGGAGATTGACGATTTATTCTCAAAATACCGTTTATCGGAAGCTTTGATGGCTGTTTATAAATTGTTTTGGGACGAGTTTTCGGCCTGGTATCTCGAAATGGCAAAACCTGCTTACCAACAGCCTATCGACCGCACAACATACGAAGCCACACTCGGCTTCTTCGATTCATTACTTAAAGTGCTGCACCCATTTATGCCATTTATCACCGAAGAGCTTTGGCAAGCGTTGGAAGACCGAAAAGATGCTGAAAGTATCATGATGGAACTTCAACCAAAAGCTACAGAAGTTGACGGAAAGTTCATTTTAGATTTTGAAAATGCTAAAGAAATTATTGCAGGAATTCGTTCCGTTCGATTGCAAAAAAACATTCCAAACAAAGAAAGTCTGAGTTTGCAAGTAATTCCAAGTGAGACCGCCACTCAAAGTGGCAGCCTCACTCAATTCAACGCTGTGATTGCCAAACTCGGAAATTTGGAAACAATAGAAAATGTTACAGAGAAAGCAGCCGGTTCTATTTCATTCCTTGTTGGCACTACCGAATTTTCCATCCCCATGGGAAGTTTGATTAATGCTGAAGAAGAGATATCCAAAATGGAAGCAGAAATAAAATACCTGGAAGGCTTTATTGAATCCGTAATGAAAAAGTTGGGTAACGAGCGCTTTGTTGCAAACGCTAAACCCGAAGTTGTAGAAGCCGAACGCAAGAAAAAAGCAGATGCTGAAAGTAAGATTGCTTCGCTCAAAGAAGGTATTTCTACACTGAAAAAATAGTTTTCCCGCATAAAAAAAGCCACAAAATAGTGGCTTTTTTATGTGTTAATGGTATCAATTATTTCTTTTTTACTTCTGCTTTTTTATCGCAACAAGCATCTTTTTTCTCAACTTTTTTACAATCTTTACTTTCAGCTTTTACGCAATCCTTTTTCTCGCTTTTGCTGCAATCTTTTTTCTCGCCTTTGCTGCATTCTTTTTTGGTTTCTGATTTAACTGCTTCTGAAGTTGATGCAATTAAATTTGCCGAAACGAACATTGCTACCAATGCCATTATAAAAATTTTCTTTTTCATGATTTTCTTTTTTTGATTATTATTATTCGATTTTTAGTGTTTGATATTCAAATTAAATATCAATATTTTATTATCAACATGAACACACTACATGTTTATATTGTTTTCATTTTTGTAATCATTAACTTTTTTACTGAATTTAATGCTCAATATCTTAAAATCTAATACAATTCATTTTTTTTAAAATCCCACATTATAATGATAAAAGTCTATGAATAAATCAAAATACGCTGATTTATTCATAGACTTTAAAAATTTAAGCTATAAAGTAGTATTTAAAAAACAAAGGATTGTGCTAATTATATTGAAAAACCAATTCTGTTAATGTCAGCAAAACTTCTTTTTACTCCTCTTTTGAAACTCACATTTGGATACCCGAAAATAACAAATAAACCTTCGCGTGATTTGTATTTTACGCCCCATTTTTTACGAAATTTTTCAGCATTTTTTCCATTCTGAATAAAAGGATGAATTGCCCCCAGCATACAAGTTACCAGTCCGAGCGATTCTCCGGCAATCATTGCATATGTGGCTGCAATTATCGGATCGGCAGGATCAGAGTAAGGTGAACCATAAAAATACATGGCTAACGGTGCATCGTAATTGATCCAGTTTTCACCTTTTTCCATCTTGTCGATATATACATCAAATAGTGGTTTAATAAAACTTTGCATCATTTCATCATTTGCTTTCCCCCAAAATGGACGCATGATAGTCTGAAACCAGCCGGAAGCAAACCAACGCATACTTTTCAGATAAACTGAATACTCAGCTGCAAATCGGCTAACGACAGCTTTATTTTCCAACACCAAAACATGTACATCCGAAGGTGGAATACCCATTGGAGCTGTTTGAGCAGCCTCGAGAATCTGATCTATTTTTCCGGGTTCTACAATTTGATCCTTATAATTTCTAATACTTCGCCGGCGTTTGAGCAAAAATAACAAGGATTTAAAATCGGTTACTAATTCTTTTGATGGCAATTCAAAAATATCGGTAGCCGTCAGACAACGCCCTTCAATTTTAATTGCATTGGTGGGGCAAACCAACATACAATTTCCACAAGCGATGCACCCAAAGACCGGATTTGCAGACTCCCTGACTTTGAAATTAAACAATTCGAGGTCAAAATCTGAACAAATATCAACACACTTTCCACAGCCATTGCATAGTGATTCATCAATCAGTATGGAAGCTTTATTTTTTGTACGTGTTGTTGGAATAGACATTTTTTTATTTACGATTTACAATTTTGTATGACTTTCATTCTTTCATTAAATCAATAGAAAAACGAATACAAAATTATTGTTATTCAATGATTTAAAATAAAATGCATATTCCGGCATTTATCCTGAAATATGCATTAAATATTAAATTGCTATTGTATCAAACTGCTAATTTGCGCAGCACTTCGAATACTAAAATCGCAGGCCAAACTATAGCTTTCAAAAAGCCAAGAACTCCCATCCAAAAGGTGGTAGCTTGCGAAATAAAATAAATAGCAGCTCCAATTAATCCAAGTCCATAAACGGCACCTCCTGAAGCATTTGAGCCATGATTTCTTGTTGGTTTACAACATTCATTTGATTTTTCTTCGTTCATAATTTTTTAAATTTTACCAATAATTACAACATAATTTTTCCCATATTTCTTAGCACATTTTGGGCAGGTAGTGTACCAAAAGTACTGTTTACCAGTACTAAGCCCCTTGGTTTTTGCTTTTTCTTCAAAATCGGCAGTCCATTTACCTGTTTCATTAAAATTACCTTCGTATACGCGACTATAAAATTTACCGGAAAATTTTACATTTTCTGCAGTTGGAATTTCCTTACTTACAGCCAGATATAAATCCATGTTCCATTTCGACGTGTGATCAGAAAGACTCATCCAATCCAGCATCTCAGTTTTTGCATTGTCAATTTTACTATTCAGTTTTCTCATAACTGAACCAAAATTCAGAGGAACAAAAAACAAAGTATATACTTTGCCTTTGATAAAGAGCTTATTATCCCATTCAAATAATTTATCGTCCCAAGGAACGGGATCAAAAGGCGGACAACATTCAAAATCCTTAACTTGTGTACTCATAAATATAGAATTAATGGTTGATATTTGAATATTTCATGACAAATGTAGATTTTTTTTTGGAATCTACACCCTTTTCTCAACAAAAAAAGCATTGAATGAATCAATGCTTTTTTTGTTGAGAAAATACTATTAAAAATTTTTACTTATATAATCGATTTTGAGTTGCTTTAATTTCATCAGATGTAATGTAATCATCATAATCCATCTGTTTATCAATAATACCATTGGGTGTCAATTCGATGATGCGATTACAAACTGTTTGAATAAATTCACGGTCATGCGAAGCCATAAGCACATTACCCTTGAAATTTACAAGTGTGTTGTTGAAAGCCTGAATTGATTCGAGATCGAGATGATTAGCAGGCGAATCAAGTACCATGACATTTGCATTTTTCAGCATCATGCGAGAAATCATACAACGCATTTTTTCTCCTCCGGAAATAACGCTTGCTTTTTTGAAAATTTCTTCACCGGCAAATAACATTTTGCCAAGATATCCTCGAATAAAGAATTCAGTTGTATCACTCGAAAACTGTCCAAGCCAGTCGACAAGATTTAAATCTGTGTTAAAAAACTCGGAATTATCAAGCGGAAGATATGCATGAGTGATGGTTACTCCCCAATTGTAAGTTCCGGTATGGTTATTATCATGTCCATTTATAATTTCAAAAAATGCGGTCATTGCTCTAGAATCCCGGGAAACAAAGACGATTTTATCATTTTTTTCAACGTTAAAATTCACGTCTTTAAATAAAATGGTTCCATCATCTGCAACTTTGCTTAAACCGTGAACTTCGAGCACCATGTTACCAGGTTCGCGCTCGGGTGTAAAAATAATTCCGGGATACTTACGGGTTGAAGGTTGAATTTCGTCAACATTTAGCTTTTCAAGCATTTTCTTTCTGCTGGTAGCTTGTTTGGATTTAGCCACATTGGCACTGAAACGACGAATAAATTCTTCGAGTTCCTTGCGTTTTTCATCCGCTTTTTTACTCTGATTTTGTTGCTGACGAAGGGCTAACTGACTTGATTCGTACCAAAACGTATAATTTCCTGAGAACAGTGAAACTTTGCCATAATCAATATCTACAGTATGTGTACTTACAGCATCCAGAAAGTGACGATCATGCGAAACTACTAAAACCGTATTTTCGTAATTGGCCAGATAGTTTTCAAGCCACATAACTGTGTCCAAATCAAGGTCGTTTGTAGGTTCATCAAGAAGCAAATTGTCGGGTTTTCCAAACAAGGCGCGTGCAAGTAAAACCCTTACTTTTTCCATACCTTCTAAATCTTTCATAAGCTGGTAATGCCGGTCTTCTCTAATACCAAGTCCGCTTAATAACGAAGCAGCATCACTTTCGGCATTCCAACCATTCATTTGGGCAAATTTATCTTCAAGTTCTGAAGCACGAATACCATCAGCATCCGAAAAATCTTCTTTTAAATAAATATTGTCCTTTTCTTCCTTCACTTTCCAAAGTTTAGTATGACCCATCATGACAGTGTCAAGTACTGTTAATTCATCAAACTTATTGTGATCCTGTTCAAGAACTGACAAGCGCTCACCTGGTCCAAAAAAAACAGTCCCCCTTGTTGGGTCTAATTGTCCACTAATCATTCGGATAAGTGTTGATTTTCCGGCACCGTTGGCACCTATTATACCATAACAGTTACCTGCTGTAAATTTCAGGTTTACATCAGAGAATAAAACTCTTTTACCAAACTGGATGGCAAGATTTGAAACAGTAATCATAAATTTTTTATTAAGTATGGTTTTTTATAAAAACAAAGAATAGAACTCATCTGTTTTCGAGATTTGTTCTATTCCAATATTTTAAATTAATTTTCTTTTTATTTGTTCAACTATTTAATAATACCTAAAATTCGGGCATTCTTTGAGATCTTATCAATTGATTCGTCAATTTGCTCAAAAGTATGAGTTGCCATAAGCGAGTATCTGATAAGTGAAGCTTCGGAAGGCACTGCCGGAGAAACAACAGGATTTACAAATACACCATCATCCATGAGCATACGTGTCAACTGGAATGTTTTGATATTATCACGCACATAAAGTGGAATAATCGGAGTTTCGGTGGGTCCAATTTCGAACCCCGCTTTCAAAAATCCTTCTTTGCTCCGATTTGTATTTGCCCACAAAGCATCTTTACGCCAGGTTTCTTCAGCCATAACATCTAAAGCAGCTAAAACACATCCTGTAGAAGCAGGTGTAATAGAAGCGCTAAAAATCAAGGTACGTGAATTGTGTTTCAGGAAATTGATTATGTTTTCATCTGCTGCCACAAAGCCACCTATAGTACCGAGGGATTTACTGAAAGTGCCCATGATCAAGTCAACATCGTCCGAAAGTCCGAAATGCTCGCTAACACCTGCGCCTGTTTTTCCAAAAACGCCAAGTGAATGTGCTTCATCAACCATAATTGATGCATTGTACTTTTTTGAAAGTTCAACTATTTCAGGTAATTTAGCCACATCACCTTCCATACTGAAAACTCCATCGGTAACAATAACTTTAAGTTTGTCAGGATTACATTTCTTGAGAATTTTCTCAAGCGATTCCATATCATTGTGACGATATTTTAATTGTTTTGAAAAAGACAATCTTTTTCCTTCAATAATAGAAGCGTGGTCGTATTCATCAAAAATCAGGTAATCTTCGCGACCAGTAATACAAGGTACAACTCCCGAATTAACCATAAAACCAGTAGCATATACCAGGGCAGATTCTTTATGCACTAATTTAGCAAGTCTTTCTTCGAGTTCTATGTGAATATCTAAAGTTCCATTCAGAAAACGTGATCCGGCACATCCTGTTCCATATTTCTCAACGGCTTTAATGGCTCCTTCTTTTAATCTGGGATGATTTGTCAATCCTAAATAACTGTTAGATCCAAACATCAAAACGGGTTTTCCATTTATTCTTACAACAGTATCCTGATCTGATTCAATGGGGCGAAAATAGGGATAAAAACCAGCATCTTTAACTTTCTGAGGGGCATCGTATTGTCCCATCACGTTACTTAATAGACTCATAAAGTATTATATTTTTTATTGAAACGGGTGCAAATATACTGCTTTTTTCTGAAATTGTAGTTTTTTTTGTCTCAGGAAACATATTTATTTATCTTTGCAACAAATTAGAAAAACTATAATATTCATATGTACAAACAGATAGACATTATTAGCCTTCCAAACTTAGCAAAAAAATCAGAACCCGAATGGAATAGTTTTTATATTAAAAATAAAAGAAAATTAGAGTTGATGGATTTAAAAATTCACCAAATTCACGATGAGGTTTCTAAAAAGACCGATTGCCTTCAATGTGCCAATTGCTGTAGAACTTTAGGCCCGCGTATCACTGACAAAGATGCTGAACGCATGGCTAAAGCGTTGAAAATAAAAACTGCAGTTCTTATTGCAAAATACCTGCGGATTGATGAAGATGGCGATATGGTTTTCCAATCGATGCCCTGTCCGTTTTTGGGCGATGATAATTATTGTGCTATTTATGAATCACGTCCAAAAGCTTGTCGTGAATATCCACATACAGACAGGAAACGTTTTTATCAAATTTATAAACTTTCGGTTAAAAATGCTTATACTTGCCCCATTGTTTATGGTGTTTTGAATGAACTGACGAAAAAATAATGCTTAAAGATCGAGTTTGATAAATTTTATAAAAAATATTAGTCAATTATTCTCAAGCAATTAAATGTTTGATGTTTTGAGTTTGGTTTAAACTATCGGATTGATATTTCTATCTATTTGAAAATTGACTTTTCGAGTTTACCTGCTTTGTTAAAGGTGAATTTCACTGTAAAAAGCAAACTTAAAGCAATGCTAAGAACTGAAGTCGTTATGATAGCTATCATTATGGCTATTTGATATTTAATAGCAACTAATGGTACTGAGCCACCGAGAATCTGACCGGTCATCATTCCCGGAAGCGATACAATACCCATGGTAGCCATAGTAGCTAACGAAGGATTTATTGCCATTAAGAAACTTCGTTTGGCAAAAGGCAACATGGCTTCGTACTTACTTGCACCAAGCGAAAGTTTGTAAAAATAAAGTTGTTCTTCGCCGTTGATGGATTTATAAAAATCGCCAATCCCCACTACATTTGAACGCAATGAATTACCCAAAACCATACCACCGATAGCAATCATATACCGAGCGTCAAATATGGAATCGAGTTGTGCAATGAAGTAGTTAAAATACAGCACCACAAATACATTGGAAAATAAGAGTGAAAAAAAGATTGGAGCAATGAATTTTTTAATTTTTAAACCGGAATTTTTTATAATGGAGATGTTGGCTGTAAATATCATAACCATAAACCACAGAAAATTAACAAGCGGGTGATTCAACTCGAATAGAAATTCCAGAAAGAATCCAATTAAAATTAGTTGTACAACCATTCTGATTGAAGATGTCAACAAATTACGGGTAGTGCCAAGTTTCAAATAACTTCCCAGAACCAATGGCACGAGCAGTAACACACCGCACATAACCATCGAAAATACAGATAAATCAACAGCTTCATTCATCTCTATCTAGCTTTAAAATCTTAACATTAGCGTTTTCAGGTAAATAATCGTCGTGTGAAATGTTTAAAACTGTAAAATGAGGTTCGCCTAAAAAATAATCAAGAACTTTCTTTTTATTAATAATATCCAGTGCCGAAGTTACTTCATCGAGGAAAAAGATATTACGGTTGAGTAATAAAGAATTTATTATGGCTATCCGCTGTTTTTCACCCCCTGAAAGTTCCTCAATGTTTTTATCGAGAATATCTTCAGGCAACTCAAAAAAAATCAGTTTGTTCCTGATTTCCTTTTCTGCTTTTGTCTTTTGATGTAAATTCGCTTTATAATTTAATGTTTCGTTGAAAAGTGAAATAACCTTTCCATGTCCGATATTTAAATCCTGACTTACATAAGCCACTTTTTTGCGAACATCCCAAACTGCAAGTTCATTTAGCTCACTATCCTGAAAATATATTTTTCCTTCATCGGGACTATCAAAACCGAGTAAAAGTTTGAAAAGTGTTGTTTTACCAATCCCCGAACGACCCGAGATATTGATTTTATCGCCCAAAGAGACATCGAATGAAAAATTTTTCAATACAAATTTTTCAGAGAACCTTTTGGTAATATTTTCAATCCGGAATATCATTAGGCTTCAATTTTATCGAATTCACTCCAGAAATTAGGATACGATTTCGTGACAACATCGGGATTTTCAATACTTAAAGGAATTTTCAAAGCAGCAGGTGCAAATGCCATAGCCATGCGATGATCGTGGTAGGTTGTAATACTGATATTTTCATCTGATTTGCATTTATCGCCACTCCATGCCAGCTGACCTTCAGCAGGTTCAGTTAGCACAAATCCCAATTTTCTTAATTCATTTATTAATGCTGCAATGCGATCGGTTTCTTTAATTTTCAAACTTTCGAGACCGCTAAAAATAAAGTGAATATTTTTCATGCAGCAAGTTACTGCAAAAGTTTGAGCCAAATCTGGCTGATCAATAAAATTATATTCGAATTTTTCTACACAGTTTTCACCCGAAGTTAACAACACTCCATCCGACAAAAAGCGGGTTTCTACGCCCAGATTTTCAAAAAGTTCAGCCACCTTACTATCACCCTGATAACTTTGAGCCTGCAAACCTTCCATATAAATTTCGCCTTTACCTACTATGGCAAGTATCTCGTACCAATACGATGCAGCAGACCAATCGGATTCAACTTTATAAGGAATTGGTGTATAATCCTGTGGAGGAATAATTATTTCATTATTTATAAATTGTACTCTTACACCATATTCCCGCATCATTTGAAGTGTCATATTAATATAAGGACGGGAAATAATTTCACCTTCCAAAGTTATTTTAATTCCATTAAGTGTAGTGGGAGCAATCATCATCAATGCCGAAATGTACTGACTGCTCACATTGCCCTTGAGTTGAATGTGGCCACCTGTCAAAGCACTTCCAAAAATACGCAACGGCGGAAATCCTTCATTCTCGATATATTCTATTTTGGCGCCTAAATTATTTAACGCATCTACCAAGAGTTTTATCGGACGTTGTTTCATGCGTTCGCTTCCGGTAATGACCCATTCGCCCACCGTTTTCGATAGAAATGCAGTGAGAAATCGCATAGCAGTTCCCGCTGCTCCAATATCAAAAAAAGTATCGTTTGAGTCCAACGTCTCAACCATAACCCGCGTATCGTCACATTCGGCAAGATTATCAATTTCGTACGAACTATATGACAATGCATCCAGAATCAAAGCCCGGTTGCTGATACTTTTTGAAGCGGGAAGATTGATTCTGAGATGAATATCGTTAGTAGATAGGTGGAGATGTTTTGATTGAATCATAAATATATTTTATGTTTTTCTCTTAAATAAGTATTTCAAAATATTTATTGACATGTTTATGACACATCTGAATTGTTTATTTTTAACGAGGGACAAGCGACTTCCCAGTCGCTTGAGTAGTCATCAAGCGACTGGGAAGTCGCTTGTCCCCTGATATTTTTCATCAACTTTCATCA
>JFJP01027466.1_pt1 | contig 17967 bp, 15 predicted proteins | sample 431651 | NCBI WGS metagenome assembly JFJP01 (sample SAMN02602958, study PRJNA72255) | Microbial mat metagenome, whole genome shotgun sequencing project. | biome: fresh water; feature: sink hole; material: water; isolation source: purple microbial (photo- and chemosynthetic) mats found in...
ATTAAAATTGAAATATTTTTTTTTTCTTTTCCATTCACAAATATAAAAATATAAGCTTTTAAAATTAAAACAATAATGCAAAAAAACTCAATATATTGGTTTCGAAAATCTCTTCGTCTTCACGACAATCCATCACTTCTCTACGCCCTCCAAAACAGTGATCACGTTTATCCAATCTTTATTTTGGATCCATATTTCGTCGAAAACGAGAAAGTCGGCCCTAATCGTTGTAGATTTTTGCTTGAAACCCTCTCAGATCTTTCAAATTCTTTAAATAAAAAGAATTCCTCTTTGTTAATTCTTAAAGGAGAGCCGAAAATTATTTTGGAGCAGAAATTCAAGGAATGGAATATTTCTTTGTTTTGTTATGAGAAAGATTCTGAACCTTATTCCAAGAAACGAGACGCTGAAATAGATAATTTAGCTCAATCTCTTGAAATCAAAATTTATAAATCATCATCTCATACACTATATGACCTTGATCATTTATATAAGAAGAATGGTTCAAAGGTGTGTCTTTCTTACATTTCTATGCTAAATCTTCTCAATAAAATGGGTGAACCAGAAAACCCGAAAATGGAAATTTTACCCAAATTCCAACCACTTAATATAGATAATATAAAAGAATTTTCAGTCCCGACTTTAGAAGAAATCAATATAAATCCCTTGGATTGTGGTTTGAAAATCTTTCCTGGAGGAGAGTCTGAAGCTCTTCTTCGTTTGGAGAAGATTCTGAAAAAAGAAGATTGGATTTGCAAATTCGAAAAACCCAAGACAATTCCAAATAGTTTAACTCCAAGCACGACTGGTTTAAGCCCTTATTTGAAGTTTGGATGTCTAAGTGTTCGATATTTCTATTCCGAACTTATAAAACTCCAAAAAAAACATAAAAAATCAAGTCAACCACCTGTTTCTCTCTTAGGACAGATTTATTGGCGTGAATTCTTCTATTTCGTTGGAGTTTTTACTCCTAATTTCGATAAAATCCAAGGTAATCCAATTTGCCGTCAAATTCAATGGCAAAACAATGAAGATTTCTTCCTTAAATGGAAAAACGCGAAGACTGGCTATCCCTTTATTGACGCTATAATGACACAATTAAAACAAGAGGGGTGGATTCATCATTTGGCTAGACACGCTGTTGCATGTTTTCTAACAAGAGGAGATCTATATATTACATGGGAAAAAGGTTTAAAAGTATTTGAAGAATGGTTATTGGATGCTGATTGGAGTCTAAATGCTGCGAATTGGATGTGGTTAAGCTCCTCATGCTTTTTTTATCAATATTGGAGAGTGTATAGTCCGATAGAATTCGGAAAAAAAACTGATAAAAATGGAGTCTATATTCGAAAATATTTGCCAGTTTTGAAAAATATGCCAAAGGAATTTATTTATCAACCTTGGGAAGCACCGGATTATGTACAAAAACAAGCAAAATGTGTAGTGGGTGTTGATTATCCTTTTCCGATGGTTGACCATAAGGAGAAAATGAAGGAGAATATGCAATTGATAAAAGAAGTTTATTCAAAAAGTGGAAAAGAGGAAGAAAATGAATTTGAAATAGAAAAACCTCCTTTGAAAAAAAAGAAGATTTGAATTTTCATGAAATTTATTCTGAAATCAACTTAAATTTCTGGAAATTAATTTGATTTTTTTGATTCAAATTCTCCAAAATAAAAATTTTCATTAAATTTCTTTTTGAAAAAAATATTCACCTAAATTATTTTTTTTCTCTCTCTCATTCTTTCTCTACTTGAAATATTTATATATATTCCTATGTTTTTTAATATAAATTAAATAAAACTAACTTCAACTACTCAGCGATTTTCCATATATTAATAAACGTTTCTTTATCCGACGTTGACAAAAAATGCACCATGTTATCTTTTTCATTGATCAGTAAAAGTGCATTTCCAAAGGGATCTTCCATTGAAAATTCTTTCAATTCATCATTCACCTCCGAAATTCTGCTCTCTTGCATAACGCTCCAAAGCTTGATTTTATGATCTTGTCCGAATGTCAATATATACAATTCTCTTAATGAAAGCAAATCCATTAAATCAGCTTGTGTTGATGTGGCGATTTCTTGTTGCATTGGCTCTTCTTGTGCATTATTTGTTGGCTGAATATCAACTTTTGAGACTCCCGCAGAAGTGGTTCTTCTTTTTAAAGATCTAGTTTTAGGATCTTTCATCTCAATTATAGCAATTTTATAGATATAATGGTCATGTTTACATAGTCTTTTTATACAAACTCCAAGATCACAATCCCACATTTTGATGATATTGTAGCAGTTGCTCAATAGAATATTGGGATGATTCATGAGAAATTTGATAGTTTTTACACTATGACCATTATCAATAGATTTGCATTCAGAAACAAACTGGAAAACATTATTTTTGGCATAATTCAAGTTCCATATCTTAATAGAAGTGTCATCGCTTCCAGAAGCCAGCCTCTTGTAATTACTAGAAACATCTAAACAATTCAAGCTTTCCAAATGATCTGTGATTTTTTTCACAGCTTGTCTTGTCTTTATATCATAGAACACTATAGTAGAATCATAAGATCCAGCAATAACCGTTCTTCCATCTCTTAGGGCAATCAGTGAAGAAATCAGACTATCCTGCTCCTTAAACACATGTTTTATCTCAAGATTATCAGTCACTACAACTAAATACCCTTCAGCATGACCACTTATCAACACTGGACAGCCGAATTCATCTTCTAAAGTCAATAAACTATAAGGAATTCGTTCGCATTTGAACCCTTTCAAGAATTTGAAAGTCAGAAGATCCCATATTCTTATAATGAAATCATTGGCTCCAGTCGCGAATTTATCTTTTCCGAACATAGCAATACAATTTATCCCCTTTTTATGAGAGGTGTTAATCGTTGAACATAAAGTTAAGTCTTTAGGCTGTGTGTCAAACTGTTTGCAAACCCCCAAATTATTAGAACTTATCTCATAAGTTAAAGAACTACGACCTTTAAATAACATTTGACTTTGGTTTTGTGATATTAAGAGAATCTCAGAAAACTCTTTAGCCTGTTTAAAACTCAGATCAATATTATGGATAAAAGTGCTCAGTATTTGCGAAGAGTTATGATAGGTCTTATATTTGGGTGGATGGTTCAATTTATTCCGGACCCCCACCATTAAATTATTTAACTTTTTCATCATTTCTAAACTACTCATATGATGAGTCTTCACAATACCTCCTTCCTCCTCAGATTTTTCAATCCAGGCAATATCAAATTCCTTTGTAAGACTTGATAATCCAGTGGCTAAATCCTTACAATTTTTTTCTAATTGTTTGATAGTTGTATCGGAATCATTTAAAGTGTGAATTCTTCTCAAAAGTGAGCTAGAAACAGAGATTTCGCGGGGAGACAATAAAGGAGAACCTTCTAATGTAAATTTTTTCAATTCAATTAAATCTTTATTTATCACAGATAGATCTTCTTTCAATTTAGATAAAATTGTGTTTTTGGTCTCGGAAATCAAAGCTTTCAAAGCATCTATTTTCATTATCATTAATATGAAATCTTCTTCGATTTTAGAAGCTTCTGTTTTTAAATGAATGTTGTATAAAGCAAGCTCTTCATCGATTTCATTAAGAAAATTCTTTAGCTCCTGCATTATTTCACCGGTCTCGGTTTTCTCAGATGAAGCTTTTGTGGGCAGTTTCGAAAGACAATCATGCAAAAATATATTAATATCCGTTATAAATTCCTTATGATTAACATAATGCGAATCTGGAAGCGAGACTCTGCATTTTTGGCAAAAGAACATCATTGATTCTGTACAATTCGATTTAGTACACAAACAAGTAATTCTAGAAGAGGGGTGTTCAGGACAAAAGAAATCTTTTAGAAAAAAATTCTTTGGAAGACGGTCTTTTGAACGAGGTGAAATCATCTGATGAGAAAGCTCCATTTTTATAAAATTTCGCTGATCAATATGAAAGTTATGTGAAATAATTTAAAGATTTTTATTTTCGAGAAAAATAAATTAAATTTAATTTTTTTGGACAATTTATTATTATTTTTCCAATTTTTATAAATGAAACTCTTCAAATAATTATTTTGATGAGTTGCATCACATTTATTGTTTGAGCATTTTCCTTAACAAAATTTCTGACAATCTATAGAATTAAAAGTAGCCTAAAACAATAAATTTACAGACACTTATATTTATATTATATATATAATTCTCAAAATGTTTTCCTTGGAGACCCCTTCGCTGAAAAACCTTTTTGTTCTTTTGCAAAATAGATGGCAATCGGCGAAGTGGTAGTGAATTTTAATTGAGGAATCGCTAATTCTAAATCTAATTGATATTGGAAAGGAATATCTTGAAGTTTGTATTCTTCAGAATTTTTAAAGGCATCATTGTTTTCATGAAGAGTTGATAAAACGATTGTAGAGGGTCCTGACCAGAAATCTTCAATGGAGCGACTTTATTGGTTGTATAGAAGAATTTTTATCAATCAATTGTTTCTCTAATTGATCAGAAGACCAATATAAACGTCCATAAGAAGTTCCCTTGTCTACGTTTTCGTTATGAACACTACAGAAAATCAAGAATCTCAGCTTATATTTCATGCCTCCATTTAAATAAATCGGTCCACTTGCTGATAAAGTTTGTTCTTTATTCTTTTTTTCTGAAATTTGCACTAATTTTCCTTCTCGAAATTGCCAGCTTCTGAATTTAACGATGAATTCTTCTTTGAATCTCTTCTGACACTGAAACACCCATAAAATGGAATTAGCTGTCTGGCAATTCACATAACGACTATTCCCATCATCACTATCTGAATAGAAAGTATATTTTTCGGTTGCTGGAACTCGAAGCCAAGTTGACCTTTTGATTGATAAGTTTTATTCATTAATTGCAGGAGCTGGACATTCATTTTCCCATAAAAAAATTGACCTTTTCATCTCGACGTTCAACTAACTTCCCGATGAAATCCTCATTATTGTAATTACCCACAAGACCATCTCATTGAAGATATTTTTTTTCAAGAATTGAACTTTATTTTCTCACTTTTTTCATCTTAAATTCATCAATATTATCAAAGAACATTATCTTTACTTCATTGCAGCAAATTTCTCATCGAAAAATATATTATTTAGAATACAAAAAAAATTTAAATCTCATTTATATTACCATAATGTTTTAAAATTATTTAATTAAAGAAAAACAATATTCGGGTAATTTTTTAATTAAGATCTTCCTAAACAAAACAAAAAATGCAAAAAATTCCTTCAAACCAAATTCGTCGTTTTCAAAATTACAGTCTGTTAAAAATGTATGTGAGTGCAATGACTGGATTTTACCTCGGTTTAAAAATTTGTGATTATTTCTTCTTTGCGGAAAAACCCTATGAAATCATGAGAGAAGAAATGGAAGAAGAGTTTTGGGCTAAAAATGGTAAAAAAAATCATATATGAAATAAGACTTTATTTTCTAGGTGAGCCAACCCTGCTTAAACCCTATATAGTTCATTCAGTAAAGCCAGGAAAAGAAGCAATCGAAAGAAAAAGTTGGATATATATAATGTATGAAAAGGATAAAATTATAAGAAAGAAAGAAGAGCTTCAGCCTTAATTTTTTTTTCTCTCCAAAATTTTTTTTTAAAAAAAAATTTTGTTTTCTTTTGTTATACATATTTTTATTTTTTTAAATTTTCTTTTGTTTTTAAATAAAAACAATAATTTTTGAAAAGTTTCTTTTATTTGAGAGTTTAATTTTTTTTTTCTCTACTTTCAAAAACGTAAAATTATTTAAAACCCCTTCAAATCCTATGATTTTATCAAACTTGATAATAATATTAAATTTAAAAATATTATCAAAATGTCTCAAATAAAGGCCCCTCTCCTCCTTGAAATTCCTTCAGACTCCTGCAAATTATTGACCCCAGATGAAGCTCTCAAAGTCTGCGGTGACAGTAATTGGTATCAAATAAGAACGACAATAATTTTAGCTCTCCAATCAACAGTGATAGCTTTTATTCTTCAAGGCCAACCTTTTCTTTTTCTGCCTCCGAAATTCCAATGTCATCGAAGCAATGGTGAAATGTATCTATGTGAGGAGGTAGATGGTTGTAAAGAACCTAATCCTCTCATAGATCCGAATGCTACCAATAGTTTAGTGGTCCATTTCGGGCTTTACTGCGATCAAGAATATTTAAAGGCACTAACACAAACCATTTTCTTCGTTATTTCAAATATTTCAACCTTGGTTTTTTCTTTTATGGCCGACTATAAAGGCAGAAAGATCACTATTCTTATCTTATATTGCATCGGCTCTTTGCCTTTGATCGTGGCTGCGTTTTCGGTAAATTGGACTATGTTTATGATTTTTCTTATTACTGCTGGTATTGGAGTAAACCCTTTTTCCGCACTTTGTTTCGTCTTGCTTTCAGAATCAGCTGGCGAAAAATATAGACAGATGTCCAGCATTGCTTTATTGGTGACTTGGGGTCTTGGAGAGCTGATATTTGTGCCTATTGCCTATTACTTCCCTGATTGGCAAGTGCTTTTATTGTATTGGATCTCATTGCCCCTGACTGCGCAAATTCTCACTTATATTTGGGTTTATGAATCTCCTAAATTTTTGATAATAAAAAAAAGATTCACTGAGGCTAAAAAAGTGTTATTGCAGATCGCGAAGGTGAATAAAAAGAAAGTTGATGACTTTTCTTTGGGAGAAGAAGAGGAAACCAATGAGAAAAAAGTTATATATGATAGCTTATTGGTAAAAAATGGCGATCATGACCATCTTTCATCACCCCATCAATTATCCCATAACAATAACAAGAAACAACAAAACTCAAAGAAAATCTATACTTATTTTGACCTTTTACGCTATCCTTCTCAACGAAAAATCACATTAATTCTCTGTGTAGCCTATTTCGGGATTTATTTAACTTATTATGGAGGAATTTTCGCTCTGGATACTGTAGGATCTAACATCTATATCTCAGCTACCGTGATCAATTGTTCAGAGCTTGTAGCATATGTTGTGTCCAACCCTATCGTTCGTTTTGTCCGCAGAAAAGTCGCATTCCCACTTTGCTATTTTGCTGTTTCAATTTGCTGCATAATGTTCTTATTTGTATCAGACCCTACTATATATATGGTTTTAGCCATGCTGACCAAATTCTTTATTTCTATTGGCTTCAGCATTGTTTTCATATATACTGCTGAATTATATCCCACTACTGTGAGATCTTTAGGAATCGGACTTACCACCTTTGTGGGGAAATTCGGATGTGCTTTAGCACCTATTTTAATCTCTTATTTCAAATATACTCTTAATATTCATCCAATGGTTTCTTTTGGAATTTTTAGCATTTTCGCAGGGATTACTGTATGCTTTTTGAAAGAAACTTTAAAAATGAAATTAGATGATGAAATTCCTGAAGAAAAGAACAAAAAACAAGGGGAAGTTGAGAATATGGAAGACGCAAAGATTTCAAAACAAGAAACAAAGGAGAAGATAATCAGCTCAGATAATGGTGATGATGGAAGCTCGAAAAAGGAGGATGCTTCTTTTTCATGAACTAGAAGAGAAAACTAAAGTTTAAGGTGTTTAATTCGAGAAACTCACAAAAATTAATATAAATATTTAATTTTTTCTGAATCTAATGATAAGAAAAAAATCTGTTACAATTTTATTTAATTCATAAAAAAATTTTATTTAAATCAGAAAAAAAAGATTTGTTTTAAAAAAAAATAAAGAAAGTTTGATAATTTTTTTCATTTAAATTTTTTATAATTTGTTTTCTTCAAAACAAAAAAGTTATTTTTAATTTTTTTAATTCATTGCTCACAAATTCTCTTATACTATCCTCCATTTGATCAAAGTTTGATCATATCCTCCGACCGAGAACACATACTCATCTTTTTCATCAAACCTTGCTCTCACCACATGTTCTGAATGTCCGACAAAGTTCTTTCCCTTATTTCCTTTCAAGCAAGGGTTCCTATATAAATTAACCAACCCCCAATCATCAGAAGTCACAATCATATCATTAGCTTTTGATCTATCCACCCCATTTATATGAGTCCCATCAGTTCCTGATGGAAAAATTCCTTGTACAGCCCATCCTAATTTATTAGTAAGAGTGTTGAACTCTTCGTCACGAAACGCACTTCCTCCAGCAGCAATATGTTTTCCAGTATTTCCATCAAAGTAAAGCATTTCGTAAGCTCCACAAGTGCTAAATAAAACATCACCATTGCATGACCAATCCACTGAAGTTATATAGGAATTATGCCCTTTACAAACAAATAATAATTTGTAATTAGCAGTATCATACACATATAAATTATTGTCATGAGAACCTATAGCCACTTTTTTTTCATCAGGTGAAAAGATGATCACTTCACACCATTCCTTTGCATCCTTCATCGCAGCTATTTCACTATTAATCTTAAAGATATTTTCTCTCACACTTATTGAACCGTCATTCAGAGCTATTACTATATTGCCAGTTGTTCGAGAAATTGCAACTGCTCTACTGCATTGATTTGGAGGATAAGTGCTTAAAGTTGAAGCACCACCTATTTTAGGTTTAGGGCCTTTTTTCTCATTTAAGATTCCTTTGCTGACCACACATATGTTTTTTTTTGGGTTAAACACTAATAATCTGTTATCATCGGCTGTTGTAAGAACGAACCCAGTTTTTTGATCGATAGCTAAACCCCAAACTTCTCCATCAGAATGACTCACCATCAAGGTTTTGAACTGTTCATTGTTCCATTGAACTATTGTTCCATTCCTCAATCCCACAAGAATTGAACCTTTTCCATCCTGATCAATGCCCACAGGATTTGAACCAATTTCTATTGTTTTAACAATAGCAAGGTTTTTATCATAAATATTTAAAACTTTATCAGCACCACCTGTGATGACTAACCCTTCATTTGAGCAAGAAATGGATGTAATTGGCTTGCTATGAGCTTTTAACGATTTCAAACAAGCGCCATTTAACCAGACGTATAAATCTCCTGTTACAGCACCTGAAATCACTCTCCCATCATTCAAATATTGCACAGAAGTCATATCGCACATTTTATGTGATGCAAACACGCCTTTTTTATAATCAAAACTTTTGGCACCTTTATAACTCCAAAATTTCAAACCGTTTTTGCCAGCTGTTACAAATGTGGTTTCATCAACTGTGGAGAAATCCTGATCAATAATCGGATCAGGGCCACTTTTTTCCGAGGCAATCTTCCCACCTTTTTCCACATCGTAAAAGAAAACAGTATGCTCATTATCATCTCCACTAGAAGCCAAATATTTCCCATTTTTCGACCAGCCTAATGATCGAACAGCCCTTGTATCTCTTCCTTGTTTGAAAGAGGTGATTAAATTCATAGTTTTTGTGCTCCAAATACAGATCAAAGGGTCTTTGCCCACTTGTCCGGTAGCCACAAGTTCTCTTTTGGGATGTATTGCCAAAGCAGTGATATCATCATTATGAGCATTTTCATTAGTTTCTTTGGCCCCACAACCAAAATATCTTTGGGTATTGTTCTCAAAATCTAGGACGACTCCTATAGAAGCAGTCATATAGACGATATTGTTCTCATCACCAGTATAGAAAACATTATCTTTACAATCACCACAACGATAACCCCAAACATATTCAGGTTCTAATGACTTGGTTGGAATCGTTGGATTGTTCTTTGGAGGGTTGGTTGGAGCTACTAAAGCGCCTAACCAAGGCAAAACTGCCATGAATTCATCACCTTTATCTGCTTCCTCGACATCAAAATCCATTTCGTCGGACTCTTGTTGAGGGATTGGATCGGATTTGGCGAGGGATTTCTGATTATAAGTCATTTCCCATGGGAAAACTTCGTTTTCTGGATCGTTTTGAGTGTCTTGCTCCATGAATGGAATTTATTGGTTGTTTTTTATTATAAATTATTAATCAATCTTTATTATTTATTTTTTTAAAACAGGTCAATTTTTTTATTATTTTTTTAAAAAAAAAGCAAAATAATTATTTTTCAAAGAATGAAATAATTTTTTTTCTTTTTTTAACTATCTTCAAAATATGAAATTTTTTTCAAATTCCACTATTTTTAACGCTATCATTGCTAAAATCGCTACTGGTCCTCTCTTCTAGTAAGACATCCTTGGATTTATTTTTGAAGAGCCATTTGAAACATAAACATCCACATTCAGAAGAAGTATTCTTCTTCGGAGCAACGTTGATTTCACTGCTCCTATTTGAAAAGACCACCTGACGTTCTATTCCTTTCGAAAATGAGCCTCCATTCATGATTTGGGGGTTGAGTAAACATTTACTAATTTTTTTAATAATGACCATGTTTTTTTTCTCATCTTTGAATTTGTAAACTGCGTCACTTTTATTCATTAAAGTATAGGTTAAAATTGAAGTCTCGTTTAATTTTTGATCCATATCGAAAGCTTTTATTGAGAATTATCAAAATTAATAAATAGGATTAAATTTAAAGTAGAGTTTTACGCGGGTAATCAGTTTTCGGCATGCCATTCTTCTTAGAAATATAGAGATGGAACAAGTTGGGATCATCATTTAAACCGAAATCTTTTGCTTCTTGACTCAATAAATTGTTTATGGTTTTTAAGGATAATGCTATGCAATCTTGGACTGTGCATTGATTTGGAAGCTCAAGTTGTAATTCAACAGGAGCATCATTTTCTTTGCTATTTATCCATACAATAAGATAACGATTATTGAAAGTTGTCTAGATATATCAAATTATTCAGAGTTTTTTGCTTATGCTAATTTAAATTCTTATTAGTTTTACTTTTTTCTTCAAACCACCCAATCCGCTTTCTTTAGCAGATTCAATAGTTTTGTTTCTATCAATTGGGTTGTCTTCATAAAAAAAATATTAGGGTTTCTTTGAAAAAAGTTTAGGAGAAACGTTCATCTGGAGATGCTTTTAAATCCAAGCCTGTTGAAATATGGGAGTCTGTTTCTATTGTTTCTTGCATAAATAAAGGAAATAAATCAAATTATTTTTTTTAATTAATTTTTGAGACTATTTTTTTTTATTTATAATTTTTTTTATAATAATTTTTATTTAATTTTTTTATAAATTTGAAAAAAAATATCAAAAAAATTTTTGTCCTCAAAGTAAAATAAGTAATTCACTTCTATATTTTTTTTTTCTTTCAAAAACAAATAATTTTTTTCTATAAATCTTATCGCCTCAAACCAAGCGCAAACTTCCTCCAACCCCCAAAATCTAAATCTTCATAAAAATTCTCCATTCGAACTTTCAACAATCCGTTTCTTCGACGACTTCAAAACTAGGTATTGCCAAACACCATTATAACCAAAGACGGTCGAATCTTTGCCTCAGCCTTTGTCCAAGATGGCAAAACCTATACCGATTGGTAAAGAATGGTGTTATATAAATCCTAATGCCTGGTATCTCCTAATTGGGGTTATTGTTGCCCAACACTTGATTATGATAATTGCGAATGAAGGCCAGTGATTCAATGATGATCGTTGAAGTAAGAAAAGTCACGGATTTGGTCTTAGCACAGATCACTCCTGCTTCACAAACTATTCAATTGTTAACGAGTTTGAAGGCAAAACAGAATGTTATAGATGCAAGAATGACACAAATAGTATCGGCAATAAACAATTTAGAGTCGAATTATCAGAATTTATTGGGAAACTGAGTCAAAATGGGAATATGTAGATCAAGAAATTATTGGTTTGGAGAGTGAATTGGGACCTTTAAGGGAAGTAATGTCAAGGGCGAATTGAACAAGAATCCTAACAATTGCACTGGGTTATTAGACTATGAGGCTGAAGGCCCTGGTGGCTTTAGTCTATTCCTCAACAAAAAGCAATGTTTATTTCGTTCGGAGTCATTGAAGAATTTCATTGATTATATTATCGATGATTTTTTTGTTAAATTTTCTAAAAATATCCATTTTATCCAAAAATTAAACATAATAACCTCACACAAATTTTAGACGACGAAATATAGCTTATTTCAATTCGCTTATATACAAAGAAAATAAATTTTGTAAGGAAAATCCTATTATTAGACAGAGATTATCTGGAAAATACCATTGGTTGAAGAATAGAGAAAAAAAATAACAAGCGCATAAAATACAAATTATAATATTATTACAAAATTGGACCTGGATTTTTTTAAGATTTAATTCTTCTTATATAATGTTTTTAAGAATATTATTTCAAAATTCCAATTATTATAAAAAAATCTTCAAGAGAAAAAAATATAAATGATTAAAGTCTCCGAAATATTCTTTAATCTCGGCAAGTTTGCAGCCGGTCACAAACTGATAATGGTTGCCTTTTGCCTCACAATCACCATAGTTTTAGGATTGGGAATGGTTGATATCCATTTAGAGGTTCTTTTATAAAAAATATTTATTTTTTTACAATAAGTTAATTTTTTTTTTAGTCTGAACCTCAAAATCTTTGGGTGAACAAAGGAGGTCGAACTAACCAAGAACAAACTTTTTTTCAAGATAAATTTGGGCCCTTTTTCAGAATAAACCAATTGATGTTATCATTAGACCAGCCTGACCCAAATGAAGATCTATTTTCTAAGAGTTATTTGGTGGATCTTTATTATTTGCAGGTTAACACAATGAAATCAGAAATAATATAAGAATTTTTTTTTTTAAATAGAAAATTATCATGACAAGGAATGCTACAAATAATAATCGAACGATATCAATAAGAGATTTTTGCTACAAACCTATATCAGACAAGGTATAATAAATCTATGGGTTTTACAGTAATGGAAAAATAAATTTTAGGGATGCTATTTGCCAAGTCCCATGGATTTTTGGAAAATGAATTTAACAGATTTAATGGTAGATGATGATATAAAAACTACTGCTTTATGTTTGCAATCCAGAGTAATAAACAATAAAGAAATTAATACATTTTAATAAAAAAAATATTAGGATGATTCTTATATTCCGTGCAGCGATTCAAATGGAGTCCCAATTATTAAAGAAGTGGTTTTAGGAGGGATTTCTTGTGAGAACTCTTCCACTTCAATTCCTTGCAACCCATGTGTGCCTCAAGCTTCGGCTCTCGGTAAAATTATTAATTCATTATGTTTTTTTAATTATTTATATTTTAAATTTTTTATTATTTATAAATTTGTTATTATTAAAGCTGTAACAATGATGTTGAACAATGATAAATTTACTGCTAGTGATGCTAAAGTTTGGGAAAAAGATGTGTTTGAAGACACAATTCATCAATTTAATGATGGAACTCTCAATTATTCATATTATCTTCCAAACGAAACGATTTATAAAAGCAATCGAACCAGAAAAGTTAGAGTATCATTCCTTGCTGAAAGGTCGATCAGTGACGAATTAGTAGATGAAACTAGTCAAAACTTTCTAGTTGTTGTGATCAGTTATATTGTCATGTTTTTATACATTTCTATCGCAATTGGTTCATTCCCAAATGTCATTTATTCAGGGTTTTTTTTTTTTTTTAAATTATTTGTTAATTTAACAATATATTTTAAGATTTTTAGTCGGTATTTGTGGTATATTGGTCGTTGGTGCTTCTATTTGTAGTGCATTTGGGTTAGCTAGTTATATGAATCAAGGGGTTTCTATGATTAGTGCTGAAGTTGTACCTTTTCTGATATTGGCTATAGGGGTTGATAATATGTTTATTATTGCCAATGCAAACAAACGAGCAGAAAGTTTACATTTGTCAACAAGTTCCCAGCTAGGAGAAGCTTTGAAAGAAGTTGGGCCAAGTATTTCAACTGCAGCGATCTGTGAATTTCTAGCATTTTTTGTTGGCTTTATGACAAATATTCCGGCCTTACAATCGTTTTGCTTCGTGGCAGCTTTAGCAGTTTTCTTTGATTATTTGTTCCAAATTACTGTTTTCATTGCTGTTCTGGCAATGGTAGAATTTCTTATTTACTTGAATTTTCAGGTTAATTTATGTTGTTTATCTTAGGATGAGGAAAGAAAAAAAGAAGGAAGATTTGATGTTTTGGTTTGTTTAAAAAGAGAAAATCATGAACCGGCACCTAAAAGAGAGTTTGTAAAAACATTAATTGACAAATATTATATCCCAGTTTTATTTAACCCAGTCACAAAAGTTAAACCAATTTAATTTTCATATTTTTTAATTATTTTTGTATTCAAGGTATTGGTGATCATCACTTTTTTTGCTTTGCTTATCATGTCAGGGTTCGCATTACCAAAACTGGGTCTTGGATTAGATCAGCAAGTCAGTTTAATATCGAATTCTATGACTTATAATGTATTTATAAAATATTGAAATTATTATTTGTAATTGTTTAAAATTTAGTATTTCAATGATCTAGCGACATATGGCGATGCAGGACCTCCAGCCTATATAGTTTTAGAAGGAATAAATTACACAAACTTAACTGAAATCGGAATTTTGAATAATATGTCTGATTCATTATCAAAATTAAATTTATACATTCAACCTCCAATTTATTCTTGGGTATCATCCTTCGGTCGAGTTCTTGATTATATAAATTTAGGCAGTGCAACAATAAATGATTGTGGAATGCAATATTTAGGAATGATGAGCTTCTTCGAAAAATTGCAGTTCTTTAAGGAAATTAAAATTGATAGTGTTTGTTGTAAAAAATATGGAATTTGCGGCGAGACTTATGAAAAAGATATCGTTATAAATGATGATGGAACGGTTGCTGCTTCTAGGTTCAGATTCCAGCATCGGCCTTGTAGAGTATCCGATGATTTCACAAATGCTTTTTTTAAAACTAGACAAGTTGTTGATTTTTTCTCAAATCAACTCTATAAAAAACCAGGTGAAGAAAAAAGAGCTTTTGCTTATTCATTGTTTTATGTGTATTTTGAGCAATATTTTTATATTCGAGCAGTTGCTTTCCAAAATTTGTTGTTGGCTGTGGGGGTGGTTTTAGCTGCCGTTGTGGTAATTTTATTTAATTATCTAAAAATATAAACATTTTTTGGAAATCTAGTTCATAAAAAACACAAGAACTGCTGTTTTCATATTTTTATGTTGTGCGTGCACAACTTTTGATTTAATTGGCGGTTGCTATTTATTGAATAAATTAGCAGGAGGATGGCAAGTAAAACAATCTTTTGTTTAATTTTAAAAGATATTCTATCATGAAATAGGTTCAAATTAATGCAGTTTCGGTTGTGAATTTAATAGTGTGCGTAGGTTTATCAGTGGAGTTTAGTGTGCACATTATGCTTTCTTTTATGAATTGTATTGGACCAAGAGAAGAAAGAGCTAAAATGGTTAAATTGTGAAAGTTTTTTTTCTCTCTAATCATTTAAATAGGCTCTTTCTATTATGGGAAGTTCAGTGATTGTTGGTATTGCTGTTACTAAATTTATTGGTGTTATAGTGCTAGGATTTGCTTCTTCAACTCTATTTACTCTTTATTATTTCAGAATGTTTATGTGCATTATTGTCTTAGGTTTTTTCCATGGATTGGCTTTCTTGCCAGTCATGCTATCTTTAGTTGGTCCAAAGGTTAAAAAAATATGGTTTTTCTACTTGAAAAACTTAAAAAAATTTAAAGGAATCACATAGAACAGTTAGTTATGAGAATGGCATCGCATGGGACAAAAAGAAAGCAAAATGAAACTTTTCAAAAAAATTAAATTATTTTAAAATTTAATGAAAATCATAAATTCAAAAAATTTTTTTTTGTTCAATTTTTTTTTGAAAGAAATAATCATTTTTTTTCTTATTAAAGAGAAAGAAAAAAAACTGCATTCATGAAAAAATATGAATTCGATAAAAATATCAAAAACAATTATTTCTTTATAAAAAAAATAAATTTTAAAGCATTATAAAAATAAACCATTCTGCATCCATTCTTAGATTTGAACATTAATTTTACAGGTTAAAAAAGGAGATACAAGTCTTTTTTCTCAAATTAGATAAATTTTCATTATTGAGCATTCCAAACAAATATTTATTAGTTTCTCACAATGATGACTTTGAAACTTTTTGCATTAGGACATTTTTCAATTACTAATTTGCAGAAAGTTTCATCAGAAAAAAGACGAAGAAAATTGATTTTAGCAGCAAAATGAAAAAAACGAACCGAACACTAACCTGAAACATAAATACTACAAAAATTGGTTTTGATTTTTGTTTGAAATTTATTCTGTTTGTGATAAAAAATATTTTTTTAATAGGTATTCTTTATCAGATTCAGACATCATTTTCATGCTTTTAAAAAGGATGATCAAAAAAAGAAAATTGAAAGATATTGAGATATTGATTGTGAGGTAGATTTTAACCATTATTTCCGAAAATAAATCCAAAGCAAAATCAAATTAAACTTAATATTTATTTTTTTAGTCTTTTTATCTCGTAGGAAGCAGTTTGATGCTCTTTCACTTTTTATTGGAAATATTAAAACTCCTCATTTAAATTCAATTAGAATAGGATTATTTCAGTTAAAAAGTTAAATTACCAGATTAAAAAATATAAAAATTTTTTGTTTTGAACAAAAAAAAAGAAGATCCAGATCAGCTTCTCATAAACATAAAACATAGAATTCTTGAAAAAAAAGAACGAGTTTTTGATTCTTTTTCATTTTTTTTATTCCAAAAGTATTTTAAAAATTATTATAATTTTTTTTTCTTGTTTGAAATAAATGGAATGCTGCCATAAAAAAATCTTCTATAAAAATTATTTCTGAAATATTTTTTGAGATAAAATCATTAAAATGCTTTAAATTTTACATTGAGTAGAATTTTTCAATTGAAAGATTTTTTATTTTTTTTAAAGTTATGAACCCCTAATCAATAATCAAATTAAACTAGAAATTCAGAGTTTTTCACAAGCTTTTACAACTTAATTAGGTTAAAAATTTCAACTATATTGGGAAGAAAATCACATTTCTTGATCTTACTTTTAGGGAAGAGTATTCATTATTTTTAATTTTTGTTTTTAATTGGTGAAGTTTTTAGTTACTTAAATCTAAAAAAATTTTATTCCAATTAAAAAAAACAATTGAAAGAGATCTGAAAAAAAAAAATCAGAAAATTATTTTTTTTTATTATATTTAATTTTAAATAAATTTAATTATTTGATATCGAAATGCTTTTTTTTTAAAAAAAAGACTTCAGAATATTTGACGAAAGAACTCAATATTCCTCATTTTTTTCGATATTTTTAAAAATTTAAAAAACAAAACTAGTTTTTATGAACGGTTGCTCATCTGAGCTCAAAAAAAAAGATGTTCATAATTCTTTTTTTTTGTTAAAAAAAATAAATTTTTGTTAAATATGCAAGATTCCAATTAAAAATTATGGATTTCCTCCTAAAATTTTGACAGCAGCATGGTTAAGATCCTTAATTTCATAAACTGCGAGCAATCCCTTCACGTCCTGTAAAACATGAAGAGGGTCCAAAAATAGGTTGCAAAATCCATTATCTACATAGCATTTAGGGTGTGAATTAAAAGCAGTATCATGGATGATTTGGCATGTTGTTGAGGAATGACCTACCAATGGCAATAGTGCTGTTTTCAGGCACACCAAAGTGTTTTTGATCCATTTTTGGCCTGATTCTGAAAATAGAGCAATGTTTGAGCTGAATTTGCTGCAATATTTAAAACCATAACCGACTGGATAACCTTCCGGCCCACATTCATATTCATTCTCAAGGCAGATTTTATAGAAATCACAACTGAGATTATCTATTAATTGTTCACAGTTTTGAGTGTTTGTGAGGCAAAAAATGGCTGAGAAGAGATAAATTGCAAAGATAAATGATTTCATTGATTTAATAAAATTTATTATTATTATGAAATTTTGAAAGTAATTTAAATTTAAAAAAAGATAAGATTTTATTTTATTTTTAAGAAAAAAAAATTTATAATTTTTTTCTTTCTCTCTCGCCCGAAGGCGGTTTTTTGTTCTAAAATTTATAA
>JFJP01038349.1_pt1 | contig 17966 bp, 13 predicted proteins | sample 431651 | NCBI WGS metagenome assembly JFJP01 (sample SAMN02602958, study PRJNA72255) | Microbial mat metagenome, whole genome shotgun sequencing project. | biome: fresh water; feature: sink hole; material: water; isolation source: purple microbial (photo- and chemosynthetic) mats found in...
ACCATACAGTTAAGTTAATCAAACTTAAGGAAAGTGAGTTAATTGAAAGTACCAATCCCTTTGCTTTAGCAGCTTTGGCTGTTATATATTTGCACAAATCGGGTAAAAATTGGAATTTACGTAAACAATTTAAGATGCAATTAGCACGTTTGTTGTTCAGTCGGAATTATGATAGTAACCAAATAGATAAACTATTCATTTTTATTGGGAATATACTTACGTTACCAGATGATTTGGAACTTGAATATTATGACACAATAATTGAAACCAACGAAAAAGCAAAAGATATGGCACTCACATTAGAAAATAGCAGACTTGGTGTAGCTTTGCAGCTAAAGTGGAAAAAACAAGGCAGAGAAGAAGGTAGAGAAGAAGGAATAGAAAAAGGAATTAAAATAGGCTACCAACTGACTGCTATTAAGCTGATAAAACAAGGTACTGATACAGACACAATTCGAATAATTACCGCACTTAATGCCGATGAAATAGAGAAGCTTCGCAAAGACTATCTCGAAAAAGGCGATGCTTTAATTGCCATTGTGGAAAAAGGAAAATACTAAAATAGTAGAAATCAGATTTCTGTAAGAAATCTGATTTCATTTTTTAAGCCTACCTAAAAATCAATTTTACCTTTGTGCAAACATCATTAATTGTACATGGTAGATTCAACTCACAATTATCTCATTTTTTAAATCAAAAATAACAAACTGCGAAATGAACTATATTGTTACACCTCCACAACAAGCCCTCAGAGGGAAAATTGACCCTCCTACATCAAAAAGCATAAGCAACAGAGTGCTGATTATTGCTGCATTGTGCGACGAAAGTTTCTGGTTTGCAAATATTTCGGATAGTGACGATACCAGAGTGATGATGGAGGCTTTGGAGGCAGATGAAGGAACAATTGACATTGGACACGCCGGTACTGCTATGCGTTTTTTGACTGCGTATTTAAGTTGTTTCGAAAACAAAACATTCATTCTCACCGGTTCTGAGCGTATGCAAAACCGCCCTATTGGTGTTTTGGTTGACGCACTTCGCACCCTTGGTGCTCAGATTGATTATGTGGAGAAAGAAGGCTACCCACCACTTAAAATAACAGGCAAAAAACTGATTAACAATTATGTAGCAATTGACGGAAGCGTGAGTAGTCAGTATATTTCGGCACTTCTGCTCATAGCCCCTACTCTGCCCAACGGACTTACAATTGAGCTGAAAAACGAATTGGTTTCGCAGGCGTACATTGGCATTACTACCGGATTGATGAAGCATTTTGGCGTACACTGTAGTATAGAAGCAAATAAAATTGTGGTTCCTCCTCAAAAATATGAACCCAATTATATAATGGTAGAAGCCGACTGGAGCGGAATTTCGTATTGGTACGAAATAGTGGCTCTGAGCAAGGAAGCCGAAATTGAGATTATCGGGCTTCAAGAAAATAGCTTACAAGGCGATGCTATTGTTAGTCAGTTGTTTGCATCTTTGGGAGTAACAACTACTTATGCCGAAAATTCCATTATCGTATCAAAAGAAAAGAATGTTGTTTTGCCCGCATTTTTTGAGTTCGATTTTGGAAACAATCCAGACATTGCGCAAACACTTGCCGTAACGCTTTGTTTTTTGCGTATTCCATTTGTTTTCAGAGGATTGAAAACCCTAAAAATTAAGGAAACCAATAGAATACTCGCTTTGCAAAACGAATTGGGCAAATTCGGATACGTGCTTACCGAACCGAATGAAGGCGAATTGGCTTGGAATGGAGAAATAAACCAACAAACCCACGCACACAAAATAGAAATAGCTACCTACAACGACCACCGCATGGCAATGTCGTTTGCACCTGCTGCACTCATTTGCAAAAGCATAACAATACAAAATGCAGAAGTTGTTGCAAAATCGTACCCGCAGTTTTGGGCTGATTTACAGCAGGTTGGATTTACTATCAAAGAAAAAAATCAGTAAAAAAACACCGGCACATAAAATGTTACAAAACGAAAAAACTTTTTTTTAATAATAATTTCATATTTACGAATAGTTTTCATAAATTGGCAACTCAATAACAAAGCTAACTCTCAAAAACAAAAAATATGAGATTATTAAGAGTAGGTTCAACAGGCGAAGATGTTCAAAAGTGGGAACATTTCCTGGTAGGTTTAGGTCTGCTTAAAGTGGCAGATGGCGTGTTTGACCAGTTCACAAAGGCGGCAACCATTGAGTTTCAGAAAATGGCAAAAATGACTCCCGATGGTTTTGTAGGAAACGGTACTTTTGGTAAAGCTATGCAAATGGGCTTTGAATTGGTGGAAGACACTGTACCCGAAACAGATGAAGGGGGTGCAAACTGGCCTCCTATGCCCAATTTTCGCACATGGTCGGAAGCAGATACCGAAAAATATCTGGGCAAAATTGAATTTGAAGCTGGGGAGAAGGGCATGGTTAAAATTACCAATGGTTGGGATAAAGAAAATATCATCACTATCAATATCCCCCAACTGAACAAAATTGGGCAAAAGTGGGGACATAAAAACGGTGATGTGCTTTTCCACAAAAAAGGAGCAAAGCAAATGATTGATTTGTGGGATGCGTGGGAAAAAGAAGGACTCCTGCACTTGGTTACTGATTTTAGCGGAACGTACTGCCCGCGTTTCATTAGAGGAAGCGTTACCCGACTGAGTAATCACTCGTTTGGAACGGCATTCGATATAAATATCAAAACAAACGGACTGGGTGTGATGCCTCCATTTAAAGGAAAACCCGGCTCAGTACGCGAGCTTGTGCCTATTGCCAACAAGTTTGGCTTCTTCTGGGGCGGACACTACAAAAACCGCAAAGATGGTATGCACTTCGAAATTGCCAAAATGCTGTAAGTTTTTTTGATTTTTAATCAAAACCAAAGGCGCGAAGCCGCAAGTTTTTTGCGGTTTCGCGCCATATTCTTTTATCGCACCACTGCTCCATTCATAAACGGCTTGTCGGGGCTTATAAAGGTAAGTTCTCCCTTGTCGTTTTCTGCCATGAGTATCATTCCCTGCGAATCGATGTTTTTGATTTTGCGTGGCTCTAAGTTTATCAATATTGAAACTTGTTTGCCAATAATATCTTCGGGTTTGAAAAATTCGGCAATCCCCGAAACCACCGTACGCTTATCCAATCCTGTATCAATCAATAATTTAAGTAGTTTGGTGGTTTTCGCTACTTTCTCTGCCTCCAAAATAGTTCCGGTGCGAATGTCAATTTTCTGAAAATCGTCGAACGAAATATTTTGTTTGGCAGCCACCACAGTTGCTTCTTTCTCAACAATTTCCACAGGCTCAGGTTTTCGCAATTTATTTACCTGAATTTCAATCTCTTCGTTGGTAATTTGCGCAAACAAAAGTTCAGGTGCACCTATCTGATGTCCGACTTCAATTACATTATCTGTTCCTATTTTTTCCCAAGCTATCTTTTCGATATTCAAAAATTTCAACAATTTTTGAGTGGTGAAAGGCAGGAATGGTTCAAACAAAATAGCCAAGTTAGCAGTGATTTTCAGAGAGATATTCATAATGGTTTTTACCCTTTCGGCATCGGTTTTTATCAAATGCCAAGGTTCGGTATCGGCAAGGTATTTATTGCCCAATCGAGCTAAATTCATAGCTTCAGCCAAAGCCTCACGAAAACGGTAATTTTCAATGCTTTGCTCCACTTTTTGTTTGATAAGAGGAATTTCTGCAAGAATTTCTTTGTCGAAATCTCTCAATTCTCCGGCTTGCGGCACTACACCATTGTAATATTTTTGGGTAAGCACCAGAGCGCGGTTTACAAAATTGCCCAAAATGGCTACCAATTCATTATTGTTTCGGCGCTGAAAATCTGCCCAAGTAAAGTCGTTATCTTTGGTTTCGGGGGCATTGGCGGTGAGTACATAGCGTAGCACATCTTGCTTACCGCTGAAATCGTGCAAATATTCGTGCAACCAAACCGCCCAGTTGCGCGAGGTAGAAATTTTGTCGCCTTCCAAATTCAAAAATTCGTTTGAGGGTACATTTTCGGGCAAAATGTAGCTTCCTTCGGCTTTGAGCATGGTGGGGAAAATAATGCAATGGAACACAATATTGTCTTTACCAATGAAATGCACCAATTTTGTGTCCTCATCTTTCCAATATTTCTCCCAATCGGCAGTAAGCTCTTTTGTGGCTGAGATGTAGCCAATAGGCGCATCAAACCACACATACAGCACTTTGCCCTCAGTATTTTCCAACGGAAGTTTTACCCCCCAATCGAGGTCGCGGCTAACGGCACGGGGCTGCAAGCCCGAATCGAGCCACGATTTGCAAGCACCATACACATTGGGTTTCCACTCTTTGTGTCCTTCCAAAATCCACTGTTTCAAAAATGCTTCGTGCTTATCTAAGGGCAAATACCAGTGTTTGGTTTCTTTCAACACCAACGGACTTCCGCTGATGGTAGATTTTGGGTTTATCAGCTCGGTGGGCGAAAGCGATGAACCGCACTTTTCGCACTGGTCTCCATAAGCATTTTCGTTGCCGCATTTGGGGCAAGTTCCAGTTATATAGCGGTCTGCCAAAAACTGATGTGCCTCATTATCGTAGTACTGTTCGGTTGTTTTTTCAATAAGTTCGCCCTTGTCGTACAAGGTGCGAAAAAACTGCGACGAAGTTTCGTGATGAATTTGGTTGCTTGTGCGCGAATAAATATCGAATGTAATTCCAAAATCGGCAAACGATTGTTTTATGATGGCATGATTGCGGTCAACAATGTGTTGTGGTGTAACTCCTTCTTTTCGAGCCTGAAAGGTAATAGGAACACCATGCTCATCTGAACCACCAATTAATAAAACATCTTCGCCTCTGAGCCTCAAATAACGGGCATAAATATCGGCTGGAACATACACTCCGGCTATATGTCCTATGTGAATTGGTCCGTTTGCGTAAGGCAAAGCGGTGGTAACTAAGTATCTTTTAAAGGTTTTCATTGTTTTTATGTGTGTTTTCTTATTTCAAAACAAAAACCTGCGATACAAACAATTTCGCATCGCAGGTTCAAGTAGGGTTGAACGTTTCAACCTCGTTATTTTATCTTATCTTGCAATTGCTGATTTTCGTACTGCTTTTTATCAATAAGTTTTTTTAGCCTATCCTGAAATTCGAGCAGTTGCTTGTTTGAAGTAGTTAATCCTTCCGAAACTTTCTGTAAAGCAACTACTTCGGCTTTTATTTGTTTTAGAGTTTCGTTCTCTTTGTTCAAACGGTCAATCACAATTTCACGGGCAGCCATTCCTTGAAATGCTTTTTCCAACGACTTGTCAAGCTCTTCGTTTTCGGTGTTCATAACGGTTATCTGCTCGTTCAATCGGTCGTTTTCTTCTTTCAAATTTTCGTTGCTTGTGCGTTCAATCACCACTTCATCTTTCAATTTATTGTGTTTGAAATACAACACTGCCAATAAAACTGCTACAATTATAAACGCAGCCAAGCCAGCAACGGCAATAATTGTGGTTAAATCCCATTTACGCTTTGGTTTCTCATCTGTTGCCACTGTAACCACAGTTTCGTTGGTTACTTCTGTATTTTTTGCATCGCTCATTGTATTGATTTTTTAAGTTCAATGAAAATAGTTTGTGAAAAACAGTACAAACATACATAGTTTTAATGAGATATGCAAGATTTTATATAAATTCGCAACCGATATAAAAAAATATAACGAATAAAATGGAATTGAAATGAATGAAAATCAAACACGTATAAGAAAAACGATGTATTTTATTGTCAAACTATTATTCACCTACTAATAAATCTATTTACGCATGAATACAGATTTCAATACTGAGGTTCAAAAAACCAATTATGCATTGCCGATTGCAATGATGTTTGCTCTATTTTTTATGGTTTCGTTTGTTACAGGTTTGCCAAATCCCATGGGGATTATAGTTAAGAATCAATTCGGTGCATCAAATTTATTGTCGTCGCTGGGCAATGCAGCCAATTTTATTGCTTATGCTTTTATGGGAATTCCTGCTGGTATATTATTGAAAAAATACGGATACAAAAAGTTAGCTTTAGTCGCAGTGGTAGTAGGATTTGTTGGAGTGGGGATTCAATACCTTTCGGGGCAAGCCGGAAGCTTTGCGATATACCTTACAGGTGCTTTTGTTTCGGGTTTTTCTATGTGTTTGCTTAACACAGTGGTTAATCCTATGCTCAATACCCTTGGCGGAGGCGGTAAAAAAGGTAATCAATTGATTCAGTTTGGCGGTTCAATAAATTCTATGGGGGCAACCATTGTTCCGGTTTTGGTAGGTATTTTAATGGGCAACGTAGCCAAAGCTACAATTACCGATGCCAATCCTGCTTTGTTTATTGCTATGGGGATTTTTGCCGTAGTTTTTGTGGTGCTTTATTTTGTAAACATTCCTGAACCGCACATGGTAACTGCTGCAAAATCTGCAGTAAAAGATACACACAGTCCGCTTTCGTTCCGTCACTTTATTTTAGGAGCAGTTGCTATATTTATTTATGTGGGAATAGAAGTGGGTATTCCTATCTATGCTAACCTTTTTATGACTTCGCCAATTGACAAAAACGGTTTGGGAATTGAAGCTGCTGTTGCCGGAACCGTAGTAGGAACATATTGGTTTTTAATGTTAATAGGACGTTTGGTGGGAGCATCTTTAGCTGCTAAATTTTCAAGCAAATCAATGCTTATCTTTGTATCGGTTTTAGGAGCTATTCTTACCTTAGCTGCTATTGTAAGTCCGTTGAGCGTTGAAGTAAGTATGCCTGTGTTCAGGTCTGATATTTCTTTTGGATTAGCAAAAGTACCCATTAGTATTATGTTTTTGATTTTAATAGGATTATGTACATCGGTTATGTGGGGAGGTATATTCAACTTGGCAGTTGAAGGACTTGGTAAATACACTGCCACAGCATCCGGCATTTTTATGGTAATGGTGTGTGGTGGAGGTTTGCTGCCACTGCTTCAAGGTGCAATTGCCGACAACGTAAGTTTTATTGCCAGTTATTGGATTGTTTTTGCAAGTATGCTTTATATGCTGTACTATGCTTTTATAGGCAGCAAAAACGTAAACAAAGATATTATTGTAGCCTAATTGCCTTTGTACTTATATTGACAAAAAAAGCGATTTCCGAAAGGGAATCGCTTTTTTTATGCCATAGGTTTTAGCTATAACTTTTTACTCTTCTCCGGCAAACAATTTCTCTTTTGCCACAATTTCAACTTTCATTCCTGCTTCGAGTTTTTTGGAGATAGCACTGTATGGCGCTACAATTATCTCATCATCGAGCGAAATGCCTTCCAATATTTCGATATAATTATTATCCTGAATTCCGGGTTTTACATATTTCATCACCACTACGCCTTTGTTTATCACAAAAACTACTTCCTTCATTTGCGACATATCGGTAACAACCGTTTCTTTGCCTTCTTCTTCAAATTCATCTTCTTCGCCCGATTTCGCTTTCTTATCTTTCTTCGCCATTTTTGTAGAATCTTGTCGTACTGTAACCGACTGAATAGGAGCGCACAACACATTGTACACCGACTGAGTTTGAATGTCAACCGTAGCCGACATTCCGGGGCGGAAAGGATAGAATTTTGGATTGTCTTTGGGGATAAGGTCGGCATACGATTCTTTCAAAATCAGCACTTTCACATCAAAGTTGGTAACTTGGTCGCTACCCATACCGCTTACATTTGCCGAATTTGCAATTTCGGTAACAATGCCTTTAAATTTTTTATCCAGATAAGCATCTACTTCTATCAGAGCCGTATCGCCATATTCCACTCTCACAATATCGTTTTCGTTTACACTCACAATTACTTCCATTTTGTCGAGATTGGCAATTCTGAGCAGTTCGGTACCTGCCATTTGTGCAGTACCCACCACGCGCTCGCCTTTTTCAACATTCAACATTGACAGAGTGCCCGACATTGGTGCGTAAATAGTTGTTTTTGTCAGGTTTTCTTGCGATTCTTTGAGTGCAGCCTCTGAGCTTTTTACACTAAAAATGGCAGAGTTTACATTTTCTTCGGCAGCCTCTACCTCAGCTTTTGCTACTTCGTACTGCGACAAAGCTGTTTCGTAATCTGCCTGAGAAATAGCACCTTCGTCCCACAATTTCTTGCTACGGTTGTACGACAGTTCGGTAGATTTAAACTGCGCTTTCACCTGAGAGAGGCGAGCTTTTGAGTTGGCAAGGTTCGATTTTGCCGAGTTCAACGTAGCGGTCATACGCTCAAATGCAGACTGGTAGATGTCGGGTTTAATTTTTAAAAGCAACTGTCCTTGTGTAACCTCCTGCCCTTCGGTAACATAGAGCTCTACAATTTCGCCCGAAACATCGGGGCTGATTTTAACCTCAGTCTCTGGCTCAATTTTGCCATTGGCGGTAATAATTTCAACGATAGTTCGTTTTTGTATCTTTTCTGTCGCCACTTGTACGGTTAGCTCTTTTCCAAACCAACCCAATTTTTTGCCCACAATGGCAAGTATTAGCAAAGGAACTAATATAAATAGCCCTATTTTCAATGGTTTACTCATTATTTTTACTTTATTGGTTAGTCAAACTTGTCTCATTTATTTAGGTAAGATAGTCCATAATTAAGACTTCAAATGTAAATCGAATTATTAAGAATGACAAACTCTTTGCAAATTTACACGATTAAAAGAATAAAATAGTTGATTCAGACATTTTGACAGTCAGGCTTTTATAAACAAATACCGGATTCATATTTGTAGCAATCCATTAAATTATTGTTAACCACAATAATTTCGATTATTTTTGCAAGTTGATATACATTCAGAAAACATAAACAAAAACATAATTTAGATTGTGAAAAAGATAAACGAAACAGAAACACTTTTAGATGTAATAGTGGAGGGGATATTGAAGAAGAAGGGACACGATATTTTAGTAATGAACCTCAAACGGCTTGATAATGCCGTTGCGAAATACTTTGTTGTTTGTCATGCAGAATCGGGTACACAGGTGCACGCAATTGCCGAGTCGATAGAAGAAACGGTAGAAGGTGTTCTGAATGAGAGAGTTTGGCACAGGGAGGGAACGGAAAATTCGTTCTGGATTTTGCTCGATTATGCCGACATTGTAGTTCATGTATTTATGAAAGAATACAGAGAATTTTATAATCTTGAAAACTTATGGGCAGACGCTGAGATAAGAAAAATTGAAGAAGAATAAAAATTGCTTTTAACTTAGACATATCGAAAATGGCAGAAGATAAAGATAAAAATACCACGCAGAATACGGAAACGGAAAAAAGCACGGCAAACCAGCAACAACAGCAGCCAAACATGCAGAAAAAATCCAAACAAAACCTAAACATTTATTGGATTTATGGCATCATTGCCTTGGCACTCATTGGTTTGCAATTTATAACCATGAAACCTACGGCAATAGAAATTTCTATTTCCGATTTTGAGGATGATATGCTCAAAAACAAACACGTAGAACGACTGGTGATTGTAAACAGAGAAAAGGCTGAGGTGTTTATTTCGTCTCAGTATTTAACAGAACAGCAATACACCGACTTGTTGCCAGAGGGTGTGGTTTTTTCACCCGAAGGTCCTCATTTCTACTTTATTATTCCTTCGGTAGAAACCTTAGACAAGCGAATGGAAGAATTACAAAAAGATTTCTCCCCCGAAGAGCGGGTTGAAATTCGCTACGAAACAAGGCAGGATATAATGAAAGACTTGATGAGCTGGCTTTTACCCGTTCTGATTTTGGTAGGAGTTTGGATTTTCATTTTCCGCCGTATGAGTAGTGCGGGAGGTGGACCCGGAAATATTTTCAATATCGGAAAATCGCGTGCAAAGGTTTTCGACAAAGAAGCATCGAACATAAAAATTGATTTTAAAGATGTTGCGGGACTCGAAGAGGCAAAAATTGAGATAACAGAAATCGTTGATTTTCTTAAAAATCCGAATAAATACACCGATTTGGGCGGAAAAATTCCGAAAGGAGCTTTGTTGGTAGGACCTCCGGGAACCGGAAAAACCCTTTTGGCAAAAGCTGTAGCGGGTGAAGCAAATGTGCCGTTTTTCTCCATGTCAGGGTCTGATTTTGTTGAAATGTTTGTGGGAGTTGGAGCTTCGCGCGTGCGCGACTTGTTTCAGCAAGCCAAGCAAAAAGCCCCTTGTATAATTTTTATTGACGAAATTGATGCCATTGGTAGAGCCAGAGGCAGAAACCTCAATTATAGTTCGAACGACGAACGTGAAAATACCCTCAACCAGTTGCTTACTGAGATGGACGGTTTTGACACCAACACCGGAGTTATAATTCTTGCTGCTACCAACCGCGCCGATATACTCGACCACGCCTTGTTGCGTGCAGGACGCTTCGACCGACAGATACACGTAGAATTGCCCGACCTAAACGAGCGACGCGAAATTTTTAAAGTGCACCTTAAGCCACTCAAAGTTGACCCTGCTATAGACCTCGAATTTTTGGCAAAACAAACACCCGGCTTTTCGGGGGCAGATATTGCCAATGTGTGCAACGAATCGGCATTGATTGCCGCACGCAAAAATAAGAATGTGGTGGAGAAACAAGATTTTCTTGATGCTGTTGACCGTATTGTTGGCGGACTTGAGAAAAAAAGCAAAATCATTACTCCTTTTGAGAAGAAAACCATTGCTTACCACGAAGCCGGTCATGCTACGGTGAGTTGGTTGCTCGAACACGCTCACCCTTTGGTAAAAGTAACCATTGTGCCACGCGGAAACGCTTTGGGTGCCGCATGGTATCTGCCAGAGGAACGCCAACTGTCAACCATCGACCAAATACAAGACGAAATGTGTTCGCTTTTGGGGGGTAGAGCTGCCGAAGAAACCATTTTTGGAAAAATATCTACAGGTGCTTTGAACGACCTAGAACGTGCCACTCGACAAGCCTATTCGATGGTGGTTTACTTTGGAATGAGTAAGTTGATAGGAAACATCAGTTTTTACGATTCAACCGGTCAGAGTGAGTATTCGTTCAACAAACCGTATAGCGAAAAAACTGCCGAAACAATTGATAGCGAAGTACATAGAATAGTAGAAGCACAATACGAACGCGCCAAAGAGGTATTGATGCAAAATAAAGAGGGCTTAGAAAAATTGGCTCTGCGCCTTTTGGAACGGGAGGTAATTTTTAGTGAAGACTTGGAAGAAATATTTGGTAAACGTCCGGAGGAATACGACAAACATACCGAAATGAAATAAGTAAAAATGAAATACGGGACAGATTGCAAAAAAGCAAAGTCCCGTATTTTTTTTGCAACAATTTGTGTTGCTCGTATATTCAAACCTCTCAATTCAAAAAAAAATTCTCTCAAAAAAATTCCTATCAAAAGCAAACCTCAATTAGTCAACTCTATCGTGTAGATACGAGTTATTGGTTTTAATGCGCTGATTTTTGTCCTCATCTTCGTACAATGTGGTACGCGAAATTTTTTCGCTTGCTTTCACATTCTTCAAATCAAGGTTTTTGCGTTTATAAGCGGGTATATTTTCCCACTCATCAATATTCTCGGCATAAGCATTATGAAATTGCTTCACAGGCTTTTCTTTATGCTTTAGGGTTTCTATCCTCTCGCTTGGCTTGGTATTGTTTTCGGCAATGGTGCGCTCTTCTACAATAAATTCTTCCTCTTCCTCCACTAAATTAAATTCGCGCACTCTTGCAGAACTGCTTTCTTCAATATAAATTTCTTCGCTGGAAGAAGAATCGCTTCCGAAAAGGCGATTAATATCGTCATCGCCTTCGAGAGCGTATTTGTTGGTTACTTCTTTTTTGGGCTTCTCTAAATGAACCACTTTTTTCTCCTCTTCTTTATCGGTATTAAATTCGGGGAAAATATCGGTTTTGAAACCAGTAGCTATGACAGTTACGCTCAGTTTGTCGCCCAAACGCGAGTCGGTAGAGCTACCCCAAATAAGGTCGGCACTATAGCCGGCAGATTCTTGCACATAGTCGTTTATTTGTCCAATTTCGTCCATTGATGCTTCTTCTACACCCGATGAAATGTTGAGCAGAATATTTTTGGCTCCGTGTATGTCGTTGTTGTTGAGCAAAGGCGATGTAAGTGCTTGTTCAATAGCATCGAGCGCACGGTTTTCGCCAGAGGCAAGCCCTGAGCCCATGAGTGCTACTCCGCTGTTTTTCATCACCGTTTTTACATCGGCAAAGTCCACGTTTATGTGTCCGTGAACGGTAATAATTTCGGCAATGCCTCTTGCAGCAACAGTAAGTACATTGTCGGCTTTTCCAAAGGCATCGGCAATTTTGAGGTCGCCATGTATTTCGCGTAGCTTTTCGTTGTTGATAATCAGTAACGAATCTACATTATTTTTGAGTTCTTTGATGCCCTGAATTGCCTGCCGCTGACGGCGTTGCCCTTCGAAACGAAAAGGAAGAGTAACAATACCCACCGTGAGTATATCGAGTTCGCGGGCAGCTTTTGCAATTACGGGTGCTGCTCCAGTGCCCGTTCCACCTCCCATACCGGCAGTTATAAACACCATTTTGGTATTGTTTGCCAGTATTTCTTTTATCTCTGTAATGTTTTCTATGGCGGCTTGTTTGCCTATTTCGGGCAAATTTCCGGCTCCGCGTCCCTCAGTAAGCTGTGCGCCCAATTGAATTCGCAAAGGAACGGGGCTATTTTCGAGCGCCTGCGAGTCTGTATTGGTAACAATAAAATCAACATCGCGTATGCCTTGCTGAAACATATAGTTTACTGCATTGCATCCACCACCCCCAACGCCGAGTACCTTGATAATTGAGGAGTTTTCTTTTTTCATTGAAAAAGGCATTAAATCGTCTGATATGGCTATTGACATGGCTATATATTTTTAAAATTTTACTTCAAATATGTTTTAAAATAGTTATAAAACTACATTCGAGAATCTTTTTCGTCAAAAATTTCGAATATGGTATTTTTTAGATTTTTCATAAACCCTTTTTTGGGTTTTTCTTCTTCTATGAGATATATTTCTTCTTCAACCTTATTTTCAACTTGATTTTCAACCACTTTGGGTTCTTCTTTTGGAGGTTCCGGATTGCTGTCGAAATATTCAAATCCTTTCATTATCAGACCTACACCTGTGGCATACATGGTTTGCGCAAGTTCTTTGTTGTCTTTTGCTACCGAAACTTTAGGAACACCAATGCGAACATCTAAGCCTGTACGCAGTTTCATCAACTGGGTAATGCTGCGAAGCATGGCTCCACCACCCGTGAGTACAATGCCTGCACCGAGTTTTTCGGAAAATTCGGAATTTTGAATTTCGTAATGAATGGCATCAATAATTTCTTCCAAACGGGCTTCGATAATGTTTGCCAATGTTTTGATGGATATTTCCTTTGGCTCTCTACCGCTAATTCCCGGAATGGTAATAAACTTATCTTCTGGCGCAAGTTCGCTCATAGCCAAACCGAATTTTGTTTTCAACTGCTCGGCGTGGCGGGCAAGAATTGAGCAACCTTCTTTGATGTCGTTGGTTACAATGTTGCCACCAAACGGTATTACTGCCGTGTGTCGAATAATGGCGTCGTGAAAAACGGCAATGTCGGTAGTACCACCGCCAATGTCCACCAATGCCACTCCTGCTTCTTTTTCGTCGTTGGTAAGCACTGCCTCAGCCGATGCCAATGGTTCGAGAATTAGGCTTACTACGTTGAGTCCGGCGCGTTTGGCGCACTTTTTAATGTTTTTTGCCGATGTGGTTTGCCCTATAACGATATGAAAGTTGCCTTCCAAGCGTCTGCCCGACATACCCACTGGCTGTTTTACACCGGTTTCGTTATCCACAACATAATTTTGTGGAATAACATGAATTATTTCTTCTCCCGCTTTGATGGGGATTTTATACATATCTTCGCGAAGGTCATCTACATCTTTTTGAGTGATTTCGGCTTCGTGAGTTTCGATGTGTTTATATCCACGATTTCTGATGCTTTTGATGTGTTGCCCTGCAATACCTACAAAAACATCGAGAAACTGAATGCCAGACATCTCCTGTGCCTTTTCAACTGCTTCTTTTATAGCAATTGCGGTTTCTTCAATGTTGAGCACAACGCCGCGTTTTACGCCCTGCGAATCGGCTTTTCCAACACCGAGGACTTCAATGAGTCCTTCTTTGTTCTTCTTTCCGACAATGGCAACTATCTTTGTAGTTCCTATGTCTATTGCTGTTACAAATTTTCCTGTATGAGTCATAACTGAATTGAATTTTTTTGAGGTTTGAAAATCTACTTGAGTTAGTTATATTTAGTTAATTCTTAGTATATTACTACATTCATTGTGTTGAAATTCAATATTTTGTTTTCTGAAACTATTGTTTATTTCTGTTTCGCAACGTATTGGAATACTTACATTTATATTTCCTGTTCTTTTTAATTTATTGTATATGTGCGATTTGTAATTATTTTTTTCAACTTGCAATATATTATATTCTGTATATGTAGTGAATTTACCAACAGCTACATAAATTACATTTATATTCTCAATTGATACAAGCAAATTCAGATGTAAACAGATTTTAACGAATGTAGCATCAAGTTGTTCACATATTTTTGAATCAAAGTTGTTAAAATTAATATTTTCTTTGTATTCGATAACGATAAGTAATTTATTCGCTTCATTATGAAACAATAAAATACCATCGCAAGTTCGTTTTAATTTAAGCCCACCAATATTTTCGCAATATAAAAGACCATCTCTACGGCTTTTTACATAATCATCATCAATTTCAATGAAACTTCCTTTACCTTCTAATTTCAATGTACACTCGTTTTGCCTTACTCCATTTTTCGCCTCAGTTAAGTCAATAACAATTTCATTTTCTGCTGTTTGACGAATAAATTTATCACCGAAAAATTCTCTTAATTCCTTTTCCATCACTCATAGAATTTATCGTTAATATCATCTGTTTCATCAAACATCTGTTTTACAGTATCTTCAAAAGTATCAAACGGAATTGCTTCGGTTGATAAATCTTGTTTTACAATTTCGATATCGCCATTTTTGCGGGCAAAATGGTATGCACCAACATTTTCGGGCGAAATAAGCAAGTTTTCATTTATGTTTAACTTTGCAATAAGTTTGTCAAATTCATCTTTATTTTTTCCCTTAATATAAGAAAGTTTAATCAAATTGTTGATTTGATTGAGAAAATATGAACTGTGTGTCGTAATTTGAACGTGCGTACCTTTACTGATTAGATATGCAATTAGCAATGCTGTTTTGCGCTGCAAGGCAGGGTGTAAATGGGCTTCGGGTTCTTCAATAAGTACTGATACATTTTGATAATCAGGATTTTTCAAGAGTAAAAATAAGGGCGCAATTTCTTTGATGGAAGATGCTGCCGCACTCAATGGTATCTCCTGATTTCCAAATTTGTATGTTAGCTTTGTTCCATAGGCTTTTATTTCGCCTTTAAAAAGATTGGTAAGCAATTTTTCGAGCAATTCGTCTTTTTGCTTATTTGGCTCAAAACGTGGACTTCCCAACCAATCTTTATCTCTGCCAAATTCTTTGTACATTCCAGCTTGCAAATAATCGAAACTGGTTTTAGGCATATCAATAACCACTCCTCGTCCGGGTGGTAATAATATTGATTTCTGGTTTCTCCCAATTAATTGATTTGCAATATCATTCCAAAGTAATTTTGCAAAATCAGTTTCATTCCATACTCTTGCTTTGTAGCTTACTTTATATTCTAATTCATCAATATTTTGAAATTTAATACTTATTTCGCTGCTCAATTCATAATGATTTAGAATATACTTTAAATAATTGTTTACACTTTCCGAAAAATAATTTTCGATGCTTTGTGTGTGTATTTTAAATGTAACTTCACCATTTGATATTATTTGTTGTTTTATATCATTCAATTTGATAATTGAATTGAGCATTTTGGAAACCGAAAAATCAGGATGATCGGTCTGAAACATCACATTCAGATAATGGATAGCAAAAGCAGTATAACTTTTACCTACTCCACTTTCGCCCGAAAGTACCATAAATGATTTGTATTCAATTTCGCTTTCACGATTTATTGCTCCTAAATTCTTGATAATGAATTTTATTGATATGTTTTCGGGTGTTGGATTAAGACATTCAATAGAGTAATCGGTTGAAATTGTATCTTTATTTGCTGCTAAATGATTGTTTGCTGCTAAATTAGTATATTTATTTTTTTCCACTAATTCGCATAATTTTTTTGCCTTTACTGTTTGAACATTTTTTGCAAAGTTTATAAAAGTTTCAAAATGGAAAAAAGATCGCTCGTTTGTTTCTGGTAAAATTGTTAGCAATTCACCAAAATTTGCCCTAATCTGTTTTAATCTTTCACCTGAAAAATTCTCTTTACCTAATTTATCTGAATTTGTCTTAATCCCCTTATCACTTTTCCAACCACAAATATCTTTTACATCTTCTTTTGTAAACCAATAGTTGTTATCGAATTCAAAAATTTTTAGTTCAAGTTCTTTATTAATTTTCTCAATATCTATTTTCATGTTCGTATTGTATTTAAGTTATAATTATAAACATTACTGAAGAGATTTAAATGCCTCGGTTTACTGTAATGCACCCACTGAGGTACCTAAAGGTATGTCTGTTATACAATTTTTATATAACAGAGGTACCTAAGGTATGTCTGTTATACAAATTTTATATAACAGAGGTACCTAAAGGTATGTCTGTTATACAATTTTTATATATGTGACCGACTTTAGAGTCGGTCACATACTTTTTCCAAAGAGCGTTTATCGTTTTGTGCAAACCACTTGCCCGTCGAATTTAAGGTTTATGCGGTCGTATTTTGTCCATCCGCTACGGTTAAATCCTTCGGTATAAAGCGTTTTTAGTTTGCTAAGTTTTTTTTCAAAGTTATCTAAAGTTCCCATCATCACTTGTTGCATTCCTACTTTGGTTGTTAGCTCAAATTCGTTGCGTTCGTCAATATATACTTGCTCAATTTGCGCTTTCCAAAATTTGTTTCGATAAATAAATTTTCCAAACTCGTATATGTCTTTAAGAATGGAGTCGTTGGCAGCCAAGTCGGAAACGTGCATTTTGCTTGAAGCAGGTACCTCTACCAATGGAATGTTGCCGCTAAAAACAAGCAATCGCGACACATATCTGTCGGAAAGTGGCATAATTGCGCCTTCTTCGTCAATGTAAAAATCGTCGCCTTCTTCAGAATAAACTCTCAAAATGGGGTTACGCTGAATGAGTTCGATATTTACAGTGCCTTCAGAATTGAGATACACTTCGGCATTTTTAACCGCAGGGTGCATATTGATGGCTTCTTCCACATCGGCAATATTGATGCTATCGGCAGGATAGCCCAAAAACTTACCTATTCGGTTTTCAATCAATGCAATGGCATCGCCACGGTCAATAAAAATGTTTCGAGTGGTATCTTTAATAATCAATTCCACCCCAGAGCAAAGTTGTTGTTTTCGTTTGCTGGCTGTAAAACTCAGTGCAGCAACAAAATAGCCCGCTATAAAAGTCCAAATGAGTATATTTCGTATCGTTTTATTCATTTTCAATCATTTTACGGATAGGTTCCACAAAACGGTCAATATCGCCTGCGCCAACAGTAAGTAGCACATCAATTTCGGTTTGTTTTAGTACATCGAGCAATTGAGCTTTGTTGCACAATTTTTTTTGTTGAAGTGTTACATTACGAAAAATTATTTCCGATGTAACTCCTTCAATGGGCAGTTCGCGTGCCGGATAAATGTCTAATAAAATCAGTTCGTCGAGCAAACTGAGGCTTTCTGCAAATCCATCGGCAAAATCTCTGGTGCGTGTAAACAAATGCGGCTGAAAAATGCCGGTGATTTTGCGTTTTGGATACATGGTTCGTACTGAGGTGATTATGGCTCTCAGCTCAGTTGGGTGATGTGCATAGTCGTCAATAT
>JFJP01038350.1_pt1 | contig 17965 bp, 13 predicted proteins | sample 431651 | NCBI WGS metagenome assembly JFJP01 (sample SAMN02602958, study PRJNA72255) | Microbial mat metagenome, whole genome shotgun sequencing project. | biome: fresh water; feature: sink hole; material: water; isolation source: purple microbial (photo- and chemosynthetic) mats found in...
GGGTTCCAACCGGCATCGGCAATAATATAGCTAAGCATAAATTTTACGGTCGAAGCACTTTCGGCATCAATAATTACCTCGGTTTGGGTTTCGCTTTTGGCGTGCTTTAGCTTTATGTCGGCAAGTTGAATTTGAAATTCGGTAATTTTTTTATTCAATTGCACTACTTCTTGGTCAATATCGAGCAGTTTGCCCGAAATATCGTTCAATCGTTCGCGGTATACTTTGGTAATGGCAGCCAATTCTGCCACCGAAATACCGTTTTCGGTTGCCGAAATATTTTTGTTTTCGAACAACATGCTTTGTTCTTGCAAATACACATTTTGCAAGGCCGTAAGGCGATTAATTTTGGTGCTCAAATCGGCAGTTTGTAATTCGATAACCTTAATTTCAGCATCGTTTTTTTGTTTTCTTTCGTTCGAATTAAAATGCGAAATCGACAAAACAGAAACCTTACCTGCCACTTTAAGTTGAAAATTGTCGGGGTTTAAATTATCGGGCAAGCCGCCAAAAATAAGGGTTTGCGTACCTTTCAAAACCGTTTTTTCAACTTCGCGAATGATTTGCGCACCTTCTTTGTACACAATTACACGCTTAATTTCCGATTTTATAATCGGGTCGGGTTCTTGCGCTACGGCAAGCAAAAACGGAAATAACAACAGCCAAACGGCAACAAGTTTTATTTTCATTTGTAAATAGTTTTTTATTGAACAATTTAATAAACTAAAAATACCAATTTTTATTGAAAACTAATCGTATTTTTATATTTAGATGCGCAAATTACCAAAATTCCATACGTTCAATAAAAAAAATACAAATAAACCGATTTACGAACCAAGCAACACTTTTGCATTTGCCATTGCTGCATCGGTAAGTTCTTTACCGCTGAGCATTTTAGCTATTTCGGTTACACGCTCGTCGGTGGTAAGCTGTTTTATTTTGGTTTCGGTACCGGCAAGTTCGTTATGCTTGTACACTTTATAATGTGTGGCTCCTTTGCTTGCAACTTGCGGCAAGTGGGTTATGGAAATTACTTGCAAGTACTTTCCTGCAGAACGCATAATATTGCCCATTTTATCGGCAATATCGCCCGAAACACCGGTATCAATCTCGTCGAAAATAATAGTTGGCAAAGCCGACGAAGCAGCAATTATCGATTTAATACTCAGCATTACACGCGACATTTCGCCGCCCGATATCACTTTATCAATCGGGTTTAACACTCCGGCTTTGTTTGCCGAAAACATAAACGCAATATCGTCGGCGCCGCTTGGCAAAAAGCCTTCGGCAGCCGTAAGTTGTATATTGAAAACGGCATCGGGCATTCCCAATTCGTGCAGTAATTCTGTAACTGCTTTTTCAATTTCGGGAGCAGCCGAAGCACGTAATTTGCTGAGTTTTTCAGCCGCCTTCTTTACTTCAATTTCGGCTGTAGCCAATGCTTTTTTCAAGGCAGCCAACTGCTCGTCATACGAATTTATAATGCCTATTTGTGCATCCAATTCGCTTTGTATTTGAAGCAATTGCGTCACGCTCCGAACTTTAAATTGAAGTTGCAAATCGTACAATAAATCTAGCCGTTGCTTTATAAATTCGGCACGCTGCGGGTCGTACTCTGCCTGTTCGGCAAGTTGTTCAGTTTCTTGTGCAAGGTCGTTTATTTCAATCAACACACTTTCCAAACGAGTTACCATTTCGGTAGCTTTGGTATAAAAACCGGCAATTCGGTGGGCAGCATTTTTTGCTTCAGAAACCAAACCAACCGCATTCAGCTCGTCGGCTGAAATTACGGCAAAAATCCGGCTTAAATTCAGTTTAATATCTTCGGCATGCAGCAGTTCGGTTTGTTCTTTTTCAAGCTCCTCTTGCTCACCTTCTTTCAATTTTGCCGCTTCCAATTTTCCGTGCCTGAAAACCAAATAATCGTAGTCTTCTTTGTTTTTATCGGCAGCCGTTTGCAAATCGCGCAATTGTTTTTTAATGTCGGCAAATTTTCGGTATTTGCCGGCATACAATTCGCGGTCGGCGGTTATTCCGGCAAAATTATCCAAGGCATTTAGTTGAAAAGCCGTTTTACCGATTTCCGAGTTTTTATGTTGCGAATGAATATCAATCAGTTTATCGCCCAACTCCTTCAAAACGTTCAAGTTGGTAGGAATATCGTTTACAAAAGCTCTCGATTTTCCGGAAGTGTTAATTATCCGTCGAATTACGGTTTTATCGTCGTAATCGAGTTCATTTTCTTCAAAAAAAGCTTGCAAATTGTAGCTTTTAATATCGAAAAGCGCTTCAACCACACAATTATCGGTATTATTTCCAATGGCGGCAGCATCGGCACGTTGCCCAAGCAAAAGCGACAAAGCACCCAACAAAATCGATTTTCCTGCCCCGGTTTCGCCGGTTATGGTACTAAATCCGGCATTAAATTGTATATCGAGTTTCGAAATTAATGCATAATTTTCAACTTGCAATTTTTGTATCATACCAATAATTCGTATTTCTTTTTAATTTGAAATTCTGAGTTTTTGCAGACTTTTACTATGGTTTAAGCTTATTCAAACCCTTTCCACCTTTAAATTTTATCGTATTTCGCCGCATTTCCCGGGTCGGTTTCTTTCATTATAGCAATCACTTCTTGCTTTTCGGTTCCTTGCGCCGGACCAAAAATTTTAATTATTTCGTCCGATTTGGTGGTCATAAACATCGGAAAAAGCATTGACAACGATTCGGCTCTGTAGGCATTACGCATAAGCTTAAGTGCTTCGGCTACGGCAGTTCGTCCAACCTCGGGCTGCTCGAACATTACATCCAAGCCTTCGCGATGCATTTTATACATGCACTTACGCAAAGGCTTTAATTTATCGGAAGTCAGGTTTTCAATTAAATGGTACCTGTTCGTTAAGCTTTCGTATGACGACCAGCCCGGACGACCGGCGCCGGCGGTACGAGCATTGGCTGCAATAGTTCGTGCTTTATTAAAATATTCATAACCTCCTTCGGACGAAAACGTGTCGTAATCCATTCCAATTATTACATAGGCATAGTACGAAAGTACCGCCACCAGTTCCGAGGTATACGCTTGCTCGTTATATTCCAAGGCTTGTCCTTCAACATAATTAAAAATAAACTCGTTTTTGGTTTCTTGGTGGTTAAGCAGCGTAGTGGTATAATTGCTGCCATATACCGGCCTCGACGATTGTACCTGAACCGTTGCAACAAACTGCTCTGAACCTACCACGGTTGAAATATTGATAGAAATAGCCGATTCAATGCGTTCGTCCAAGTCATACACATGGTTAGTCCAACGTTGGTTGTTCATAAATTCGTACACATCTTTACGCAATGCATCGAACAGTTCGGTGGAAGTGCCCATAACTTGCTGATGGTTCACGCTTATTCGGCAGTTTAGTTCTTGTGCACATACAAACGATGGCAACCAGAATATTAGACTGTATAGTAGTATTTTGTACATAATTTCAGAATAATTATTTCTTCTGCATAAAAGTAAGCAAATAGTTCGAAATATCATCGGCAACCTCCGTTTTTTGTTTTAATTCGAAGGCTTTTGAGCTACCGCAGGCTTCAATAATAGTTACTTTGTTGGTATCGGTTCCGAAACCGGCGCCCGAATCGTTCAACGAATTAAGCACAATGAAATCCAGATTTTTCTTTTGAAGTTTCAGTTCGGCATTTTTGTACTCGTCGGTTGTTTCGAGCGCAAAACCTACCAATACTTGCTTTTCGGTTTTCATTTTGCCCAATTCGGCAGCAATATCGGCAGTTGGTTTTAGTTCAATATTCCAGTTTTCTTTACCGCGTTTTACTTTGGTGTTTACAATGGTTACGGGCGTAAAATCGGCAACAGCAGCAGCCATAATTGCCGCATCGCAGCCGGCAAATTCATTTTCGGATGCATCCAACATTTGCTTGGCATTTTCAACTTTTACCACTTTAATTTTCGGATGTTTTGCCTTTATTGCAACCGGACCGCTTATAAGTACTACCTCTGCTCCTTTTTCAGCCAAATTTTCGGCAATCGCATAGCCCATCTTACCGGTGGAGTTATTGCCTATAAACCGCACCGGGTCAATTTGTTCGTGCGTTGGTCCGGCGGTTATAAGTATTCGTTTTCCTTCAAATGTTTTTTTTTTGTTGAAAAATTCAACCATGTATTTCAATATATTTTCAGGCTCCTCCATCCTACCCTTTCCTTCCAATCCGCTGGCAAGTTCGCCCGATGCAGGCTCAATAATATAATTACCTCGTGCAAGTAAAATTTCCATGTTCTGCAGCGTAGCCGGATGTTTGAACATATCCAAATCCATAGCCGGCGCATGCAAAATTGGGCACCGTGCCGATAAATACGTAGTAAGCAATAAATTATCGGCAATTCCGTGCGCCATTTTTGCCATGGTATTTGCTGTAGTTGGTGCAATAATCATTACATCTGCCCACAAACCGAGTTCAACATGCGAATTCCAATCGCCTGCCTTTTCTTCAAAAAACTCCGACAACACGCTGTGTTTCGACAACGTAGCCAAGGTTAGCGGAGTTATAAATTCTTTTGCTGCGTTGGTCATAATTACAATAACTTCTGCCCCTTCTTTTACAAAAAGACGCACCAATAAAGCTGCCTTATACGCTGCAATACTGCCTGTTACGCCCAATAATATTTTTCTGTTTGCTAATTTCATAGTTAAAAAAAATTCTTTAGGTCAAAAAAATTCAAAATTCAAAATTCAAAATTCAAAATTCAAAATTCAAAAAATATAAACAACAAAAGGGCTTCCCTTCTCAATAATTGAAAGAAAGCCCGTTTATTTTTACGAAAATAACAATTTACACTTCCGGCTCCGTACGACGCCAGTAGGTTTCGCCTTCCAAAAATTCTTGTGTTGCAATAAGCGTTGGCTTAGGCATGCGCTCAAAAAATTTAGAAATTTCAATTTGCTCCCTGTTCTCAAAAACTTCTTCCAAATTGTCGGTGTACGAGGCAAAATCGGCTAATTTCTGGCTTAATTCCTCTTTAATATCAACACTAATTTGGTTCGCTCTTTTCGACATAATAACAATAGTTTCGTAAACATTTCCGGTTGGGTTTTCCAATTCGGTCAAATTACGAGTAATGGTAGTAGGCGAAGCATTTGTTTTTTTGTAGTCCATATCTATTTAACTGCTTTTGTTTGAATACTTTTCAATTCTTCGGAAGTTTTTTTGTATAAACTTTCCGCTTCTTTTATATATTTTCCTTGCGAAAATTCGGTACTATAGGCTCGGTATGATTTAATAGCTTTCAAAAATCGTTCCTCTTGTTTTTCATCAATACTTTTTGCGGCATAAGTATAATCGGATTTCAGTATATAGAAAAGCAAATCTTCGCGATAACTTATGGTAGGGTAATCTTTTAAACAACTTCTTAACGACACGGTTGCTGCTTTATAATCGCCCATTTCGTAGTATAAGAACGCATTTTTATACGCTTTTGTTTCAACTTTAAGTTTAAGTTCTGTCAATATTTTGTCTACCTCGGTAAGGTACTTGCTTTCCGGATACCGAATTTTAAACAAACCAAATGCATCAATAGCCTGCATAGTAATGGATTGGTCTAAATTATCGCGGGGAGAATCTAAATAAAAACAGTAGGCAGTTTTATATTCAGCTTCTTCCCGGAAGGAAGAATTCGGAAAACTTTTAAGAAAAGTACTGAAATAATGCCCTGCCATTATATAGTCGTTGTTGTCGTAATAGGCGCTTGCCAATACGTAATGCGCTTCCTCGCCATGGGGTCCGCCTTTCAAAATATGAATCAGTTCTTCGAGCAAGGTGGTAGTACGCAAATACTTACCTGCTTTATAATATTCAACAGCTTTTTTGAATTTAAGTTCGTGGTCGGAACTTTTTTGTATTTTATAATACTCCGAGCAACTGCTCAAACCTATGGTTAGGAGTATAATAAGGGCTATATAATTTCTCATTTTTTGCATGCCGCAAAGATACTATTTTACTCGAAATTCCGTAAACTTGCGAAAAGTATTTTAATGTTTTCAATAAAAATTAATATTTTTTAACAACGGAAAAACGGCAATTACCTGAAATAAACGGTTTGCATTGTTACGAATTACCTACTCAATTTTTCAAATTAAAGCCTTTCAAAATCGTCATCGCTTTTATCTATTCCACTCATATTCAAAACAATACCTGAATTTCCATTGTTCTTTTTCCAAGTGCTATCGGGTACTTTTATCGGCGTATTTTGCTGTGCACTTGCAGTAGAATTTAATTTGAAAAACGAAATTACTTCTTTCAGCATTTCTGCCTGTGCTGCCAGTTCTTCGCTGCTTGAGCTCATTTCTTCTGCCGATGCCGAGTTTTGCTGAATAACTTGCGATAGTAAATCAATGGCTTTCGAAATTTGCTCTGCCCCGGTACTTTGTTCGGCGCCGGACGCTGCTATTTCTTGAACCAGTACCGATGTTTGCTGAATCTTAGGAATTACACTTTCCATTAACATTACCGCCTCGGTAGTTATTTTGTTGTTAGCCAAGGAAATTTTATTTATTTCCAACGCAGAACTTCGGCTAATCTCGGCAAGTTTTCGCACTTCTAAGGCTACTACAGCAAAACCTTTTCCCGATTCGCCGGCTCGCGCTGCTTCAATAGCTGCGTTTATAGCAAGCATGTCGGTTTGTTTTGCTATTTCGTTAATTATTGCAATCTTTTCGGCAATGAGGCTACTGCTTTCCAAACTTTGTCTTGTAGAGTTTGCGACTTCGAGTATTCCGGCGTAAGCCTCGCCGGCTATAGCTTTGGTACGAATTGCATTATCGCTGTTTTGCTTAATTGATGCCGCCATTTCTTCGATTGAAGCGGATACTTCTTCGGCTGAAACGGCTTGCTGATTAGCGCCTTGTGCAATTACCTGCGCGCCGGTTGATATTTGCGCCGTACCAATGGTTACGCTGTTTGCGCTTTCGGTAATGGCGCCTATTATTTCGACCAATCGGCTTATCATTGCAGAAAACGAATTTGCCAAAACCCCAATTTCATCTTTTCTATTAATTGAAATTTGACCGGTTAAATCGCCTTGTTCAATTAATTTGGTTTGATTAACCAACGCAAGAAGCGGAACAGCTAACCTATTAACAATAAAATAAATAAGCAACACACCAATAGAAACAAGCACCATTCCGAACAAAATGGAAAACTGAACCACTTCTCGGCTTTTTTTGGTTATTTCGGCATACGGCACCTTAAATCTGATGAGCCAAGGGGTTTGGGTATTGCCAAGAACAAACGATTTATTGATGATTAAATTATCCGCTACAACTTCCGATTTACTTCCGATTTTTTGCATCGATTCCATAATTACCTCGGTATCGGCAAAACCCAAATCAGTTATGTTTTTGCCCAATGAGTCGGGCATTATTGTACTTGCCGTTAAAACCCCCAAATGCGAAATAATATCTATTTCTACCTTCCCCCCAAACAATTTTGGTTTTATTTCGGCAAGCATTTTTTGTATAAATTCCAAGTCGTAGTCAATTCCGGTCATACCTATAAATTCATTATTTTCCAAAACCGGAACAATGGCAGAAACCATTAAAACATTTTTACCGCCCACGGGGTAAGTATAAGGGTCTAACATAACTTCGGCTTTTGCATTTTTTACTATGAAGTAGTAATTGGTAGGGCTTTCAACTTCATAATCGAGCAATGGCTCTAATCTCAATGTATTATCCTCGGCTCTTGTCCAATACGGAATAAATCGACCGGTTTTGTCGTGCCCCGGTTTATTTACATACAATTTATCGTTACCATCGAACTTATTTGGTTCCCAAAGAGTATAAGTTCCAAAGAAATCTTGGTTTTTTTTAAGCATTTCGGCAAGTAACTTATTTACAATTTCTCGGTCAATTCTGCCTTTGTTAATATACATATCATCGGCCAAAAATCTTGCAACATGATACCCATAATCTACCCTGTCTTTTATTTCATCCGACAAATTATCGGCAAGCACGTAACTATACAAAATTGCACTCTCGGTCTCGTCTTCAATTCTCGATTTGGTATTGTAAGCAATTATTAAAATAATACTTGAAGCAAAAATTATCGAGGTGTAAAAAACTATTCTGAATTTAAAGGATTGTGTTTTCATATTATTTTGTTATTTAAGTACATACAAAAAAAACATCAGATGCTTTCTTAAATTTTTAAATTGTGAAACATTAAATTTTTTAAAAGCTAAAACAGAATGCAAATAAAGTCAAAAATTAACGAATAATAATTACATCTGCAAATTATAATAAATATTATTCAAATTTACTTCAAATTCGAGCTTGCCGATGCTCTTTACAGTGAGCCGGATTGCCGGAAAATTCTACTAAAAACGTCGATAAATTAGCTTCAATAACTTATCGACGTTTCAACAAAAGTTAGGGGGCGCAGAATCGCATTTTTTTTGTAATTATTGGTTTTACAGTAGGTTAACAAAATTGAACTACTGATTAGTCTACTTGCACCTAATTGAACTTCAAAATTAGTCAAAGCATTTTTTTTCGGTATAAATTACTATACAATTTTAATTCGAAAACATTCTTTATAGCAATTTCATCTAATTAATAAAATTTCTTTTAGAATAGTGCATTCCGGAGCCCTTTTTGGTGGTATTTATTAGGTAAAATTGCGTTTTATGTTTAACAAAAGATTGAATAATACGTATAAACATACTATAAACAGAAGGAATAATACAAAGAAAAAACTTGGTAAATAATTATAATTCAACCGATTATTTCAGAATTGACTTAAAACTTAATATAAAAAATATTTTTTTTTGAAAGAATTATATTAAATTTCAAGTAATTTTTATAGTTTTAACATGTTTTTGATTCACCTTCAAAAGGGGGTTTTGCCGATGTAAATTTAATTCGAATTCCGTATTCTTTTGCAAATAAGCAAAGGGCTGCTTGTTAAGTGTAAAATTTAATGATTGAAAGTTATGAGGCAACTAAAAATAACAAAGCAAGTTACAAACCGTGAAGCACCTTCGCTGGATAGGTATTTGCACGAAATAAGCAAGGTCGATTTAATTACCACCGACGAGGAAGAGCATTTGGCATTGCAAATAAAAAAAGGCGACTACCAAGCATTGGCTCGCTTGGTTAAGGCAAATTTGCGTTTTGTAGTGTCGGTTGCCAAACAATACCAAAATCAGGGGTTGTCGCTTCCCGATTTAATTAACGAGGGTAATTTGGGCTTAATAAAAGCCGCTCAGCGCTTTGACGAAACCAAAGGGTTTAAATTTATTTCGTATGCTGTTTGGTGGATTCGCCAATCGATTTTGCAAGCATTGGCTGAACAAGCGCGCATAGTAAGGTTGCCGCTGAACAAAATTGGTAATATGAACAAAGTAAGCAAAGTTTTTTCGTTGCTTGAACAACGCTTTGAACGTATACCTACGGATGAAGAAATTGCGGCAGAAATGGACATTCCGGTACGCGATGTTGAACAATCGTTAATGAACAACATTAAGCATGTATCGATGGATGCGCCCATTGGCGACGACGATGATAACAGTTTGTACGATATTTTTAGTGCAAAAGACTATTGGGAGCCCGACAACGACCTTAACCGCGAATCGTTATGCTTGGAAATTGAACGCTCGCTTTCGGTGCTTACCGAGCGCGAAGCCGATATTATACGGCTATTTTACGGACTAAACGGTAATACTCCTTTTAGTTTGGAAGAAATAGGTGAAAAATTTGACCTTACCCGCGAAAGAGTTCGACAAATTAGGGAAAAAGCGATTAAGAAACTAAAGTCGTTTGCAATTTCGCGCAATTTGAAAAATTTTTTGTAGGTATTGACCAAGAAAAAAGCATTTTACCATCATTTTTCGTAATTTTGTCAAAATTATAACTCAGCCTTACAATCTAAGGCTGTTTTTTTTTCAAAAATCGCTATTTAGGTTTTCTTAGCATGGTTTTTGAATTTATTTGAACTGAAAACAATTGCAAATGGCGATGAAAAGTTGGAGTTTATATAGTATATTAATTGTTTTATTTGGTTTGTTATCGGTTACGGCAAAAGCTCAAACCGATTACGATTGGATTAAACTTGAGGTGGATGCGGTTTTAAATCCTTCGCAATACAAAAAAATTCAGTCGGCTGAAAAAATGCTTCGCAAAGCAAAAAAAACTCGGATGAAATCGTTAAAAGTTAACAGCCGAGTTATACGTTGGCGCGATAAAGCAGAAACTGCAACCGGCGAAAAGAAACGAAGCGAAGCCATGGCAAAACTTTCGAAATACGAAAACCAATATGCCGCCATGATGGCCACCGAGGTAGATTTGAAAGTTAAAGCCAACAAAAAAATTTCGGACACCTACAAAGCACTTTTGGGCACGGTAAGGCCGCGCGACAATAAACAGGTGCTGGAAGCCGGAAGAAAACTTGAAGCCCAAAGCAACAAAGTTTTTAACGATGTGCTAAAAAAACAACGCGAAACTAAAAAAGAAAAAGTGCACAAACTTAGGTACGCAGTTTTTGAAAACATGCAAATAGACATGCAAAAAGCGGTTTGGTACCAATTACACGCCTATGCTATTTATACTACAATGCTTACTTACGAACCTACCGACTCGTTTTATGTGAATTATGAATTTAACAATTCGACCTTGGGTACGCCGGAGAATGGTACCGATTCGAGTTTTGTGAGTACCGACTCAACTATAACCGATACAATAGAACCAATCGACTCTACAAAAATAGCCACCGATGCTGAACCTTTGGTGTATAAAGTTCAATTAATAGCAGTTACAAAACAACTCTCGAAAAAAGAATTATCGCGACTGTATTCGGGAAAAAATAAAGTTGAAATAATGGAACATGCCGGGCTATATAAATACTTTGCGGGCGCATTCGACAATCAGGCCGATGCAGAAGCATTTATGACTTCGCTTGGTATTAAAGACAGTTTTGTAGTTGCTTTTAGAGGCGATGAACGGGTTTCGGAAGAAGAATGACGCTAACTTTTTTAGTTTAGAAACAAAAATGGACAAATTTATAATCAATTTGTCCATTTTTTTATTTCTTCATAAACCTATCCATTTCGCGTTTAGCGTCTTGATCTTTAAGGCTTTCGCGCTTATCGTGCAATTGTTTGCCGCTGGCTGTTGCTATTTCGAGTTTAGCCAAGCCTTTATCGGTAGTAAAAAGCCTTAGCGGAATAATGGTAAAGCCTTTAACATTCACTTTTGCTTGCAGCTTATTCAATTCGCGGCGGGTAAGCAACAATTTTCGGTCGCGACGCGGATCATGATTGGCATACGTGCCCCAATCGTACTCCGAAATATGCATTTTCACCCAAAGCTCGTCTTTAATAAAAAAACAATACGAATCGGTTAAACTGGCTTTCCCCATGCGAATTGCTTTAATTTCAGTGCCGTATAACTCAATACCTGCCACGTATTTATCTTCAATTACGTATAAAAATCGTGCTTTCTTATTCTTTATATTTACTTTATTATCCATGGTTAACTTGCTTTTTTGGCAAAATGCAAAGGTAGAAAAATTTTGAATGTAAACTGCCTTGTAACATAAAAAACTTGCCGGATTGTAGTAAATTTGCCGACAACCAAAAAGAACAACCGATGAATTACAACCTAATAACCATTCTTGGTCCTACGGCAGGCGGAAAAACTGCCATTGCTGCCGGAGTAGCAAACGCGCTTAACAGCGAAATAATCAGCGCCGACTCGCGACAAGTATACAAGCACATGAACCTGGGTACCGGAAAGGATTATTCGGACTATATTATTGAAAATAAACCCATTCCGTACCATTTAATTGACATTGAAGAACCGGGTGAAAAATATAATTTGTACCGGTTTCAGACCGATTTTAAAAATGCATTCGAACTTATTTCGGCAAAAAACAAATTGCCCATACTTTGTGGTGGCACAGGCATGTATATTGAATCGGTGCTAAAATCATACAATTTACCCTTAGTTCCCGACAATGAACCATTGAGAACCGAACTCGAAACTTATTCGCACGAAGCATTGATTGAGCGTTTAAAAGAACTGCACCATTTGCACAATACTACCGATACCGATAACCGTAAACGACTGATTCGTGCGATAGAAATTGCAGAATATATTCAAGAAACCGGCGCCGACAACCGCAGCCAAATGCCAAAAATACATAGCTTAACCATAGGAATAAATTACGAAACCGAAACACGAAGAAACCGAATTACCGAACGACTTAGAACCCGCTTGAATGAAGGAATGATAGAAGAAATAAGCGACTTATTAAAGAAGGGCATTAGTGCCGAAATGATGATTTTTTACGGCTTAGAATACAAATTTGTAACGCAATTTATTTTAGGTGAAATATCAAAGCCGCAGCTTTTCGAACAACTCAACATTGCCATACATCAGTTTGCAAAGCGGCAAATGACTTGGTTTAGAGGTATGGAACGACGCGGCATTCCTATAATTTGGCTTAAAGGCGAAAACGGTACTGCTGCTAATATTAAACAAATTTTAACCCTTATTTAATGCTTGTAAACCAAAAAAATCAAAAAAACATGACAAAAATTACCTTTTATACCATTGGTTTTTTGATTTATTTTGAAAACTAAGTGCTATATTTGCCGCATTAGATTTAAAATTAGTTCTATGAAAAAAACAATTACCACACTTTGTCTTTTAGCAACGATTGTTGCTGCAGTTTTTCTGTTTAATAACCGACCGGCAAGTTACACTTCGGAAGAAATGAAACAGTATTTCTACGAATTAAAAAAACAACGCCGCCATGATGGCTACGCCAAAATGGACAAGCCGGATAAATACCACGACTATTTTTATGCAATAACGCATGAAATATCGGGTAAGGGCGAAGGTTATGCGCCGGGCGACGCGGTTAAAGAATACAACAACGCCCAAAAAACCGTTAAAAAATCAGGATCTTCCGAAAATGCGTTCTTATTTACTTCGCACGGACCATTTAATGTTGGCGGGCGTACAAGGGCCATTGCCGTAGACCCCGCCGATGCCACCGGAAAAACATGGTTTGCCGGAGCAGCTTCAGGCGGTATTTGGAAAACAACCGACGAAGGATTCAGTTGGATCAATATTTCGCCGTCAATTCCTAACCTATCGGTTTCAACTCTTGTTATTGCACCTTCAAATACCTCAGTAATTTATGCCGGAACCGGCGAAGGTTTTGCTTCGAACATTTCATTTGTTCGCGGAAACGGTGTACTTAAATCGGTAGATAAAGGTGCTACTTGGCAAACAACGGAATCGACCTTTGCCCATGCCGATTGGACCTTTGTAAATCGAATTATTGTGAACCCAAACGATGCCAACCATGCGGTTGCTGTTACCAACGCAGGCATTTTTGTTACTACCGATGGTTTTGGCACTTGGACAAAAACTTATACAGCAAAACTTGCTGTTCAAGATTTAAAATTCAAACCGGGCAATTTCAATATACAATATGCAGCAGAAACGAACACCGGAATATTGAAATCAACCGATGCAGGACAAACTTGGGCCATGGTTTCGAACAACCAAATTATCAAACCTGAACGAATTGAACTTGCAGTTTCCGATGCCGACCCAAAGCGAGTGTATGCCTCGGTTGAGGGTGCGCCTACTTCACTATATGTTTCGAAAGATGAAGGATTAACCTGGAGTTTATTTAAAATTCCCGATTATGCAACCTTTGAAGATAATATTTGGGATTTTTTGGGCGGACAAGGCTGGTACGACAATGCAATTGCCGTTAGTCCGTTTGATGCCAATGTTATATTTATAGGTGGCGTTGGTGTTGGTAAATACACGCTGAACGGTCAATCGGAAAACGTTGAAACCATTACAAGTATTGACACGGTAAACACCGGAAGTTTTCTTGCATTTGTAAACTTTGGTGGCAAATACTTAAAAGGCGGTATGGGCGAAGGCCCGGATGAGAATGCAACTGATTTGATACCCGGCGATATGCTGCCAATTGAAATTCGATTTGGCACCGGAAAAACTCAAAAAGCACACCGCTTTACGGTACCTGCCGGTGCTACATCCGGGGTTCCTGCTGCAAATTATGCATACCAAAATTATGTCGACATTCCTTTTGAAGTGTGGGATATAAAAAACGATCGTCAGCTTATGGTTTCATTCCGCGACCAAGAACGCGACGGTAAGTTCAATTTAAATATGCGCGATGCAGATGAGCTGATGCCTAATAACCGTGAATATTTTTATATTCACGCAATTCCTTATAATTCAACTACACCCATAGCAAATATAACAAAAAATGCCGGTCATTTATACAAAATGATGTACTTTTTCTGGCCTACCTTGGCAGGTGGAATTTGGAATGACGCAAAATTGCCTACCGCCACTTTAACTATTAACAGAGGCTATGTTACTCGACTTATGGGTGAAATGGCTATAGTAGCCGACCCTTACGCTTCCTATGTAACCAACGGAAAAAACACCAATTTACACCCCGACCACCATATTTTAATTCCGTTTATAACCGATGCTGCCAATAAAAAATATAAACTTATTAACGGCAACGACGGTGGAATAACCATTTCGATTAACGAAGGCGGAACATGGATTGAACGTTTTCAAGGCTATATAACAACCCAATTTTACGGCGCCGATAAAAAACCTAAGGCTAATGAATTTGTTGGCGGAACACAAGACAACGGAACTTGGCAATCGCAACCCGGACAAGATTTTAAAGATAAAACCTTCTACTCGATGAAAATTGGTGGCGACGGCTTTGAAGTTATATGGAACTACCGCGACCCAAATAAAATTATTGGTGCATACCAATATAATGGTATTAACAGAACAATTAACGGTGGTATTTCGTGGGGACCGGCAAAAACAGGTATGGCAGAAGATGGTCCTTTCATTTCTCGCCTCGCAGGTTCTATGGTAACTTCGCCCGATAGAATTTTTGCCATAGGAACCCAAGGAGTTTACCGTTCTACCAATTTTGGAGGTTCATGGAGTAGAGTGCCAATTTCGGCAACCAAATGGGCACCCGGAGGAATTTCAAGCCAGCATAACATCGAAGTTTCGGTATTCGACGACCGAGTAGTTTGGGCAGGCGCTGCAAATGCAGAAACAGTAAACATGTTTGTATCAATTGACGGAGGATTAAAATTTAATCCAATACCTAAGTATACAAATTTTGACATGAATTACTACATTACCAGCATAGCCACGCACCCAACCCGCGCCAATACGGCATTTATGCTTTATGGTATAAAAGGAAAACCTAAAGTACTTAAAACCGAAGACTTAGGACAAACATGGACAGATTTATCGCAAATGAATCCGGAAACAGGCAAAAGCGCCAACGGTTTCCCCGATGTAATTGCTCACAGTCTGCTTGTGCTGCCGAGCGATACCAATACGATTTGGGTTGGTACCGAAATTGGTTTATTCGAATCGAACGACTATGGCACTTCGTGGCATATTGTACCCGAAATGCCTGCCGTTTCAATTTGGCAACTAAAAGCGGTTGACGATAAAGTGGTTATTGCAACCCACGGTAGAGGAATTTGGACAGCTACCATTCCGGAAATGTTGCATACGCCTATAGCACACAATGTTATGAACGAAAGCGGAAATATTAAATATGAAGGTTCGATTAATACCAATGTCGATTCGATTGAAATTTATTTTAACGGAAAAGTTGCGAAAACCATTAAAACAGTAACTGCCGGAGTTATTTCCGAAAGTATTTCGGTTGATAAAAGAGCAGTTTACAATATTTATATGGTTGCCTATAAAAATAAAAAAGGCATTAAATCTGCCATGGTAAGTATTGAAGCTTGGCCAACCGGAAAGCAAGACTTGAATATAAATACGGTTAAAATTTACCCTAATCCGGCAAAAGATTACGTTACTTTTAGCGGCGAACAGTTTGAAAACAAACCTTATACCTTAGAAATAATAACCCTTAACGGTGCGGTAGTTTACAAACAAAGCGGCAAAGGCTCAACCGAAAACACGATAAGCCTACCAAACTTATTACCGGGCTATTATGTATTTGCAGTTCAGGCAAATGGTTTGCGCTACAGCCGACGATTGTATATTGCGCAATAGTTACTACTGCGGAAAAATAAACCTTTAATAGAAAAGGCAAGGCTTAAAGTAAGCCTTGCCTTTTTTATTTAGATACTATATTTAGCAGGGATGTTTTCAATTTGCCCTATTTTTTGTACTTTAGCCAACCTAATTTTCCGAAAAAAAATTTAGTTATGGCTGATGCTTCGCAAGAAAAACTGAGAAAAATGTTGGAAATGCTAGTTACCTTGGCAAATTCAACCTACGGGCGCGACAAAAAACAATTGGCAGAACATTTTGGTATCGACACCAAAACCGTAGGTCGATATATGGCTACTTTTGAAGAAGTTGGCTTTGTTTTCGACCAGCCGCGCAAAGGTTTTTATAAAATTGATAAGCTGCATTCCGAATACAAAGACCTAAGTCAGCTACTTTATTTTTCAGAAGAAGAATCGACTATTTTGAATCGAGCCATTTCGGAAATTGAAGCACCCGACCAACTTAAAGACCAATTGGTTAAGAAATTATATTCAATCTATAATTTCGATCGGGTAGCCACACCGCTGGTTATGAAACAAGAGCAAGAAAAAGTAGAAGCCATCTCGAAAGCCATTAGAACCGGCAAGCAAATTATGCTGTACAACTACAAATCGAACCACACCGGCACCATTTCCGACCGATTGCTCGAACCGTTTCAATTTATACAATCGTTTACTTCTTTTTGGGCATACGAACCCGAATCCGGCAAAAACAAGACCTTTAAAATAGCTCGTTTTGGTAAAATTAAGGTATTAGAAACCGACCAACTGTTTACAGAGCAACATATTAAAATGAATTTGGATGTATTCCGAATGTCGTTGGACGATGCAACAATGCCGCAAAATGTTAAGTTGCGAATTAGTTTGAAAGCCAAAAATTTATTGGTTGAAGAATACCCGTTAAGCGAAAAATTTATTGAAAAATTGGACGAAAACACCTATTCGTTGGAAATTGAAGTAAACAGTTTTAAAGGAATCGGTCGGTTTATTTTAGGCTTAACCAACGATATTGAAGTAATTCTTCCGAACGAATTAAAACTTTATTTGCAAGGCTTAATGGAAAATTTCCTTCAAAAATTAAAATAAAAAATTATGGAATTAAATATAACCACCTTTAAATTTGGCGAACAACCGCAAGTTACCCTACCCAACCGCGAATTTTACAAAGTTTTGGGCGAAGCGGGCATTCGCGCTATGGTAAAGCGACATTACGAATTATTACGCGAAAGTGGAATACAACACCTTTTTCCTGCCGACGATGCTGCATTTGAGCAAGCAATTCGAAATTCGGCCGATTTTATGGTTCAAATTTGCGGCGGTCCGCAGTATTTTAACCAAAACCGCGGCAAACCAATGATGGCTGCACGCCATAAGCCTTTTGAAATAACCATGGAAGGTAGAAATGTGTGGTTAAATTGTTACAAACAAGCCTTGCTGGAACTTGAAGCACCTGAAAATTTAATCGGTTCGTTCTGGAATTATATCGATATTTTTTCGGTACGCATGGTAAATACTCCGATTTGAGGGGTCTAAAAAGCAAGCTATTACAGAGTTTAAAACTCTGTAATATCTTATAATCAATAAGTTAAAAATAATTAAATTGTGTTTTTGTAATTTTTCAGACTGCCACTATTTCTTGGTTCGCAGCAAATCGAGCACGCCGTTTATAAAAGTGAGCGGATGCACCGGATTTCCGGGTATGTACAAATCGATTTGGTATTTGGATAAAAATTCGCGATTAAGCCCCGGACTGTCGGCAAAAATACCGCCGCTAATGGCATCAACGCCGGCAAGTATTATAATTTTAGGATGCGGAACCGCATGGTAGCATCG
>JFJP01041467.1_pt1 | contig 17963 bp, 11 predicted proteins | sample 431651 | NCBI WGS metagenome assembly JFJP01 (sample SAMN02602958, study PRJNA72255) | Microbial mat metagenome, whole genome shotgun sequencing project. | biome: fresh water; feature: sink hole; material: water; isolation source: purple microbial (photo- and chemosynthetic) mats found in...
CTCAAAACGAAGTAATTATCGAAATTAATACGCGTGGTTTTTACAAAGGCGATTTTCCTTCGTTTTACCCCGATGCCGAAACTGTTACATTCGGCAAAACCAAGGGTGCACTTTTTACCATCAGTTCCGATACGCACCGAGCAGGCGAGTTTTGCTCCGGAATTCGCGAAGCTGCCGAAATGCTGATTGCTTGCGGTGTTTCGAATATTTACTACAAAATAAAAGGGCAAACGATTGAAGTTGCCCTTTCGGAATATATGAATAAGCTAAAAGCTTAATTATTCGGCTCCTATTTCGCCTTTTAAACCATATAAACTTATTGCGGGTTTTATTATGCTCGATTTTTTGGTAAGTCCCAAAAACGAGCCTGTTGTTGTATAATGTAAAGCTTGTTTCAGGCAAATTTCTTTGGCATCGCCCAAATCGTGCAACAAGTCTTCCTCAACAAAAAAATCGGCTTCAATACCGGAATAATAGTCGCCTTCGCCGCTGCCATTGGTGGTTTTAAACGAAATTGGCACAATAACCATATCTTCAAAATCGAACGAATACATGCCAACCGGCTTACCGTGGGTTTTTTCGCCTACCGTTTTTACTTCAACAAAAGGCTTTAACGAATTTATAATAATTTCGCTTGCCGATGCGGTTCGGAACGACTGTATAATAACCACTTGCATTGCATCGATTCCGGTTTCGTCGCGGTCGAGTTTTGTTACCGTATTTTTATCGGCTTTGCTCGAATTATGTACGATGTTCCGCCGCCGTTATAACGCAAATCGATAATTAAACGCTTTACGTTTTCTTGTTTAAACAACTCAAAAGCGGTTTTCAATTCAGCTTTGGTAGGTTCAATAAACGATTTCAGAAATAAATACCCGGTTTTGATATTATCGGATGTGAAAACTTTGTGTACCAGCACCGATTTTTCAAACACTTCGCGCTTTACTATGCTGAAAGTTTGCTGTTCACCCTCAGGCGATTCTACTTTAAACGATACCGTAACGCCTGCACTTGCCGCACCAAAGGCTGCCGACAACGTTCCGGAGTTCATTAAAGATGAAACTTTTTTGCCGCCGATTTCCGAAATTTTATACCCGCGCTTAACGCCTTTTTCCGACATGGGCGAGTTGGGAAATACATAAGCTACTCGCAAATTCATTTGCAAATCCCAAGCATACCCAAAACCAAAACCAACGTACTTGCCCTCTTCGTAATGTGCATCGTGGCTGGCTTTTGTGTCAATATAACTCCAACGGTCAATTTCTTTATACAACAATTGGTCGAAATATTCGCGCGAGTCCCAAACACTTTCGGGGTCTATTTCGGGTACGTTATCGGTCCATAAATACCATTTTTGCCCTTTAAGTATTTCGTAAATGTAGGTATTCAGTTCGTAGTTTGGGCTAAGTTTTTTACTAAAAATACTTCGCTCGCAAGCCGAAACAAAAACCAATATAATTGCAATTATTGTTAAATATTTACCACCTATTTTCATGTTGAATTTCATTAAGGTTTAATTCATTTGTACAATACTTAGATGCAAAAAAAGCAAAAGAGGTTGCTACAAAAATTGCAACAACCTCATTTTTATATAATTTGTATACGTTTCACTACTTTTTGCTTTTCAAAATAAATTTATCGTATATATATAACAGCACTACAGTAGCCAAAGAAATTCCGCCGATTAAATACCACAAATTATTCGGGTGGTAGGTATTCCAGAGATATTGCGTAAGTTGTTCGTTAGTCATTTGCAATTGCGCAGCCACATTGGCCATGTAATCGTTTTGCGAAAACGTTTCCGATACTTCCGGAACCGTTAACCCGCGAGCAGCTACTTCGCGCTGCAAAAGGGTAACCTTGTCGGACATGTTTTGATACACCGGACCGGAAATAAGCCCTGCAAAATAATTACCTGCCGCTACCGGCAAAAACGAAGTACCCATGTACAAAGCCTCTTTTCCGGGAGGCGCAATTTTACCTACATATTCGGTAAATTTTGGCGAGCTTGACATTTCGCCAAAAGCGAAAATTATAATACCCAAAGAAGCATACAACGGATTTGCCGTAGCATAGGAAAGCGAAAAACCAATACCGCCGATAATTATGCCGCCCATCATGGCATTAAGCGGTTTAAAACGCATAACAAAGGTTGAAACTAAAATTTGAAACAGTACAATAAACGCTGCATCGAGGTTGGTAATCATTTCGGGCAAAATTATTATCCATCCATTGGTCAATAAACACCGGCATTGCGTAGTATAGCTGGTTTAACAAGGTCCAAAAACCAACCATGATAACTAAAAAGATAACCAACTTATAATCGGAAAGTGCTACAAATATGTTTTTAAGCACTTTTGTAACCGAATCAATGAGCGAATCGTTGTTAATGGTGCGCTTTGGTTCTTTATAGAAGAAAATAACCAAAATAAAATTTACCAGAATAATTGCGGAAGCCATTATAAAAACATAGCTCCAATCGTAAGCACGTAATTTGGAAGCAAATAAAGGCCCTATAAAACCGCCCACATTTACCATCATGTAAAAAAGTCCGAAACCTATGGATGAAGTTTCATCGTCGGTGGTTTTGGTAATGGTGGCAGAAATAACCGGTTTAAAAAGCGCAGCACCAACGGCTACAAACAAGAAAATAAGAAACATTGAACTATAAGTAGTCATATAGCCCATAAGCAAATAGCCCGACGATAAAATTCCAAAAGCGAGCAACAATACTTTTTTATACCCGAACTTGTCGGCAATGGCACCGGTTAAAAGCGGCATAAAATACAAAATTGCCACCACTACGCCCATTATAGAACCTTTTTGGGTTTGCGTAAAACCCAGTGCGCCGGTATCGCGCGAGCCGGTAAGATAAATTGCCAACACCATAAAAACACCGTACCACGCCCAGCGCTCAAAAACCTCCATGGTTATGGCGACCCAAAAAGTTCGCGGAAATTTTTTAATTACTTTTGTAAAATTGCTCATAGTTTCAATAAAAATATTTAACGGCTAAAATAAGCAATTTAATTTAAAACGAAAATTACGGAAAACGAAAGCAAACAATTCGAAAATGGATTTAAAATCGTCGGTAGAATGAGAGTGATTGTTATTTCCGTTTTCCTACATTTGTTGATAAAGGATTCGGGCTTGGCGAAGGTGGCGATTTTCACCACAACTGCTGATGCGAGGAACAGACCAATGATTAACCACAAATATGTCTGCGGAGAACTGAATCGCCACTTTTGCCAAACCGACGTTAGGTGCTGGCGTTCTGTCTCTCGGCTCCCTTTTGTCCATTGTTTACTGCTGTCTTGGTGAGTTGGCTTGGTAGCTCTTTTGCATTCTTAGCGTTGGTTTGTGTGTCGGCAAAAAATGCAAATGTGCTACCAAATGCGTTAGCTTTTTATTCGTTAATTACATTTTTAAAGTAACCATAATTTCTGTCGATTAATAGTTTTCTATCTAAATACAGGTTTGAAAGCTCACAAGAAGTTTCAGGTGTCAGGGTGCAAGAATGGCAAGCGGATAAATTTAATTGTCCAACGCCTTGCCCTGTCGAATCTAAACAGATTGGGTCGGAAGAACAGTCAGTAGCCCTAAAGATTGCACTTTCAATTATCTTGTTTAAGTTTGTAAGGTCGTTACATAGGTTTGAAAGTCCACCCAAATAACCGTCTGTGCCGTCAAAAGCAGATATTAAAAGTCCGTGCATATTTTCGCTTACAAAAAGTCTTTCTTGTAACGAAGATGTTGGGTAACCACTTACATATTCTAACTCTCGCATAATTAAGTGAGAAAGAGTATGAATTAACATTTTCCGTGGAGTTAATGTTTCTGCAATTATTTTATGCGATTTCCAGTCAGCACTTGATGCGTTTGATTTTATAATTTCAGTTCTTAAAATTACATCTTCTTGCATTTCCCATTGTGAAAGAAGTTGATTGTCCAATACAAATATAATGCCTTCTCCATAACTTTCAATTGCAGGAAGTGTTTTTGTGTCAAAATTGTTTTTTGAAACAGATTGTCTTTTTACATTATAGTTACTAGCATAATCATTTTGGTCTTGCAAAATTGAATCAATATCAATAGGCTCGTTTCGTGTGAATGAAGTTTGAACGCTAATTCTTTTTAGCTTGTCAATTTTCACAAGTTTAGAGAACCCAAATATTTGGTCTTCGCAGTTTATTACTCTAAATTTAATTTGCTTGTCCTCGGGTTGATCTTTATTTAAAAAATACTCGTATTCAGTTTGTCTGTAAACATTATCTGGAATGTATTTAATCTCTCCTGTTTCTAAATATTGCTCAATAAGTTCTTTAGAAATACCTTTTTGAATACTATAAAATTGTATTATTTGTTCCTTTGGAATTTGTCCGCTATCAATTAAATTATCTAGCTCAATTCTGTTTTCATTTGACAAGTTTATTTGCAAATCGGGTATAAATAAACTGCTTAAAGTATTGGCATAATATACGCTATTGCTTGTTTTAACTTTTACTGATGTGGTTTGTTCACAAGGTTCATCAGAGAATTTTCCAACTGTTTGTCCAAGCCAATATTTCTTACCTAAACATTTTTGTTCGTAGTTGAAAACACCTTTTAGGTTTGCTTTTTTCTTGCAATTTTCACATTCAATCCAAATACCTGAAAGCTCCGTATTCTCTCTACTTATCTTATATTTCAATGATTGATTTTCACAACATTTTTTTGAAAAATCTAATTGTGGTCCTTTTAACTTAGTTGTGTTTTCATCATCATTATCTTCAATATTTGTTTTGTCATTTGGTAATCGATTATTCCAATAAGCCCAAGGCAAATCGAGTATATGACCGTCTGCGCACGTGGAAACAAATCGTATCTGTTCTAAATGGCTTTCCTTGCAATCTTTATTTGCACACTTAGGAGGGTCGAAAAAATTTAATCTTGCATTTGGCCAACGCTTTTTCCATTCAGCATAATCAGCAAATCTGTGGCACTGTGGACAATAAAACCATTTAGGGAAATAATTCGCTTTTGGTTGTACTATTGGTGGATTATTTTGATTATAGGATTTATAAGACGGAATAGAAACCAAATGTTTCAAATTTGGGAATCTGATTTTTAGTCTTTGAAGTAATCTATCATCTTTTAAAATAAAATCTGATAGTGCTTGATTCAAATTTGAATAGCCCCAATTATCAAATGTTTCTATGATTATTGAACAATCTGTTGTTTCAATAATAGAGCCAACTCCACCATAATTTGAAATATGTTTACTTCTGCTGTGTTGTAATTTTTGGAATGGCATAGCTTAATATTGTTTTATTAAAATTTCAGAATTGGGTTCTACACTTCTCATTGATTGCATTGCAACTAATACATCGGAGTCATTTATTTTTTCTTGCAAAGGCGTAATTAATGATTCTTTTTTATGGTCTTTCCAATAATATTTCAAATCGTTTCGGTCTTCTACTCTTATACGCCATCGACTTATTATTTCATCAATTTTTTCATTGATTAATTCCAAATCTTGTTCGGCAAATTTATGAGAAGCAAAAATTTTCTTTAGGTTAGCTTTCAGTTCTTTTTTAACATCATTATTAATTAATGCGTTAGCCATGTTATTAGCTGTGTATTGAGTTGTATGGCGGAAATAAGCAAGTATCATCGTAAACAACATTTTATCTAAAGCATTTTCAGCAAATGGCGTTACGCTTAATGGTTCAACTTGTTTGTAAAAAGTTTTATGAAACTGAACAAAATCTTCATAGAATGAAATATCTCTTGTGTTGAATGGATCGTAAAGTGTAAACACAACTCCTTCGTTCTTCCTTGCTACACGACTACTTGCTTGAATATATTCTGCTGTATTTGGTGGCATTCCATTCATAAGCATTACACCCAATCGGCTTACATCAAGTCCTACACTTATCATATTTGTAGCCAAAACAATGTCATAAGATTTATGTTTTTCAAGGCTACCATCAAATTGAGTGTCTAATTTGTCAAGGTTCTTTTTAATTTTTTCATTAGGTATTCGACTTGTCAATTCTACATTTCTGTAAGAAAGTTTTTGGTAGTTATTTGCTAGCAAATAGTTATCATTCAAATATCTTACTTGTAATTGCTTTACTGTTGGCTTTAGTTCTGAGTTGATTTTATTAGCAAATCTTCCAATTTCTTTTAAACTTTTGAAGTAGGAAAGGATTGTCCAAAAACTATCAGCATCTTCTTTGTTTGTCGATTGTTGCCAAATTTCAAGCCTTGCATACATTAACGAAGCTAATAATTGCAGATTTGTAACAACTGTAGTTTTTCCAGTTGGTAGTACTCCGATATATTTACGTTTACTTGTTGGAATTACCTTTGAGAAAAATGTATCGTCTGAATTTGTGGCGTATTGCGGAAAAATTCTTGCTTTTCGTCCATACAAACCAAGTATTTGCTTATCAACATTTTTAACTGTTGCAGTTGATGCAATAATTTTTGGTTTCTGATTTCCAGTAGAACAAAGTTCTAATAAAGCATTTTCAAATAAACCAACTAAACTTCCTAAAGTACCATTTAGCAAGTGTAATTCGTCTTGAATGATTAAATCGGGCTTACGATTTTGATTGAACAAATTCGTTGCTTCGCCTTTCCAAGCAAGCATTGCGAATTTATCTACTGTAGCAAATAATATTGTTGGTGGTCTGTTGTAAATATCTTCATCAACTAAAACAATTGGCAAACCATTTTTTTCTTCCGAAAAACAGCATTTATTGTTTAGACAAAAACTATTCAATTTATTGTTGCTTATTCTATGTCCAATTTGAAATGAGGTATCATTTTGTTTTACCTTAGAAATCATTTTGGTATTACACCACTGACAATTTGAAAGTTGAAACGGGTTTACATCTCTATTTGAGTTGTATGTGCCATTTAAGAACTTACCATTAAGTTTGTCTAATTTAGTTTCGGCACCAGTTCCAAATGTATTTCTGATTTCATTCGGAATTGAAGAACTACCAACCCAAAATCCAATTGATATTCTTTCTGCACCTAAATCTTTAAAGTTTTGTCGAATAAATTCACAAGCCAAAATTAGTTTTGATGCTCTTTCAAATTGTTGAGCGGAAAGCAAACGAAGTGTGTAACGAATTATAATATTTACACCTCCATAGTTTTCAGTAAATTCCAACCTTCTCCAAAAAATCAAGAATGCTGAAACTGCTAAATATGCTTCTGTCTTTCCTCCACCTGTCGGGAAATAAAGCAAGTCAATCAATTCTCGTTCTTCACAATTTTCATCAACAAACGAAGTGATAGATTGTAGAACAAAAGCTAATTGAAAAGGTCGCCAAGCTGGTTCTGTGTTACTAGGAAATGCCTTTGTTCCGTATTCTGAATATGTGTATTGTATGGTTTCGTTTTGTTCCCAAACCTCATAGCCTTCTTTCTTCTCGGCAAAATTTAATTGGCTTTGGAACATTTGCAAATAGATAGCGGTATTTGCTAATTGAAATGAAAGCAAAGCATTAGCGTTATTTTCTAAATGCTTAATTCCTGTATTTATTCGGTTATAGATTACTTCACACTTTTCAATATTTTCTATGCCAAATTCATTTCCTAACGCTACTTTATTTTCTGCGTCAATCCATTTTCTATATGCCTCCGCTACTTGTTTGAGATTAGAAATGATTTCACTTGTATTGGAATTGTAAGTTGAAAGTTTTTTAATGCTTAAAATTTCAGAATTGATTTTATCTGTTTCTGAACTTTGACTTTTTACATCGTAATCAGGCAAAAAGGTACTTTTAATCCATTTGGGAATTTCGTTTGATTCGTTGTTGTACCAAGTGCAAGAGGTATTATGTCCAATACCAAAAGCCAATTTGTTTTGGTACAAATAATCAAGCATTTTGTCCTCGTCAGTTTTAAATAAATGCTTTTTGTAATCTCTGAATGGTAATAAATTGGCACATTCAACATATATTTCTGTTTGAAAACAACTTACTTGATTTACTTTTTCTTTTGAAACAGAAAATTTATTTTTTTCTATTTCACACTTGTTTTCTAAAACTACTTTTATAAAGTATTTGTCTGAATCCGAATAGATTTTAAAATGCAAATACAATCCATCTTTTAAGGCTTTATGCCATTTACTTGAATCACAGTTTGGTTGTTCCGATAGCTTTAATTCAAGGTGTTGATTTTCGGATTCTAAAATTTCTTCAATTGAAATGTCAAGTTCAACTTTATTGTCATTTCGTTTATATTTATCCTTAAAGAATAATTTGTTAATGGACTTCAATAAACCCAATTCATTAGAAGTTTCATTTCTCAAAGCCTTTAAAGCATCTTGAAAAAATAAATAGTCAGGATTTATTTGTTTGTCCTTAATTCTTTGGAGTAAACCAACTTGAAACAATACTTTGTTTTCAGCATCATATTGTACATAAGGATTTAAACCGAATTTCTCTAAGTATTGCAACTCTCCACCATCATAAGGGAGTTTTATATCAGCATAATTTGCTTTTGAATAATTGCCAAAGTTTATTTCAGTTTTAAAGGATTTACAAGATTTTTCAGTTGAAAATGTAATACCGTAATGCGATGGAAAGAAAGATTTTGAAACGTACTTTGGTTGAGTATCTGTATGGTCAGTTTCATCTTCTTCTAATGATTCATCAGCAATAGGTGGAATTTCACTTTGAGATTCATTTTCAACTACATCAATATTTTCAACTACACTTTCTTCCTCTGTTGTTTCATCAGAGCCATTGTCATCTGGATTTGATTGTATTTGCTTTGGAAATAGAATTGCCGAAAAATATCTTTGCAAAGGTTTACCTTCAATTATTTCGTCCGTATAGTCAGCATTGCACAAGAATATATCGGAACCTGGGCCGATTAACTCTTTTCTTACTCTGTTTATTACAATATCTCTTCCTTCTTTTGGTTTCATTTGTATTTATTGAAAATGTAAATCTAATTCTAATGCTTCAAGCTGCTCTGCAATTACCGTTTTTTCCAAAATTTGCTGAATTGGCATATGGTGTTCAATGAAAATTTGTAAAGTATTTGTATTAAAATGTCTCTTTTCTAAAATTTCTCCAACCTTTTTTTCTTTTAAAAATAATTTTAGTTCTTGTTTTAAGCCTCGTCCTAAAACAATCATTGTGCTATTATAAGTTGTTTTAGATTTCAAAATTGGCTTTAGAATAACATCAATTTCATTTGTGGTTTTGTCAGGATAATAAAATTGGAATATTGCTCTTAAATCATTGTTATACATTGGGAATTTTCTAACTCCTTTTCCATAAGATTCTAAAGTGGCTGACAACACTCTAAGCCCTTTTTCTTTCAAATTTTTATGTAGATGTTCTATGCTATGTTTCCTTTTTAGATTATTTATTATTTCTTGCCAATGCTTGGAATGCTCTTCAACTTTTCCGAAAATTTCGGGTTCAGTTTCTACAGCCACTTGATATAGATTTTCCGCTAATTGAGCTTTGGGGTAAATTCTAATTTGTTCTCCAATTTTAACTTTGAAGGTTTTTATAAAATCGCCATTTTTAGAAAATAGAGTGTCGAAACTTTCTAATAAATAAATTCCTTTATCAGTTTTGACTTTATAAAACACTTTTTCTTCAATATCATCAAGCAATACATCACATTCTGTTTTGTAGCCGTCATAAGCCCTATTTCCCCAATCGTCAAGTCGATTAACTATATTGTCAATCGTGGAGCTAACAGAAAATTCAAAATTGTGTGGTTCGATATATTTAACACCGCAAATTTTCATTCTATCAGCCGAATTTATTTCGGCTTCAATCAAATTCTTTCTAAGTGTGATTTGCTTTTGATAGAGGTTGTATTCGTGTTCATAAATTACAAGAAAAATATCGTTGTCGTGATTGTAAATAAAGTCAAAATCCTTTTTGCCATTGAATGAATGGAACACAATTACTTTTTTGCTTGTATCAATTTTCTTTAACTGATTGTAAGCAATAAACTCGATTTTATAGTTTCTTATTTTCCCTTTAAATAAATCTATTTCGTTGGTATCAAAAATTGCAATTTCTTTTTTCTGTGATGCTTGAAGATGAGCAATTAAAGAATTCTCTTTAAGTTTTGCAGTTTTAAGAAAATTGATAATTGCTTTTAAATCGTACTTGGGATTGTTGTTTTGTAACGATTCTAAATTATAACCTCCAAAATTATCCAAACCCCTTTCAAGTTCTCTATTGGTTTCAAGTCTTTCTAAAATATTATTAAATGTATCGGTATGAATAGCATTAAAGGCAATGCGAAGCATTGCCTCATAACTTTTTAATTCAATTCCGAATTCGCTTTTAACATAAATAATGCTTTCATCAATCTTTTGAATTAAGGCATTTAATGATTCGTCTTTAATTATCAAAAAATCTATCATAAGGCATCTATTATTTCTAATTCTTCATTAAACCAGTTCCAACAAGGAATCAATTCCGATTTTGTTGGAGCATTGGAATTTGATAAAACTATTACATTGAATTTGTATTTTAATTGGTCTTGCATTATTTGGTTTAGCTTATCTGCTTCCGTATCAAAAATTACAATGGTTTTTATTTTCTCTCTTTTCTGTAAAAGTTGTTGATAGCAAACTTCGTATTTTGGAGTAAAATAAATCATACAATCTGATAGTGCAGGAATCGACCTTGTTTCTGTCAAATGGCTTTCTTCTCTTGGATTCGGAAAATATGTAGAAGGGATTTTATTTTTAATACCTAAACTGTCCCAAAGCGGTTTCTTTGATATGAAAACGGATTTCATCTCAAAACTTGTAGGTGTAAATTCTCTCTGCTTTCCACCGTTTAGTTCTTCAAAATATTTTGTGTAATTTGTTATGGTTTTCTGTTGTACTCCTTGTTCGATTGGGGTGAAATTTTTTAATAACTCATCATAAGATTTTTTAATTTCAACTGAATTTTTTTTGTCAAACAATATGTATTTGTTGCCAGCTACACTTCGAAGTAAATAATCTTTCCTTTTGCCGTCTGCATATTTTCTTTCATCCCTCAAGATTGTTTTACCCACTATCAATTTAGGGAAATCAATATGATTTAGATAAATATCATTTGCAAATTCAATAAATAATTGTTGAGCTACAAGTAAAATTGATTCTTTGGCATTTTGAAAATTAATATGTAGAAATTCATTTTTTCGGTAATGTTCAAGTATCATCTTTACTGATAGATCAACGGAATTGTCCAAACTGTCAATTGATAGCGTTTGGACATTTTGAAACTTGTCCCGTAGTGTTTGATAATATGTTTTGTTGAGAATCATTCGGTTGATAATAATGATTCTACGGAGATGTGGTGCGGTTGGGCAAAATTAAATGTGCTGCAAAAGCGTTGGCTTGCAGCTCTTTTAATTTTACGAAGGGTTGGCTTTTTTTTCAATTTTTTACTGTCGTTTATGTTTAGCACTATCGGTCTATTACGCTTGCATATAACGTTTATACTGCTGCAACCTCGTTGCATTAATATCTTTTTTATCGGAACCTATTAAATTCGGTAATTTGTTGTAAATCATATTTATATAAATTTGTTCCGTTTGTATTTGGCACAAATTGTGCAATGCACAATTCGTTTCAATTATTTTTCGTTTGCTAACTACAGTCTTGCTTTTTAAGCAACCTACTTTTTTCATCTATTTTTCGCCTCTTTTATTTTCCCATATAGTATCAGCGCAATAGTTCGGCAAGTTATCGAATTAATAAACACTTTCCTAATTTCGTGTAAACTTTTTTCTTTAAAAATAGCTTATATACTAATTATTAATCTATGTACGTATATTGTTATTCTATGTACGTACATTGTTAGTTTGGGTGCCTGCACACAGATACTATCTTTTGAAAAGATAGTATCTTTATTTAATATGCACCGCCGGACAACATAGAGACGATAAAAAACACACAATAAAAACTTGCGTAATTCGACTTTTTCCTGTATATTCCGTGTTCTAATAAGCACTAAATTAACTGAGCCATGCGCACATAGTATATGGTACGTTGTACAAATACAATTCAAAAACCTTGCGAAATGAAAGCACTTAAAATTAGTCTTTTGATATTGGCAGGAATAGTTGCTCTTTTTTTCTTAATTACCGCATTGTTACCTGCAACCTACCAAGTAGAGCGTAAAATAACCATTGCTGCACCGCTTGAAGTAGTGTACGAAAACATTGTTTCGCTCGAAAATTGGGAGGCGTGGGACCCTTGGATGGTGCAAGAACCAACTGCCCCAAATACCTACGAAGGTACACGCGGCATTGGGCAAAAACGCTGCTGGAACGGCAAAGTATTGGGCAAAGGTTGCATGACCATTTACGATGCGGTTGAATTGGAAACCATGAACTTTAATTTAGTATTTTTGGAACCTTACGAAATGCATTCGTCGGGCGTTTTTACGCTAAACACCGTAAACGAAGGCATTGAGGTAACATGGCAAATGTACGGAAACTTAACCTACCCTTTTGAGCGACTGATAGGCTTAACCATGGATTCGAGCTTAGGAACCGATTTCGAAAACGGATTAAAGCAGTTAAAAATACTTTGCGAAAAAGAAGCCGGTGCGGTGCCCGAAATTTTTTCGTCGGAAATAAGCTCTGAAGACGCAGCCGATGAATAAACAAGAAGGAAAACGCATTGCGCCTGATTTTTTTTTACGCGATGTATTGGTGATTGCTCCCGAACTGTTGGGTAAAATTTTGGTTCGGAAGTTCGATTCCGGAACCATTGAACGCTATGTAATTTCGGAAACCGAAGCTTACCGTGGCGAAGAAGATTTGGCTTGCCATGCATCGAAAGGACGCAAACCGCGCGTTGAACCGATGTACCGGCAAGGTGGCATTTTGTATGTGTACCTTATTTACGGTATGTACCATATGCTTAATATGGTAACAGCACCGGAAGGCAATCCGGAAGCTGTGCTACTTCGCGGATTAACCGCAGTGAACGGCCCCGGAAGATTAACCAAAATGCTCGAAATAGACCAATCGTTCAATTTCGAAAATCTGCAAACTTCGGAAAGAATTTGGCTCGAAGAACCTGAAATACCGCTAATTTTCGAAATAAAAACAGCCCCAAGAATAGGCATTGACTATGCCGGCGAGCTATGGAAAAACAAACCGTGGCGGTTTTATATAGGTTAAAACTTTAAGGAATGCCGCTGCTTAACTAAAATTCAAGCTCTTCGTGGTTTTTAAAGAAAAAATCTAACTTAGTAAAGTAAAACTTAGGTGTAAATAGTGAATCAAAGAGCAAATTTTCATAAATACGTTTTCTTCAAAAAAATGAATGTTGTTAATTTGAATATTTCATTTATTTTTGCGTTTTGCGAAATTCTTAAAAACAAGTAAAACAAAATAATATGGCTCAGCAAGCTGATGTGTTTAAAAAGCTTATTGCACATGCAAAAGAATACGGTTTTATTTTCCAATCGTCGGAAATTTACGACGGTTTAAGCGCTGTTTACGATTACGGGCAGTTGGGCGTGGAGCTAAAAAACAACCTGAAAGAATATTGGTGGAAATCGATGGTGCTGTTGCACGAAAACATTGTTGGCTTAGATTCGGCAATTTTCATGCACCCAACCGTATGGAAAGCTTCGGGACACGTTGGCGCTTTTAACGACCCTTTGATTGATAACAAAGATTCGAAAAAACGATACCGCGCCGATGTACTTATTGAAGAACACCGAGAGAAAATTCATGCTAAAATTGACAAAGAAGTTGAAAAAGCCGAAAAACGTTTTGGCGATAAATTCGATAAACAACAATTTTTAGCCACCAACGAGCGTGTAGTTGGCTATGCAAAACAAATTGAAGAACTTTCTGCCCGATTTGTTGCTGCTTTGGAAGCAAGCAATTTGGACGAGATAAAAAATATTATTGTTGAAAACGGTATTGTCTGCCCGGTTTCCGGTACTTGTAACTGGACTGATGTTCGACAATTCAACCTAATGTTTTCAACCCAAATGGGTTCGGTTTCAGAAGATGCCGGTACCATATATTTACGCCCCGAAACGGCACAAGGTATTTTTGTAAACTATCTGAATGTGCAAAAAAGCGGACGTATGAAAATTCCGTTTGGTATTGCGCAAATCGGAAAAGCATTCCGCAATGAAATTGTGGCTCGTCAGTTTATTTTCCGTATGCGCGAGTTCGAACAAATGGAAATGCAGTTTTTTGTAAAACCGGGCGAAGAAATGAAATGGTATGAGTTATGGAAAGAACGTAGGTTGAAATGGCACCACGCGCTTGGCTTGGGAGTTGAAAAATACCGATTCCATAACCACGAAAAATTGGCCCATTACGCCAATGCCGCAGCCGATATTGAGTTTAATTTCCCGTTTGGTTTTAAAGAAATTGAAGGCATACATTCGCGAACCGATTTCGATTTGAAAAATCATCAAGAATTTTCGGGCAAAAAATTGCAATATTTCGACAACGAAGAAAACCAGTCGTATATACCTTATGTAATTGAAACTTCAATCGGTTTAGATCGGTTGTTCCTTTCGGTACTTGCCACGGCTTACGACGAAGAAGTTTTGGACAAAGAAGACGGCACCAAAGACGAACGTGTAGTATTGCGCATTCCGCCGGCATTGGCACCCATTAAATTGGCAGTACTTCCGCTTACCAAAAAAGACGGTTTACCTGAAAAAGCTTCGGAAATTGTTAACGATTTGAAATTCGAATTTAATACCTATTACGAAGAAAAAGACACCATTGGTCGCAGGTATCGCAGAATGGATGCCATTGGCACGCCATATTGCGTAACGGTTGACCACCAAAGTTTGCAAGACAATACCGTAACCATTCGCTACCGCGATACCATGCTGCAAGAACGCGTAAAAATTAGTGAGTTGAAAGAACTTATTAAAGGCAACGTAAGTATTGTAAGTATGCTAAAAAAGATTTAATTCCCTTTCAAAAAAAAACTATTGAAAAACTAATTATATGGAAAAATTATTAAAACTTCTGAAACCTATCTGGGCGCATTTGCTGGTTGTTTTGTTATTTATAGCAATAAGCTTGGTGTATTTTAGTCCGGTTTTGGAAGGTAAAACGCTGCGTCAGGGTGACGATATTCATGCAAAAGGAGCTGCAAAAGAGCTAAATGATTTCGAGAAAAATAACCCCGGCGAAGAGTCGCAATGGACCAACTCGATGTTTGGCGGTATGCCGGCTTACCATATTAAAGGCGGAGAATCGTACAATGTATTTTTATGGGCGCAACGTGCTTTGCGTTTAGGCTTGCCTTTTGGTACTGCAGCCATATTGTTTATTTATTTGCTTGGGTTTTATATTTTTCTGGTTAGCCTTAAATTCGATAAATTACTTAGTGTGCTGGGTGCGGTGGCGTTTGCTTTTGCATCGTACAATTTTATAATTATTGAAGCCGGGCATATAACCAAAGCATATGCAATTGCTTACATGGCGCCGGTGTTGGGCGGTATTATTTTAACCTATCGCAAAAAATATATTTTGGGTGCAGTAATTACAACCATAGCGTTGGGTATCGAAATTTCGACTACGCACGTTCAAATAACCTATTATTTGGCATTGGCGGCACTTATTTTAGTAGTGGTTTTTAAGGTTGATGCACTGATTAAAAAGACGTTCCCCGATTTCTTAAAAGCATCGGCAGTATTGGCAGTTGCTGCTGTTTTGGCGGTATTGCCCAATATTACCAATTTGATTACTACCTATGAGTACGGAAAAGAAAGTACCCGTAGCAAAACCGATTTAAAACTTGAACAAGGGATTGAAATAGCTTCGCCTGTGGGCAAAGAAGTGTACGGCAAAGTGGTTGAAATGAAAGGAAATTCGACAAAAACCACCGGTTTGGATAAAAATTATGCCATGAGTTGGAGTTACGGAATTGGCGAAACTTGGACTTTGTATATACCCAATGTTAAAGGCGGTGCCAGCGGCTATATAGCCAATAATGCCGATGCGATGGAAAATGCAACTCCTGAATTTGCTCAAATTATTTCGCAGCAAAATCATTATTGGGGCAATCAGCCCTTTACTTCGGGGCCGGTATACGCAGGCGCTATAATTTTCGCACTTTTTATTTTGGGCTTGTTTATTGTCGACGGAAAAATAAAATGGTTTGTACTGTCGGTTTCATTACTTTCGTTGGTGTTGGCTTGGGGAAGTAATTTGGGTGCCATAACCGATTTTATGTTTAATTACTTACCTATGTACAACAAATTCCGAACGGTTTCCATGGCATTGGTTATTATCAGTTTGGCAATTCCGTTTATGGCAATTTGGACCTTGAAAGAAATTTTCGAAAAACCTGAACTACTAAAAGCGAAGCGCAAAACTATTTATGCTGTTTCGGGAGCTTTAGTTGCCATAACATTGGCATTTATTGCTATGCCTGCCTTGTTTTTCGATTTTATTTCTTCGGAAGAATCGAGAATGTTTGCCCAAGTGCTCGAGCAATATAAAGAGCAAGCACCACAATATCAGGCTATGTTTACCAACTTAGAAGAAATTCGTCAGAGTATTTTTACTGCCGACGCTATACGCTCGCTTATTTATGTGTTGCTTGGTGCGGCGGTAATTGCATTGTTTGGCTTCAAAAAATTGAAAAAAGAATATGCTATATTGGTTATTGCAGCGCTTGTTTTGGTCGATTTATGGAGCGTAGATAAACGTTACTTAAACAACGATTTATTTGTAACCGGAACAGTGGCTAAAAATGTATTCCAAAAATCGGATGCAGACTTGATGATTCTTAAAGACGTAGACCCGAATTACCGTGTTTTGAATTTAAGTCGCGACCCTTTTAACGATGGTTATACTCCGTATTTTCACAAATCAATCGGTGGTTATCATGGTGCAAAATTAGGTCGTTATCAAGAATTGATTGATTATCATTTTTCCGACCTGCGTTCGAACAAAATAACCGAAGAAGTAATAAACATGCTTAATACCAAGTATGTAATTATTCCTACCAAAGAAGGAAAACCATATTCGGAGCTTAATATGGGTGCCCACGGCAATGCTTGGTTTGTTAGCGAAATTAAAAAAGTACCTTCGGCCGATCAAGCTATTGCGAGCTTATACGATTTCAACGCTTTGCAAACTGCTATTGTTGAGGAAGCCGATTGTAAAGAGTATGCCTTACCGGCTATTCAACCCTTAGATTCGGGCGATATAATTTCGCAAATTAAATTGGCACAATACAAACCAAATCATTTGGTGTACCAAGTAAATACCAAACGCGATGAGTTTGCGGTATTCTCAGAAATCTATTATCCGTACGGTTGGAATGCTTACATAAATGGCGAATTGAAACCGCATATTCGTGTAAATTATGTGCTTAGAGGTATGACTTTGCCAAAAGGGGTATACGCACTCGAATTTAAGTTCGAACCTAAGTCGTACCAATTAGGACAAACAGTTTCGATGGTTTCATCGGGTTTAATAGTGCTAATTTTGCTTATTATTGGCGGTTTGTTTGTTAAAAACGAACTGGCAGCAAAACCGGAAGAAAAGCAAAAAGCTTAATTTGTTAAGCTTCAAAATAAATATGCTTTAGTTTCGCAAGTGTTTATTTGAAGTAAATAACCACGAAGTGGTTCAATTTTAATAACCCGGCACTACGTACCGGGTTATTAAAATTCAAGCCTTTTCAGGCTTAAGCTCACAGCATTGGGGTTGCAACCCGAGGTGTAAAGTTTGCATAGAAAAACAACCCGGGCGTGGTTGAATAAATGTTAGTTCAACCCCGCCGGGGTTGTCGTTCAATCGGCTAATTCTAGCACCGGTTGCACAGGTGACAATTAAAATTAAACTGCTTCGCGGTTTTCATTGCAATAAGTTAACTTCGTAAAATAAAATTAACAAAACAAAAAACAAACTACATCCTACCAATAGGATTGAAAAGCACTGAATTGCGCTGAATTTTCCTCTTCTAAATGAAATAA
>JFJP01038351.1_pt1 | contig 17957 bp, 15 predicted proteins | sample 431651 | NCBI WGS metagenome assembly JFJP01 (sample SAMN02602958, study PRJNA72255) | Microbial mat metagenome, whole genome shotgun sequencing project. | biome: fresh water; feature: sink hole; material: water; isolation source: purple microbial (photo- and chemosynthetic) mats found in...
ATAAAAATACCGAACTTTGCACATGATTTTGAAAAGTTTATCAACGAACTGTACAGCACTGAATTGACTCCCGAACAAATTTTGGGGTACATATATGCAATTTTGCATTGCCCAAATTACAGAGAAAAATATTCTGTTTTTCTCAAAACCGATTATCCTAAAATTCCTTTTATTTCCGATTTATCCATTTTTATTCAATTATCGAATATTGGCAGCGAGTTGATAAAAGCTCATTTAGTTGATAATGAGTTTATTGAAAGCATAAAAAATAATTATGCTATGTTTGATATAAAAGGAGAGGGGAAACTCGAAATTTTGAAAACTGAATTTGAGGATAACAAAGTTTGGATAAATAAACATCGGTATATTGATACCATTGATGAAAAAATCTGGAATTTCAAAATCGGAGCTTTTTATCCCGTTCAAAAATATTTTAAAGACCGCAAAGGACAAATTTTAGCTTTAGAAGATATAAAAAACATTGAAAATCAAATTATTGCAATTTCGTTTACTATACAAAAGATGAATGAACTTGATAATATAACAAATCAACGGATATAATAAAACACTTAAAATTACCCCAATATGTTTTCGAAAAATAGTATTGAAAAATTCCAACAACTCGAAACGCCTTTTTATTACTACAACACCGATTTGCTTACCGAAAACTTGCAGAAAATAAAAAAGGAACGTTTAAAACACGGATACAAAGTACATTACGCACTAAAAGCAAATGCCAATAAGCGGGTGCTGCAATTAATTTCGGCACAGGGCTTTGGTGCCGACTGTGTGAGTGGCAACGAAGTGGTGGCAGCTATAGAAAATGGATTTCCAGCCTACGAGGTGGTGTATGCAGGAGTGGGAAAATCGGACAAGGAAATAAAAATGGCGTTGCAGTACGATATTTTTTGCTTCAATTGCGAGTCGGTGCAAGAAATTGAGGTTATCAATCAGTTGGCGGCAGAGGCAAACAAGGTGGCACGTATCGCCATTCGGCTCAACCCAAATATTGATGCCAAAACACATCAATACATCACTACGGGTTTGGTTGACAACAAGTTCGGCATCAATCCGTGGGATTTCGACCGCGTACTGGAAGTATTTCAAGAGTCGAAAAATATCGAACTCATTGGTTTGCATTTTCATGTGGGTTCGCAAATAACCGATTATGAAGTATTTAGGCTTTTGTGCGACAAGGTAAACGAATTTCAAGACTGGTTCAATATCAGAGGAATGTACTTCAAAGTACTCAACGTGGGAGGCGGTTTGGGAATAGACTATGTCAATCCAGATGATAAATCAATTCCCGATTTTGAGAAATTTTTTGGCATTTTTGCCGAACATCTCACCTTGCAATATGGGCAAGAGCTTCATTTTGAACTTGGTAGGTCGCTTGTAGCGCAGTGCTCGGCTCTCATTACACGGGTACTGTTTGTGAAAAATGGCTCAAAAACCGATTTTGCCATTGTTGACGCTGGCATGACCGAATTGTTGCGTCCGGCTCTATATCAGGCAGTTCACAAAATAGAAAATCTAACTTCAGAAGGCGAAGAAAAACTCTACGATGTGGTGGGACCTATTTGCGAATCGTCGGATACGTTTGCAAAAGGCTTGCTGCTGCCCCAAACCCAGCGCGGCGACCTTATAGCCATTCGTTCGGCTGGAGCGTATGGCGAAACCATGGCATCGCGCTACAATTTGCGCGATTTAGTAGGTTCTGTTTTTTCGGATTCACTTTAATTTTCTGAACACATGAACACGATACAAGATATTCAGAATGAAATAGTTGATGAGTTTTCGATGTTTGCCGAGTGGATGGATAAGTACGAATACATCATTGATTTGGGAAAAAACGTACCTCCGTTGGCAGAAGAGCACAAAACAAAGCAAAATTTAATTGAAGGTTGCCAGTCGAAAGTGTGGCTCTACGCCCAGCTCAACAGCCAAGACCTGATAGAATATTCAGCCGATAGCGATGCCATTATCACTAAAGGGCTTGCTGCACTGATAATCAGAGTGTTCAATAAGCGCACTCCCGATGAAATACTCGCAAACGAAATCTTTTTTATTGATAAGATAGGATTGAGTGCCAATTTGTCGCCCACGCGCTCCAACGGCTTGGCATCAATGCTTAAGCAGGTAAAATGGTATGCTTTGGCATACAAAACAAAATTGGAGAAAAGGTAATGCCTAAAATGCAAACTTCCCGAAAGTGTTGATTTTCGGGAAGTTGCAAATAGATAGTTTACCAGTTGAGTATCTTTCTGAAATCGTATTCCTCTGGATTTGAAACGTATTTTTTTGCCGCTTCGTAATCTGCTGGAGTAAGATAGTGCATATTTTCGTTGAACGTAATTTGCGCTTTTTCGCCATCAATATTCAACAAACGGGGCGGAATATTTCCGCTTTCGTCTTGAATATCTTTCAAATAAAGCGGTGCAATACTTCCCCTGTGATCCACCGTTACCATACAGCCAGTAACTCCGGCTTCGAACAATTTTTTCACGCCCAAGCCAAGCAAGGTACACAGAGTAAGGTCGAAACCAATTGGACGGCAGCAACGCAACTCATAGCCCAATTCCACAGGGCGACTCTTAATATCAATTTTCAAATCTTTCAATTTGCGTTGAACCAACATATTGAAAATGTGTGCCTTACTAACGTTTCCAAGTTCGGGATGTCCATGGTCGTCGTATGTAAAACTGATACCAGAATTTTTTACCTGCTCATCGCTCAATATATGGAAAACGCCCTCGCTAATAACAGCCGCTCCGTAGTTTATGCCCAGCAAAGCGCGTTTTATCATGGACGAAATAACGAGATTGGTAATTTTTTCGAACGAAACTTCCGTTTTATTAAACATTTCGGGCAAAATAATCATCGGATAGTGGCAAGCCGAGCCAATGCCAAAAGCCAAATGCCCAGCCGAACGTCCCATGGCAGAAACCACAAACCAGTTTTCGCTGGTGCGGGCATCTTCGTACACGGTGGCACCAATTCTAACTCCCTCATCTTTTGCCGAATGGAAACCAAATGTTGGGTTGTAGTCGGGCAAAGGAAGGTCGTTGTCTATGGTTTTGGGAACGTGAATATTCGACATTTTTATATTGTTGTCGGCAAGGAATTTCGATATACGGTTGGCAGTGGAAGCGGTATCGTCGCCCCCAATAGTTACCAGCAGTTTTACATTGTTTTCAACAAAAAACTTGGTATTAAATTCGTGATTTTTAGGTTTGAAACGGCTCATTTTGAGGCGCGAACCACCACGCATGAAAATCTTATCGGCTAAACTAAAGTCAATGTCTTCGCTGGGCAAACTTTGATAAAACAGCCCTTTGTATCCATCGTTTACGCCAATCACGCGGTATCCTGCATTCAAAAAGGCTTTTGCAACGGAGGCAATCACCGTATTTATACCCGGAGCCGGACCACCACCGGCTAAAATAGCTATTGCATCTTTCATATTTCGCAAATTTTTATGTTTGTATCTAATTCTGATTTCAATGATTTGGGCGCAAAAGTAAAAACTTTTTTATTTTTTCAGATATGTTTCAGAGCATAGGTAGATTCTATTCACAAACGCAACATCTACAACTGATTATCGTTATTGATGAACATTTGTAAAAATTTAATATCATGAAAAAAGTACTTTTAATTACCACTGTTTTAGTTTTACTAAAACTAACACTTACTGCACAGAGCACGTATGTTTTCAAAGAATTGCCCTATCCATACAGTGCGTTAGAGCCTTACATCGATTCCACTACAATGGAAATTCATTACGATAAGCACCATAGGGCGTACTACACCAATTTTGTCAAAGGAATGCAAGATGGTAATTTTGAACAAGTTGCAATCGAAAATGTAATGAAAGGCATTTCAAAATATCCGGCATCAATCCGCAATATGGGAGGTGGATATTGGAATCATGAATTTTTCTGGAATTGTATGTCGCCCAAAAAAACTCAAGCCGACCCCGAATTGACCAATGCAATCGCAAAACAATTTGGTTCTGTAGAAAATTTCAAAAAAGAATTTTCATCGGCTGCAGCCACTGTTTTCGGTTCGGGATGGGCATGGCTTATTTTATCGGAAAGTGGTGAATTGAAGATAGTTAAAACTGCCAATCAAGACAATCCGTTGATGGATATTTCAACAGAAAAAGGAACGCCGCTTTTGGCTATTGATGTTTGGGAACACGCCTATTATTTGAAGCATAAAAATAAAAGAGCGGCTTATGTGGAAGATTTTTGGAATGTTATAAACTGGAAATTCGTTTCAGACACGTACAAAGCTGCCAAAAAATAATGCGATGATAAAAACAACGTTCAATTTTCCGAATAAGTTGAACGTTTTTTTTAGGGTACTTTCCTTTGATTTTACATATCACTTCTGTTTTTTTCAATCCCCTCATTCCAACCATCCTTGTTTTAACATTATCAAGTTATTGTGTGTTATTTTGTTGTTTTTCAACAAATTAGGAATTTTTATATCCTAACGAAGTTGTATTAAAAACGGACTTAAAAAATAATTGATTATTTTCCAATTTTTTGTTAAAACAATAAAATTCACTTGTTTATGGAAAAATTTCGAATAATTACAAAATCAATATTTAATATTAATAACTGATAATCAATATATAAACTAAATTCGAAAAATAATTTAGTAAAATGGTGGGTGAAAGTGGGTGAAAGTGGGATAATTATTGTATTTTTACAGATTGAAAAAATATATCCACATGGCAACCTTTATTGGCGATTATATCAGTAAATTAGACAATAAGAGTCGTGTTGTGCTTCCATCGGCATTCAAAAAGCAAATGGACGACAGCAGCGAGGATACTTTTATTGTCAAAAAAGATATATTCGAAAACTGCCTCATTCTTTATCCTTTAAGCGAATGGGAACGCCAAGTGGAAAAAATACGGCAAAATACCAATCCGTACAACAAAGAACACAACAAATTTGTGCGCGAATTTTTTAGAGGAACAGCCGAACTTACACTCGATACCAACAACCGAATTTTGATTCCCAAACGCTTGATTGACCTTGTGGGCATTGACAAAGAAGTGTATATGGCTGGGCAAGATAGCAAAATTGAAATCTGGGACAAGGAATTGTACGAAAGTTCGACAATTGAAAACCAAGAATTGGCAAGTTTAGCAGAAAAAATTATGGCGAATGTTCTGAAATAGAAACGAATGAATAACCAAACCACATACCATCAACCTGTTTTATTGAACGAAAGTATAGAGGGACTTCACATCAACCCCAATGGCGTTTATGTGGACGCTACTTTTGGAGGAGGTGGACATTCCGAAGCCATACTCAAGCAATTGAACAAAGGCAAGTTAGTGGCTTTTGATATGGATACCGATGCACTGGCAAATGCCCAAAAACTGAGCGAAATGTATGGCGGACGTTTCATTTTTGTGCATCACAATTTTTGTTTTCTGACAAATTTTTTGCGCTATCATCAAATAGACAAAGTAGATGGAATTTTAGCCGATTTGGGTGTATCATCGCATCAATTCGACGATGCCGAACGTGGTTTTTCGTTCCGATTCGATGCCGAATTGGATATGCGTATGAATCGCAAAGCCGGAGTTTCGGCAAAAGATGTGCTCAATACCTATCCGTTCAAGCAACTGATTGTTGTGTTTAGCAATTATGGTGAAGTGCAACGCGCTGACAAGCTGGCTGCCAAAATTTGCAACCGCCGCGATGTGAAACCCTTTGAAACAGTGGATGATTTGGTGCAAACCTCCACCGAATTTTTGTTGAACATGATGCCGCGCCACAAACTGAGAGAAAAAGAAAACCAATGGTTTGCCAAAATTTTTCAGGCACTTCGCATTGAAGTAAACAAGGAACTCGAAAATCTGAAAAAATTCTTATCACAAAGCACAGAAATATTACAACCAGAGGGGCGACTTTCTGTCATAACTTACCATTCGCTTGAAGACCGTTTGGTAAAAAATTTTATAAAAACCGGCAATTTTGAAGGAGAAGAAATAAAAGACATCTACGGAAATCTGATAGCTCCGTTGGATGCAGTAAACCGAAAGGTAATCATTCCGACAGACCAAGAAATTGAAGCAAACAATCGCGCACGAAGTGCGAAACTGAGAATAGCGCAACGAACTGAAAATAAGAAAAATAAATAACAACCATGATACTACCCAAAATAAACGAAAAAAGCCTCAACATCTTAAAAGGAATACTCGATGGGTCGCTGCTAACAAAGGAAATTGTGGTAAAACAAATGCCTTTCATTTTATTTATGGTGGTATTAGCCATTTTTTACATCGGCAATAATTATCATGCCGAAAAATTACTTCTCGACGGAGTAAAACTTCAGCGCGAGATAAAAGAATTGCGGGCTGAGGCAATTACACTACAGTCGGAAATAATGTATCTGAAACGGGCAACCGAGGTGGCAAATCTGGTAAAAAAACATCAACTTCACTTGAAAGAATTGGAAAAACCACCCTATATTATCGAAATAAAAAAAGAAAAATAGAAACCTACTTGGTGAGAAATGCAAACAGGAAAAGACATAACATGGCGTTTTGGAGCAGTTTACATCAGTTTGCTGGTGTTTGCCATACTCATATACGGCAAGGTATTGTATTTGCAAATTTTTGAACACGAAAAATGGAAAAATAAGGCAAATGTACTAACATACAAAGACATAACCATAGAACCCAACCGCGGTGATATTTGCGGCGACGATGGCAGATTGCTCGCCAGTTCGCTGCCAACGTACGAAATACGAATGGACATGAAAAGTCCGGCAATGACCGATGAAATTTTTACTCAAAACATTGATTCATTGTCGTTAAGCCTCAGCGAATTGTTCAAAGACAAAACAAAAGAAACCTACAAACAAGAATTGATAGAAGCGCGTCAGCAAGGCGACCGTTCGTATCTTATCCAAAAAGAAGTAAACTACCTGCAACTCAAAGAAGTAAAGCAGTTCCCCATTCTCCGCTTAGGCAGATACAAAGGCGGAGTACGATATTTTCAGCACAACAAACGCAAACATCCGTACAACGACATTGCACTTCGCACACTCGGCAGAATTAAAAACGAAAGCGAAGACCTCACCATCATTGGCATTGAGGGCGCATACAATACCGACCTGAAAGGCAAAAAAGGTATCCGACTGATGCAAAAAGGAGCTGATGGGGTGTGGATGCCCATTCACGAGCAAAACGAAATTGAACCTCAGGACGGAAAAGATGTAATTACTACACTGAATGTTGATTTTCAGGAAATTGCCCACAATGCACTCAAAGATCGTCTCGAATATCACAATGCCCATCACGGAGCAGTAATTTTGATGGAAGTACAAACCGGTGAAGTAAAGGCAATTGTAAACCTTCAGAAAGACGAAGACGGCATTTACAAAGAGATGTACAACTATGCCGTAGGCGAAAGTTCAGAACCCGGCTCCACTTTTAAGCTGGCATCGCTCATTGCTGCCTTCGAAGACGGATATATTAACCTGAATACCCCCATAAACACAGGAGGAGGATTGATAAAATTTTATAATTTTCCGATAACCGATACACGAAAAGGGGGATGGGGAACCATAACGGTACAAAAAGCATTTGAAATATCGTCGAATGTAGGTATTTCGAAAGTAATTTTTGACCACTACGCCAAAAATCCGAAAAAATTCATTGACCGAATTTATAGCATGGGCTTGAACGAAAAACTAAACATCGAAATAAAAGGCGAAGGCGACCCTTACATCAAGTATCCGGGCGATAAACTGTGGTCGCGTATATCGCTGCCGCAAATGTCCATTGGCTACGAAGTGCATATCACACCTTTACAGACACTTACATTTTTCAACGCCATAGCCAACAACGGTAAAATGGTAAAACCCCGATTTGTAAAGGAATTGCGCTATCACGGCAACGCTGTGGAAACCATGAAAACCGAAGTACTCAACGATGCCATCTGCTCAAAAGAAACACTAAAAAAAGTGAAGCAAATGCTTGAAGGAGTGGTGCTTAGAGGAACTGCCACCAACCTGAAAGAATGCCCCTTTCCGATTGCAGGCAAAACCGGAACAGCCAAAATTTACGACCGCGAACAAAACCGCTATGTAATGCGCTACAAAGCATCGTTTGTGGGGTATTTTCCGGCAAATGCACCAAAATACAGTTGCATTGTGTATATATACAATCCGCAACTATATGGATATTACGGCAGTAGCGTGGCAGCACCTGTTTTTAAAGAAATTGCCGAAAAGGTATATATCAGCGATATATCTATTCACAAACCTATAAATACCAAAAAAGAAGAACTTGTAACAGATATTCCATATTCAAAAAACGGTTTCAAAACCGACTTAGATGCTGTTTTTACGGAGCTGAATATACCCATGCTTAATACATCGAATGTAAAATCTATATGGGTGCAAACCAGTAGATTAGAAAAAGGAGTGCAGTACAACACCAAAACCATAAAAGCCGAAACAGTGCCATTAGTTACCGGCATGGGTGCAAGAGATGCCCTTTATCTGCTCGAAAAAGCAGGATTGAATGTTGAAATGAAAGGACGCGGAATTGTGGTGCGGCAGTCCATTTCGGCAGGTACACGCATCAGAAAAGGAGATAAAATTATTATAGAATTGAGCTAAAATATGCCACGATTAGAATACATAAAAGTAAAGAATTTTAAATGTTTCGACACCGAAACCGTCATTGACCTTGCGCCGGTAACACTGTTTGCAGGACCAAACAATGGTGGGAAAACTACGGTGTTTCAAGCAGCTTTTCTGTGGAGTACAGGCATTAGGCTTTGGTTTGAAGGGCAAAAAGAAAAACGCGAAGAAGTTCCGATTAACACCACCGATTTAATACAGTTTCCGATAACCGATTTTACTACGCTTTGGAACGAAAATGATACAAGCAAAGAAATGTTTATCGAAGCGAAACTATTTGATACTGAATTTATTGTAAGGTTACTTTTTTCGTATGATACCAAGAGCAAATTAATTTTCTGTAAGCCAACGGAGCCGATAAAAAAGGAATACAGCGAAGCACTTTTATCCGTTGAACCGATTATTGCAAATCCTGTTTCGGCAGTAGTAAAAGAAGAGGAAGAGTTAAATACCGGTGCAATATATTCGCGAATGTCGCAAGGAAATACCTCGCAAATTGTGCGAAACATTTGTATGCAGTTGTTCGAAAAATCGCACGATGATTGGAGGGTTGTAAAACAGAATATGAAACTGTTTTTCAATATCGAGTTACAAAATCCAACGCGAACCAAACTCAGCATTCAACTGACCTATCGAACGGTTTTCCTTGAAAATCAGCAGGAATACGATATTTCCTCATCGGGTAGCGGGCAGTTACAAACATTGCTACTTTTGACTTACATAGCATTAAACAAAAAAGCGATTCTAATGTTTGACGAACCCGATTCGCATCTTGAAATCCTGAGGCAAAACCATTTGTTTGATTATTTGTCGAAATATGCGGAGGAAAATAATACTCAAATATTTTTAGTTTCGCACTCAACAAATGCGTATGAATTTTTTATCGCGAAAGAAGCTAAAATTCAAATGCTTGTATATGGTAAAATCATTAAAAAACATTTAAAAGAAGCGTTGCACGACTATCCACAATCGAATTATTTTAAAACCTTAATAACCAAAAATGTTTTTTATGTAGAAGGAACAACCGACATAGATATACTCAGAAGTTTTGCAAATAAATTGTCGCACCCAGCTTACATATTGCTCAATCAGCCACAGTTCAATTATTTCGTATCAGGACAACAAAACAATGAAAATCAGATAATTGGACTTCCCGATAATTTTAAAAATCATTTCTATTCGATGAAAGATTTTGTACCCGAACTGAAAGGGATTGCTGTTTTGGATAAAGACAATAAAAAAATTGCAAATCAACTAAATAATATACAAGAGAATGAAGAAAACGGACTGAAAATAAAATACTGGGACAGATACGAAATTGAAAACTACTTTATTACCCCAAAAACCGTATTGAGTTGGGCAAAAGCACAGAAAGAGATTAATGATAAGATTTTCGAATCGTGTTTCAACAATATATGTTTGAAACGAATATTCAGGAATACAAAAAGTTTTAACGACTATCTGAACCAAACCGAAAATTTACGAGAATCTTCTTTTATCAATAATTCGAACGAACATAAGCTCAGTGCATTTCTGGAAGATGTTTTCGAAGAATATAAAAAAGAAACCAACACATATATATTACTGTCGAAAGGTAAATTTTACCAAATAATAGATTTTATCGAAACAGAAGATATTGATAATGAAATAGTTGATTTTTTAGATGCAATTATTGAATTTAGCAATATATCAATTAACAGCCCTATTTTTCAATATAGTAATATTGAAAACATCTTGTTAAAAAATGATAAATTATCAAACAGAGAACTACAAATTAAATTACTCAAATTAATTATACAAAAATCAAATAAAACTCAAAAGGAATTAGCTGATTTACTTGATATTAGTGACAGGCAAGTGAGACGTTATTTGAAAGAATTGAAAACGGGGAACTATATCACCGAAACAAATAATACGTACAACATTACAAACAGAGGAATATTACAGATAACCAGTCAAGAACAAAAACCGGACATAAAAAACGATGAAATATGATAGAGCAAAAATATAAAAATTATACATTATCAGCGAGTTAGATAATTTTGAGATAAAGCATGAAAATAGCGATGAGTAGAAAAGCGGACATGAAAATTTGCAAAAATCAGATGACCGGACATGAAAACAAAGAGTGTAAATCAATGAATTATTATATAATTTCTATATAATCAGTAACTTATACAATTTTTATATAAAATGTGTAGAAGAAAATATATGACCAAGCGGACATATATAAAAAAAGCGGACATGAAAATTTGCAAAAATCAGATGACCGGACATGAAAACAAATAGTGTAAAACAATGAATAAATAGATATTTTACATTCAATCAGCAATTTATATAATTTCGATATAAGACACAAAAAGAGTTGTGTAGAACAAAGCGGACATATAAACACAAAAAGCGGACATGAAAATTTGCAAAAAAATGAGAACCGGACATCAAAATAAATAATTATGCAATTCCTGAGCGACATAGTAAGCAATATAAAAACGATAGAAATACACGGTAATTTGGATATTCAAGTTGCTGGTATTCAGTTCGATTCAAGACAAATACAAAAAGGCGATTTGTTTGTTGCCACCATAGGCACACAAGCAGATGGACATCAGTTCATTGACAAAGCAATTGAAAAAGGCGCAGTTGCGGTGGTTTGCGAAAAGTTACCCGAAAAATGTGCAGAAAATATTGTATTTATTAAAGTTGAAAACAGCACATCGGCATTGGCACATCTGGCTTCTGCATTTTATGGGTTTCCATCGCAAGATATTTATTTAGTGGGAGTTACAGGCACTAATGGCAAAACAACCATAGCTACTACTTTGTACAAACTATTTCAAAAATTGGGATACAAATGTGGTTTGCTGTCCACTATTTCGTATTTTATTCAGGATAAAGAAATTCCAGCATCGCACACCACACCAGATGCCATGCGCATCAACGGTTTGCTCAGAGAAATGGTTGATGCCGGTTGCGAATACTGTTTTATGGAAGTAAGTTCGCATGCTGTAGCTCAGAAACGTATTGAGGGACTGCACTTTGAGGGAGGAATTTTTACAAATATTACACACGACCATTTGGATTATCACGGCACATTTGCGGAATACATAGCAGCAAAAAAAGCCTTTTTCGACCAATTGCCCAAAACCGCTTTCGCGCTCACAAACATAGACGACCGCAACGGAAACGTGATGTTGCAAAACACGGAGGCAAAAAAACAATCGTATGCCTTGCATTCCATTGCCAATTTCAAATGCCGCATTTTGGAAAATCACTTTGAAGGAATGCAATTGGAAATAGACGATACTGAGGTGTGGACAAAATTTGTAGGAAGTTTCAATGCGTACAACCTATTGGCAATTTATGCCACAGCCATTTTATTGGGAGAAGAAAAAGAACAGGTTCTTACTCAATTGAGCGCTATGCAAGCGGTAAGAGGCAGATTTCAAGCCATTTACTCCACCGACAGCAAAACTGCAATTGTGGATTATGCACACACGCCCGATGCCCTTAAAAACGTATTGGAAACCATTTGCGAAATACGTAGTGGAACTCAGAAAATAATTACTGTGGTAGGCGCAGGTGGCAACCGCGACAAAACCAAACGTCCTATAATGGCAAAAGTAGCCGCCCAATTGAGCGACAAAGTAATTTTGACATCAGACAACCCGCGCAACGAAAATCCTGAGCAGATTATTGAAGATATGCGCAATGGGCTGGATAACAATTTAATACTGAAAACATTATCCATAACCAACCGACGTGAAGCAATACGCACCGCCGCCATGCTTGCCCAATCGGGCGACATCATTCTGATAGCCGGAAAAGGACACGAAACCTATCAGGAAGTAAACGGAGTGCGCCATCATTTCGACGATGTGGAAGAGGTACAGAAGGTTTTTGCAAAATAAAAAGAGGAATCCAACGGTAGTATCATTTAGATGTTGGATTTATGATTTTAAAAGAGATGCATAAAAATGCAATTACTTGATATTAAGAGATTAATTAATATATGATAAAAGAACCTATAGATAAAATCCAACGGTCGTATCATTTAGGTGTTGGATTCTTATCACATTCGAAATAAATAATTATGATGAATCAAGAAAATATAATACAGCAAATAGAAGATATTATTCAATCGGATAAAAGCGAATTGGATAAAAAATACATGATTGGTAATATTCTAAATACCAATGATGTAAATAAGGGCAATATTGCAAAAATCTTAAAAAGTAAAAATCACGAAGGTTATGGAAGGCAAAGTTTATACGATATGGAGAATTTTTATGAGCAATACAAAGACAAAACTGAAGAATTGGAATTTGCGAAAACAGAAAGCTGGAAAACCAACCTTAAATGGTTAAAAGACAAAGTTGATTTTGAAACAAAATTCATTGAGTATAAAAATTCGGCAAAAAAAAATCAACTCATTTCTATCAACGGCATATTGATTAAAAATTTTAACGGAATTATTGAAACTCAAATAACAGATATTCAAAACGATACACAATGGATATTTTTGGTTTCTGAAAATGGATTTGGAAAAAGTTCGGTATTACAGGCAATTTATTGCGGGCTTTGTGGAATTATGGATGGAGATACTAAATTGATTTCTGATAAAAATAAAATTCAGAAAAGTGAAAACATTACTATAGAATTAGATTTTACAATAAACAATATAACCCATAAACATATCTTATCAGGTGAAAATAATTATGAAATTATTGATAAATTTGAAATTAAAAATGTGTTTGCTTACGGAGCAAACCGTTTGAATTTCAAAGAATCAAGCAATGTAGCACATAAAGCCACGCCCGCTTATAATCTATTTCGCACCGATGGATTGTTTCTCGACATTCAGGAGACGGTATTAACAGATTGGTATCGGAATGATAAACAAAAATATCATTTCATAAAGAGTTTTTTAACCGATTTGTTAAAGCCATACATTACAGACATTGAAATAAAGGAAAATCAATTTTTTTATTCAGAATCAGATACAGAAACGAAAGAAGTTTATCAAAAAGTTGAATTCGCTCAACTTGCTTCGGGCTTCAAAAGTATCGTTGCCATGTTTGGCGACTTACTGTTACGTTTTGATAAACTTGGACAAGACTTTACAAAACCCGAAAGTCTGAAGGGCATCGTTCTAATTGACGAATTTGAATTATTCTGGCATCCCAAACTTCAAAAATCGTTAGTAAAAAAAATGTCCGAAATATTTAAAAATGTACAGTTTGTAGTGGCAACTCACAGTGTTGCAACAATTATGGGCGCGCCCCAAAATTCAATATTTTTAAAAGAAGAGCGCACAAAAGAAGAAGGTATTACTATCAACAAAATTGACATTGATACAACAAAATTATCGCCCAATATAATAATGAGTTCGCCACTAATTGATATGCCGCTTTAAGAAGATAAAGAAATTATTAAAGAAGCCTTTAAACTGTTAAAATAAACGTATGCTAACACAAAACGAAATCTTGAAATTCTTGCTTACCAATAAAGAGCGGTTTAGCAATTTATATAATATCAAAAAAATTGGATTATTCGGTTCGTATGCCAGAAATCAACAAACAGAAAAAAGTGATATTGATATAATTATTGAAATGAGTGAAGATACTGAAGATATTTTTTTTAAACGACTCGAATTAAAAGAGAACATCAAACAGCATTTCGATAAGGAAGTTGATATATGTCATTTGAACGCAATAAAACCAATGTTTAAACAACTTATTTTAAAAGATATAATTTATGTATGAGAGAGAAAAAACGATACTACAATTAATTACAGAAACCATTGATAAAATAATTGATTATAGTCAAGGTTTTTCAGATGTAACTGAATTAGAAAAGGATATAAAAACATTTGATGCTATCTTAATGAATTTCATTGTAATAGGAGAATCGATTGGCAAACTATCCGATGAATTTAAAACTAAATATTCCGAAATCGAATGGCGCAAAATTTATGCTTTCCGCAATATTATTGCACACGATTATTTTGGAGTTTTAGCAATTGAAGTTTGGCAAATCGTAAAAATTCATTTGACTAAATTAAAAACAGACCTCGTAAAAATCATTGATAATAAATAAAATGCTATACTACTTATTTCAATATTTAGAAAAATTTCAAATACCCGGTGCAGGAGTGTTTGAATACATTTCGTTCCGAGCTGGTTTAGCTATTATATTATCACTCATAATTTCAACTATTTACGGTCGAAAATTGATTGATTTCTTGCAACGGAAACAAATTGGCGAAACCATTCGTGACCTTGGACTCGAAGGGCAATATCAGAAAAAAGGAACACCCACAATGGGCGGAATTATTATCATCATAGCTATTTTGCTGCCCACACTATTGTTTGCCAAACTGCACAATGTGTATATTATTCTGATGATTATCACTACCGTATGGTTGGGCATGATTGGATTTATTGATGATTATATCAAAGTTTTCAAAAAAAATAAACAAGGTCTTTCAGGAAAATTAAAACTGCTTGGACAAATTATATTGGCTATCATTGTGGGCTTGGTATTCTTTTTCAACAAAAATGTAGTCGTTCGCGAAAAGGTGGACATCAACAGCACAATCACCAAAAACGATTTATATACCATAACAGGAACTTCAACAAACGAAAAACTTCAAATTGATATTTTTGTTGACGATCGTATTGAAAAGAAATTAGTTGAAGTACAAGGAGATATATACAACAGAGAAAAAATAATTGAATCGGCTGGCATGAACCCTGATGATACCAAAACAATGGTTTACGCCATGGTTGACCACCGCTCAACCACCACCACCATACCGTTTTTCAAAGACAATCAGTTCGACTATGCCTCACTTGTGGCATTTTTAGGCGATTATGCAAAATATGCCGGATGGTTGGCATTTGTAATCATTGTGATTGTGATAATCACCGCAGTATCAAATGGTGCAAACATAACCGACGGACTCGACGGTTTGGCAGCCGGAACATCGGCAATAATAGGAACAACATTGGGTATTTTTGCCTATGTTTCGGGAAATATAATTGTAGCCGATTATCTGAATATCATGTACTTACCCAATGTGGGCGAATTAGTAGTTTTTGTAGCAGCATTTATGGGGGCAACGGTTGGTTTCCTGTGGTACAATTCGTTTCCTGCACAAGTTTTCATGGGCGATACTGGTAGTCTTACTATTGGCGGTATCATTGCAGTTTTTGCTATTGCCGTGCGCAAAGAGCTGTTAATCCCCATTTTGTGCGGAATATTTTTGGTCGAAAACCTATCGGTAATGATACAAGTAAGCTATTTCAAATACACAAAAAAGAAATACGGTGCTGGGCGGCGCATCTTTCTGATGGCACCCCTTCACCACCATTTTCAGAAAAAAGGATACACCGAACCCAAAATCGTTGCAAGGTTCTGGATTGTAGGGATACTTTTGGCTGTTTTGACATTTATAACGTTGAAATTGAGGTAAAACAAAATAATAAGTATAGTGCAAACCTTAACCAACATATTACAAGAACTGAGAAACTTACCTTCTGAAACCGAATGGCTTGAGTTTAAGGAGGCTAACGATAATTTTAGTACCAACGATATTGGTAAGTATTTCTCTGCGCTCTGTAACGAAGCTAATTTGTTGGCAAAGGAAGAATCATGGTTAATTTTTGGCATAAACGACAAAACACATCAAATAACTGGCACCGATTATAGAACCGATAAAATCCGTTTGCAAAGCCTCAAACAACAAATTGCAGAAGAAACCACCAACCGTGTTTCATTTATCGAAATACATGAAATTGAAGTGGATGGCAAACGTGTTATCATGTTTCAGATTCCACCTGCCCCTGTTGGTATTCCCGTTGCATGGAAAGGGCATTACTACGGCAGAGAACACGAAAGCCTTGCGCCATTAAGCACCTCAAAATTCGATAGAATACGCAACCAGCGAAAATTCGACTGGTCGGCACAAATAGCTGAAGGTGCAACTATTAATGATTTAGACACAAAAGCGGTAGAGTTTGCACGCAAAAAATTCAAAGAAGGCAATGAGCGCAGAGAGTTTTACAATGAAATTGACACATGGGATACCGAAACCTTTTTAAACAAAGCACGATTGACTATTGATGGCAAACTCACAAAGGGAACATTACTATTGCTTGGCAATACCGAAGCGAAACGTTTTCTGTTTCCCATGGCACGAATTACATATATTTATATTGACCAAAATGGCGATAAAACCGATTACGAACACTACGATCCGCCATTTATTTTGGAAAGAGATAATCTGGCGAATCGCTTAAAACATATACACAGTAAGTTCAAACTATTGCCCACAAACGAAACCATAATTCCTATCGAATTGTATCGTTACGACAACTGGGTGATATTAGAGGCTTTGAACAATTGCATTGCCCACATGGATTATACACGTGAAGAACGCATTATAGTTACCGAAAAAGCAAATTATGAGTTGATTTTCCAAAGTCCGGGTAATTTTTACTACGGCACAATTGAAGATTACATTTTCATGGAAAACTTTACACCTTCCGAATATCGAAATCAGTTCCTTGCCGAAGCAATGGAGCGACTCGGAATGATTGACACAGTTGGAAGCGGTATTCGCAGAACTTTCAGAAAACAAAAGGAAAGATACCTACCCTTGCCCGAATATTTTTTGAGTTCGAATAGTGTTGAAATGACACTTTATGGAAACATTCAACAAAGTGAATACACAAAAGCAATACACGAAGGTAAAGATATAGATTTAGGACTTATATTTTTACTTGATAAAAAGCAAAAGAAGTTACCCATTAGCGACAAAGATTATAAATACGTAATCATTTCGTACATAAGAAAAAACAGAAGAGTTAGCAGAGAAGAAATTGAGAAAATTTTAATACCGGAGTTTGAGGACAATTTAACAGACGATAAAAAGAAGAAAAAAGTTGGGAATTTATTATATAGTTTATCAAAAGAAAGTATTATCCGAAATATATCTGGCTCACTTAGGAAGCCGATTTGGGCTTTAGCATAGTTTTTTCGAAACAAAAGTTATATTTTTGTAAAAATAGGATATAACATTAATTAATAACTAAGTAACTTTATTGATGTATGTATCTAAAAAACAATTGATTAGTTTTAATATAATGTTTGTTTCCATTTTAATGGGTAATATAAAAAATACAAAATAAAAGTTATAAAAGTTATAAAAGTTATAAAAGTTATAAAAGTTATAAAAGTTATAAAAGTTATAAAAGTTATAAAAGTTATAAAAGTTA
>JFJP01038352.1_pt1 | contig 17955 bp, 17 predicted proteins | sample 431651 | NCBI WGS metagenome assembly JFJP01 (sample SAMN02602958, study PRJNA72255) | Microbial mat metagenome, whole genome shotgun sequencing project. | biome: fresh water; feature: sink hole; material: water; isolation source: purple microbial (photo- and chemosynthetic) mats found in...
AGGGTTGAGGAGACTTTTAAAGCCGCATTTGAAGTTGACGAATTTGAGCATTTTGTTGTTGTTCAAAGTGAAGCTGCATTGAGAAAGCTTGCAGGAAAATATCCATATGATAATTTTGAAGACGAAGAAGCTGAAACAACTTTACGATCTGGAGTTGAGGAAGTGAACCATGAATTGGAAAAAGAAATTCGTGAACGTTTAGAGATTGCAGGTATTCATGTAATTGAAGCAAGAATTAATTACATTGCTTATGCCGAAGAAATTGCTAGTGCTATGTTGCGTCGTCAGCAAGCAACTGCTGTTGTAGCTGCCCGATCGAAAATTGTTGAAGGTGCTGTTGGTATGGTTGAAATGGCATTGGATCAACTTGCCGGGAAAAATATTATCGAATTTGACCGCGAAGCAAAAGCAGCTATGGTAAGTAATTTAATGGTTGTATTATGTTCAGATGAGTCTGCCCGACCAGTAATTAATGCGGGTACTTTAAATCATTAAAAAATATGTCGCAGAAAAAATCCTTTGTACTTCGGCTTGATCCCGAAAAACTTAAATCTATTGAAAAATGGGCTGCGGATGAATTCCGAAGTACAAATGGTCAGTTGGAGTGGATAATCACCAAAGCATTAAAAGAGTCGGGCAGGTTAAAAAAAACTGATGCTTTGAATGATGAAGAGGATAAAGAAAACATAAATAAATCTGAGACAGATAATTAATCAATAAAAAAAGATTTTACCAAATGAAAACAACATATAAAATAGTTATATCCGCATTAATTCTATTTATTTCGACAACTATATTTGGGCAAAATATTGAAGGACAATGGAATGGGATGCTTGAAATACAAGGTATGAAATTACGCCTTGTGTTTAATATCAACAAAACAGAAACTGGGCTTTCAGCAACGATGGACAGTCCGGATCAGGGAGCAAAAGGTATTCCGGTTACAGGAGTTAATTTTACTGATTCTTTGTTAAAGCTAACTATTGCTTCTGCAAGTATTGAATATAATGCAAGATTAACCAAGGAAGATAATCTTAAAGGTACCTTTTCGCAGGGGCCATATAATTTTCCATTGGATATGTCTCGAAAAAAATTAGAGAAAGAGGTTGTTATAAAAATTCAGGATCCTAAGAAACCTTATCCATATTCTGAGGAAAATGTAACATTTGAAAATAAAAAAGAAAAGTTTTTTTTGGCGGGAACATTGACATTACCTTCAGCAAAAGGGCAATATCCTGCAGTGGTTCTTATTAGTGGGAGTGGAGCACAAGATCGAAATGAAGAGATATTCGGACACAAACCATTTCTTATAATTGCAGATTTTTTAACCCGCAATGGAATAGCAGTATTACGATTCGATGATAGAGGTACTGCTGAATCGGAAGGAGATATAATAAAGTCGACATCTTTGGATTTTGCTGTTGATGTTGAGTCGGCAATTGAATATTTAATGACCAGAAAAGAAATAGACCAGAAAAAAATAGGATTAATTGGCCATTCCGAGGGTGGAATTATTGCACCCATAATTGCCTCACGATCAAAAGACATAGCTTTTATTGTGTTACTTGCCGGAACTGGGATTCAAGGAAATGAATTACTGCTTTTGCAGCAAGAGTTAATTTCTAAAGCAATGGGAATAAATGAGGAGGAAATAAATAAAAACAAAGAAATAAATAAAGGTGCTTTTGATATTGTAGCAAAATCAACTAATAACGAAACGTTGGCAGCTGAGCTGACAGAATATATTAAAGAAGTTCCAAAGAATAATCCCGATTCAGATAGACCTCAGGGAATGAGTGAAGAAGAATTTATTAAATTGCAGGTTGATCAGCTTACTAGTCCATGGATGGTGTTTTTTATACAATATAATCCTTACCTGATTTTAAAGGATGTAAAATGTCCCGTTCTGGCTTTAAATGGAGAAAAAGATTTGCAAGTTCCCCCAAAAGAAAATCTCACAGCCATAAAAAAAGGATTAGCTGAAGGAGGAAATAAAAATGTTACAACAAAAGAACTTCCAAATCTTAATCATTTGTTTCAGGAATGTACAACCGGAGCACCAAGTGAATATGCACAGATTGAACAGACATTTTCTCCAGGAGCATTGGATGAAATGCTAAAGTGGATTAAGCATCAAATAAAATAAGTTATTCTACTAATTTTATTGTTGGTGCTAAGTATTTATTATGAACAAGTATAAAGAATGAAAGTTTATGAGCAAGAAAGAAGATGAAAATTTTTTAAAACAAACCTTTGTAACACAAACTTTGGGATATAAAGATGTTTCTTCAAAACGAGAAATTTGGAGTCAGATAGGTAAAGAACTTAATGGAACCTTCAAGGTTGTGCACAACTCTGGAAATGAAATTGAGAAATTCGACCTTAATATTCCATATAAGAATTATGTAATTTTACTTTCAGAATCAGATACAAGACCATTAAAATTTGAGATAGACTTTGATAGTATATTAAATTATGAATTGGTTTTAAGTTGGGAAGATGGTTTTGATAAGGTATTAAAACGATTAGGATTAACTGATATTAAAATTGGAAATGAAAAGTTTGATAATCGTTACCTGATAAAAAGTAAGGATTCTGGTAAAACTATTAACTTCTTGACTTCAGAGATTATTACTTGCTTATTAAAACAGAATGTTTATTCTGTTTCGTACATAACTGATAGAAAAAATAGAAAAGCAAAATTAATATCTACAATAAGCAGAACAATTGAAGACAAAAGTGCAATTTTAGAATCGATAGAACTGCATAGGAATATGATTGATAAGCTTAAGGACTTACATATTATATCATAACTAGTGCTAATAGATTGGTTGAAAGTAGTTAATGAAATTACCAAAGAACTTCCTATTGAATAAACATTTTCTCTGTTAGCTATAGAAGAGATGTTAAAATGGATTAACAGTAAGTAAAATAATCGAGTAATAAAATGGAAAAAACATCTATCGAGATATTAGAAACCTTTGCAAAAGAAAGAGGAATTAATTATACGACTAATTCTTATGTTAAAGATTTTTCACTAAATCATTCAGAAAGATTTATAAGCAGCAAGTTTATAGTTTTTAACTTGAACAGTATTAATAAAGATTTATTTTTTGTTTTTTATGATTCATTTTCACCAAAAGCTTATGCGAGTGTGACATATTCTGGCCTTTTTAAGAAAATATCCGAATGTTATAACGAAATTAAGATTACCAAACGGTATTGGTTTGACTTAAGAAAGAAATTGAAATCAAATGATAGTTATATTGATAGAAAGGTAACAATTATTGGTGATAATGATAAAATTGATAGACGAATTGTTAATTCAGGTGTTATAAGAAACTATATTGAAATCCAAGAACTATTCCCAGCTCTTGAATTAGAAACAATAAGAAAATCAGAAAGTATTGTTCCTGAATTAAATGGGAATAATTTTGTAGCTATTAAAACGAATTCATGGATTTTAGAAGAAAAGAAACTTGAATTGCTGATTGAAGAAGGAAGTAAAATATTTACTGAAATTAACTAAAAACAAAAAAAACATGGAATACAATTACAAATATGTTTGTCCAAAATGCGGCAACAGACAATACGAAAGCGGAGAAATAAGAACCACAACAACACTTTTTACCAAATTGTTTAATATCCAGAACGCAAGGTTTACATCAATAACCTGCTCAAAGTGCAGTTATACAGAGTTTTATAAAACAGCAAGTAATAAATTTGGTAATGTAGTTGATTTCTTCACCAACTAGAAAAACTTTATTCGTTGATTAGGTTAATGGTGTGGCAGGCAACAATACCAGCAGTTTCGGTACGTAGTCTGCTTTCACCTAAACTTATTTCGGTAAACTGATTATTGAGTGCTATTTTTATTTCTTCTGAGCTAAAATCACCTTCGGGTCCTATTAGGATAAGTGTGTTTTTCCCTTTTACATACACTGTTTTAAGCAGATTTTTCTGATTGTCTTCGCAATGTGCAATAAACTTCATTCCATTAAAATTTTGCTTTAAAAGATCCTTTATTTCTGTTAATTCGTTTATTATTGGTTTATAGGCTTTTAAAGACTGTTTCATTGCAGCAACTGCAATTTTTTCCAACCGATCTATTTTAACTACTTTGCGTTCAGAATGTTCGCATAGGAGAGGGGTGATTTCATCAATTCCTATCTCTGTAGCTTTTTCGACAAACCATTCAAAGCGGTCCATGTTTTTTGTTGGGGCAATAGCAATATGCAGGTAGTGATTTCTTTTACCGAATTCCTTTTTTAATTCGATGATTTCAACCACACATCTTTTGGGATTTGGATCAATAATTTGTGCTTTAAAAAATCCACCTTTACCATCGATTAAATGAATAATATCGTGATTGGTAAGTCGCAAAACACGTGTACAATGTTTTGATTCAGTTTCGTCGAGTGTGTAATTTATTCCACTTAAATCAGGGGTATAAAATAAATGCATGTATATTTGTTTTAATACAAATTTAAGGATTATAAGGAATTTTAAATGAAAAGAATTGGATTGTTATCAGATACCCATAGTTTTATTGATGAAAAGATACTCAATTTTTTTAAGGAATGTGATGAAATATGGCATGCTGGTGATATTGGGAATATTGAAACAGCAGATAAGTTATCATCTTTTAAGCCATTAAAAGCAGTGTATGGTAATATTGATGGAACTGATGTTCGAATTGTTTGGCCGAAATTCCAAACCTTTAGATGCGAAGGTGTAGATGTTTTAATAACCCATATTGGTGGATATCCTGGTAAGTACGAAAGGGAAATACTAGAAATCTTTAAAACCAAAACTCCAATGCTTTTTATATGTGGACATTCGCATATTCTGAAAGTCATATTCGATAAAAAATACAATTTGTTACATATTAATCCTGGGGCTGCTGGTAAGTCGGGATTGCATAAAAAAAGAACTGCCGTTCGTTTTCTTATTGATGGAAATGATATTAAAGATCTTGAGGTATGGGAAATGGATAGATTCTAAATCTTTTGGGCAATCAGCCTAATTACATTAGCTTTTCCCTGATGCAGTTTTCCTTCATCCAACATAATCTCTGTTTCGCAGATTTCTTTAATTTTCAAATCCTTAAAATCATCTTTTATTTCTGATAAATCGTAAAGTAATTTAGGATCTTTTGGTCCACCAGATGAATTTTTAAGTTGATTTTTAGCAAATGCTTCAAACAAAATATGGCCGTCAGGTTTAAGCCATTGGCTTAGTTTTTTGAAAAACTGTGCTCTATCTTCTGGAATTAGATGTAAATATATTAAAGCAATCAGATCGTAGTTTTTATTGGGAGCATATTCCAAAATATCTGATACAACATAATTAATTGAAACTTGATGTTTTTCAGCAAGTATAAAAGCTTTATCTTGAGCACTTCTGCTATAATCAAATGCATCAACCTGCCATCCATTTTTTGCAGCAAAAACCGAATTACGACCTTCACCATCAGCAGGTAATAATATGCTTCCCTTAGATGTGTTTTCCAAAAACGATTTTAAATAGTTATTGGGCTCAATACCATAAATAAATTCAGGTTCATTATATCTTGAATTCCAAATATCTTTCATTCTGAATGGTTTTTATTTAATCATACAAACCATCATTTTCTATATTTTGTTCATTATTATCTGGAATAGAATCATTTGGTAATTCAGGTTCAACTAAGAGGCTATCCGAAGGTACAGTATTATCGATCTGTTTCTGCTCATTTTCAATGTTCTTTAATTGCTGAGCTTCTTCAAATAGCCTAATATCGCGCAAGAATTGTTGCAAGTTTTGTTCAGTAGCAATAATGTAGCGATATGGAGTTGTATTACGTTCGGTTTTTTGTTTTCTTGCACTGTTTTTAATCGATTGAATAGCATCAACAAATTTCTTATTATTTGATAAAGTTTGCATAACACCTCTTGAATAGGTGAAATAATAATAATTTTTATTTGGAAGCTTGATATAAATCTTCATCAGATCACCACTTCTTCTTTTTAACAATTGAAAATAACCATCAACATATTTATTAATGGGTTTATTATTTATGGTCGAAATACCAATTTTGCCATATGACAAATACATGCCATTTACGGTATGCCATTTTAATTTAGTTTCACCGATTAAAATAGTATGTTGGCAATCTTTAGGGATTTTTGCTTCAGATGCAAATAACATACTTTGGTTTTTAAATTCGTTGGTATTTGCTTCGCCATATCGTTCAATCATATTTTTTGTAAAAAATCTAGATGTAATGCTGAATGATTCGTGATATTGAGATTGAATATCTTTAATCATAGTATCTAGAGCAGCTTCGGAAAAGAAGAAATCAATTGGAAATATTAATTCGAGTTTAATTTCATTTTTTCCCAGATCATGATTGAATGAACCAGCCGGCGAAAGCTTAATTTGGCCTAGCTCAATACCCGGATTTATTATCCCTTCTCCATGGAGCAAGCAATACTTTGGGTGAAGACTGACAAGACTTCCTGTTGTATCTGAATTATGAATTTTTGCTTTTTCAGCAATTACATACTTATCAGCGTTCTTATTGTAAAACAAAAATCCTGTAGCTTTTACAATGGCTGCGTCATTTGGATCGCGTCGTCGAGTTAAAAAGGATGAATAAATATGCGATGAATCTTTTGTTATAAAGCTTGATGCATATAAACCTCTGCCATATAAACTTTTTGTATTTTCGAAAATAGGAATATAAATTGTATCAGGATTGATCTGTGTTTCGAACATTGCCAATTCTTTCGGAAGTTTCACGCAATCCTGATTTATTTGAACACCCCCTTTAAATGTCAGAAATTTCTGAGCTGCATTTAATTGAATATCACCTTGAAATGCATATACAGGACTGAGTGTGAAATGATCATCAGCAATTATTTTACCGATTGCGACAGTTTGTAATGATGTATCGACATGAATATCGCTGAAATGAATTACCTGTATGTTTTTATTCTCATCAATATAATTGTAATCTCCAATACCTGCATAATCCTTACGACCACGAATGTTTATTTTTGTATCAAAAAGTTTATGATACTTGTTTTGATTATTTGCAATTACTTCTGATTTATTCAATGTACTCATTTCAGCTGTTAATCCAACTGTTACATCTTTATCTTTTGGAAAAATTGATGCGTCTGCTACTTTTATATATTCAACTTCGTACGCATTAATAGTATTTTCTGCAACCTTGTATAAGGTTTTTGTTGATGAAAAACGCAATGAATCCTGACCGCGATGATATGATAAAAACAATGCTCCTGGTAAATTATCATCTCTTAGATTATTTAGTTGTTTAATTTCGGGGCAAGAAATTGTATCAGATTGAGGATCTGATTCAATATGAATTTCATCCAAATTTATTTTCCATTCAAATCGATCGAGAAAGCTTTTATAAAGATTTTTTGGAAAATCAATTATAGTAAAACAGTTATTAGATTTAAATTTACCTAACTGGTTTGTAAGGTTTATTTTAACATTTAGTTTTTCCCCCAGAACTGCAAATTCTGTCTTATCAATCGACTTTAGCTTAAAGGAAGTGGTGTCGGAATTAAAGGCCATGGCATCAAAGTAAAATAGATTTGATCCAAAAATGGCTTTGTCAATATCTAGTGATCCTTTTCCCGTTAATCCGATGGGTTGCAACTTTAAAGAACCAGTATATGTATATTTATTATCGTAAATAGTGAAAGGATCTTTAGTTTGGTCTATATACATAAGGTCTTTGTAGGGAAACCATTCGATATCGACTTTTGAGCCAGAAACATTTGGAAATTCAATGCCACTAATTCTTTGGGCAATTGTAAAATCCTGAGCATGAATTTTTGTTGAATCTGGAAAAAATACAATACTATCGGATGTTGCTGAACTTGTGAGATACTCAAGTTTCCCATTTCCTTTTAGTCCCTGATTACTTAAATCAATATCATTGAAAAATTTCCCTTTTCCTTCGTAAAGAGGAAGTCCTTCGGGAGGAGTTTTGCGCTTAAACCCCAATGAATAATCTGGCCGTGTGTAAATTGAATCATAAAAAGGAGGGAATATACCTGCTGAAAAAAATTCTCCTTTAAAATTAAGACTTGTAGTAGAAAAATTATCCAAACTATCTATAACAAAAGGGTCGAGCTTAAAATAGAAATTTTCGGGTTTGTAAACTCCACCCCATACATTATTTACGTTGTAAAAAACATACGAATATTCAGAGCTAATAAAAATTGGGTACTCTGGGTAGCTTTTTAAACCTGATTTATTATTGGGTTTATCGATTAATAAATTTCCCGAGATTAATTTAACTGTATTTTGTACCGCTGCCAGAACCGATTTTCCATATAAGTCAGTTTGGTTGGTTTGTACCTTAATGCTTAATGAATCTACATTGTTAAGGCTAATTTTAAAGGTATCATAATCAAAATGAAAATCTTTTCCAAAGAATGTAAACAACCCTGCATTTATAACACCACCAAAGTCAAACCCTCTATTTTTGGTCATTGTAATTTTTTGATTCTTTGGATATATAGCTACATACTGAGAATCGGAAATAAAAATTCGGGGTACACCATTTATTTGGAGTTTAAAAGAATCTAAATCATATATTGCATTATGAGTTAGACCCTCAGTTTGTGAATAAAACTTAATTACATCATAGTCAATTTTACCTAATCGTGAGTTGATATAATCATAAAGTCGTTGGTTTATTGTAACCATATCGTTATCAACATCAAAAAATATAAATCCATCTATACTAATAAACATAAGCATTTGTCGAACCTGGTGAATAGGATATGCCATATAATCAGCAAATTCTTCAGCAATAAACTGTTCTGATTTCATCATGCGGGCAAAATTGCGGATTAGAATCAATGGATGCTCGTTATCACGCGACTGAATGTTTTCATAATCCATCAGATTGTAGAAGTTGGCTGATGTAAATGTGGCATTTCCAATAGCTGCGCCTCGCGAAGATGTTAAGTAAATTTGGTTCGTATTTGTTTTCCAAACCATTCGGTCAAATTTCATAAAGATATTTTGGTACGAATTGAAGAATGGACTTTTAGAAACTATGCGATCAGTTGGATTTAATGTCACCTCTTTCGTTTTTTCTTCATAAGTAAACATTAATCCTGGATGAAATATGGAGTCATTAGTGAATTTAATATTTATCTGAGCATTATTTGATACTACACGATCTTTTTTAAACATGAAATTTTCTGATTTAACAATAAGCTTTGTTTTTTCATGTTTGTTAACGAAGAGAAGTGCTTCCTGATTTTTTAACCCAGAACCCATAAGATTTGAACCCTTCATTGAGAATCCTCCATCGTAATTAATCCCAGGAAAAATATCCTTAATCTGAAATCTTTTCTGGTAGGAGTTAAACTCAGGATAAATAGATCTGTCAGGACTCATAATATGAACGACATGATCTGAAAGCTTTCCTAAAATTGGTTCATCAAAATATATTTTATTAGTAAATATAACAGTATCGGCTTCGTAACCTGATCTCGTAAGATTGATCTGGTATTTACCAAGTTTTGCCGAAATACTATCTTTTGAATAGCCCGCACGTTCCCAGGTTACAATCCCATTTTTACCATTCCACATGTTCGTTAATGGATAATAGACTCCATTTGTTTCAAAAATATCAATGCTATCTGTTTTAATTTTACAGGTAAGATTGGTTTTTTCGAATGTTATTTTAATTGTTTCATCAACAACAATTTTGTAATTGTCGGTATTCGTATACCAAGCAGTAGCATATGATTTATATAATGTTTGGGTTTTTATTAAGCTTATTGAATGATCAAAAAAAGTGTTCAGCTGGCCAAGTGGATATTTATGGCTACCAAGAATCAAAAGAACGCCTTTTTCCCATTGATCGTAGTTTTTCATAGCACTTTCAGAATTAAAAAATGCTAATACTACTTCGATATATTTTGTGAAATGAGGGCTACGCTGCGCTTTTTGTTTCATGAGTTGATTGCATATCTCAATAAATCGAACACGTGCATTGTCATCAATAACGCCTGTGTTCCATTTTAACAATAATTGCTCGAGATTTTCTTTATCTGCATCTGAAATGTTTTTTTCAACAAATGATTCAAACTGATCAATAAAAAGTAGCGTGTCAGTTGCAAATTCTTTTAATTCCTGACCGTAACTTGGGGTTATAAAAAGATTTGTGAAAAGTATTATTAATGCTGTAATTATAAAAATTCTGCTTTTCATCGCCTTTAAATTAAGTTATTAATCTTTTTATTTTATAAAATTAGCAGTAACCCAATTATTTTTCGATTCGTATTTTTCGAATTTTAGATTACGGGTTTCAGCTTCCTTTTTAATAACATCCAAATCCTTTTCATATATACCGCTTAAAAGTAGCATTCCGGTTTGATTTAATGATTCTGCATAAATGGAAATATCTTCTAATAGTATGTTTCGGTTAATATTTGCCAGAATAATATCAAATTTTTTATTCTTTAGTAAGTGCGCATCTCCTTTTTTAACGACAATATTCTTACAACCATTTCTGGTAATATTTTCGATTGTATTTTCATATGCCCATTCATCAATATCTATCGCAATCACTTTTTTTGCATTTTTAAATGAAGCAAGAATTGCTAAAACACCGGTGCCGCAACCCATGTCAAGAACAAATTTATTCGTAAAATCTATGGATAGCATGGCCTTTAACATTAGCGAAGTGGTTTCGTGATGACCAGTACCAAATGACATTTTGGGCTCAATAATTATATCGTATTTATACTGTTTTTGTTTATCGTGAAAGGGAGCACGAACAAAGCATTCATTTTCGATACTTATGGGTTCAAAATTACTTTCCCATATTGCATTCCAGTTTTGCGATTTTATTACTTGCCACGAATATTCAATTGTGCAATTTATAGTTGAATTAATCTGTAAGTTTTTGATTGTTTCAATTTCAAACAAATCATTCTGAATATAGGCTTTTAGTCCTTCATCGGTTTCGTTGTAACTTTCGAATCCAATTTCGTTTAATTCAGCTATAAGTATTTCAGTAATTTCGTTACTATTTTCGGCTGAAATGATGCAAGTAAGCTCAATGTAATCCATTAAGAATAATTTAGAAAGATTTGGCAATATCAATAAAATCTTTTGCAACTAATGATGCTCCGCCAATTAATCCTCCATCTACGTCAGCATTTGCGAATAACTCCTTAGCATTTGATGGTTTGCAGCTTCCACCATATAATATGGGTGTACTATGTGCCAATTCTGTACCATAAGCTTTTTCAATATTAATTCTTATAAATGCGTGTATTTCCTGAGCTTGTGCCGGGCTTGCCGTTTTTCCTGTTCCTATAGCCCATACCGGTTCGTATGCAATAATTATATCTTTAAATTGATCAGGAGTTATTCCTTCAAACATACCTTTAAGCTGTTTTGCCACAACATCAAAATGAATATTTTTTTCTCTTTCTTCGAGTACTTCGCCACAACAAACAATGGGTTTTAATCCATTGGCAAGAGCTATCTTAATCTTGGAGTTTATTACTAAATCTGTTTCAGCAAAATATGCACGACGTTCGGAATGACCAAGTATAACATATTCGGTACCAACAGATTTTAAAATTGATGCAGCTACTTCACCTGTATAAGCACCCTGATCAAATTGTGAACAGTTTTGTGCAGCAAGCTTAATACTTGTATTTTTAAGTTGTTTTGAGACTTCAGAAAGATGTGTAAACGGCGGAGCAATAATTAGTATAACATCTTTTGGAATATCTGTATTTTTTAAGATTTCGGATACAAGTAATAATCCGGTAGGTAATGTGGTATTCATTTTCCAGTTACCAGCTACTATTTTTTTTCTCATACGATCTGATTTTTGGGATTGTAAACCAAAAATAAGAAATTATGCGGTCAAATACTTTATATTTTTAAAAATTAAGAAAATTGTTTTATGTTAAACGTATACGAGGATCAAGAACTGCATAGATTATATCAACAAATGTATTGATCAAAATAAATATAATAGAGATCGTAAGTACACAACCAATCACCACCGGAAGATCATAATTATTTAGAGAATCTACAATTATAAATCCCAGACCTTTCCATCCAAAAATATATTCAACAAAAACAACTCCGGTCATTAATGAAGCAAACCAGCCTGATATAGCTGTAATAACTGGATTTAATGAGTTTTTAAGTGCATGTTTCCAAATTACTCTTGAATATGGTAAACCCTTAGCTTTTGCTGTACGGATATAATCCTGTGATAATACATCGAGCATTGAATTTCGTGAAAGTTGAATTACAATAGCCAAAGGTCTTATTCCTAAAGTAAAAGCAGGTAAAATAAGGTTCTTAAGCTGTAAATGGTAACCTTCGCCCATGTCATCTATTTCGTAAAGATTTCCTGTTAAATTAAGACCTGTTAAATCACCCAGAATAAATGCAAATATCCATCCTATTAATATGGCAGCAAAAAACGAAGGCAATGACATTCCAAAAGCTGAAAAGAAAAGAGAAAGCCGATCGTACAAACTATCCTTTTTGATAGCTGCAATTATTCCCATAAAAACGCCAAGAAGTGATGCAAAAACAATAGATACGAGTGCCAATATAAACGTATTGGGTAATGTTTCGCTGATAATATCTGAGACTTGTTTCTTGCTTTGATATGAGCGGCGTAAATAAGGATATTTTATAGCAAGGACTGATTTTTTGTTGATTTTAAAAACCTGAATTGCTGAGCTATATTTTGTTTTATCGAGATAAAAATAATTGTTTGGATCACTGACATTAAAAACTGAAATAGGAGATAAGTCGTTGAGATATTTTACATATTGCATGGATTTCGATCTATCGAGACCAAGTTCTTTTTTAATTGCTTCAACCGAGAACTGGTCGGCCCTTTGTCCGAGCATCATTTTTGCCGGATCACCGGGCAGAATATTGAATAAAAAGAAAATTACGGTAATTACTCCCCAAATGATGAGAATGGCATAAATGAACCTTTTAATTAAGAATTTAACCAATGTTGCAATTATTAGATCTAAACATCAAATTCTTCAGAACCAGTTTCTGTTAATTCAGGTTTATATTTCGGATTATTTAAAAAGTCTTTTGTTATTGATTCAATACCAGGTAAATCATTTGAATTCCATTTTTTAATGATCCAGCCTCGTCGCAATAACATTATACCGGGATTTGCCCTGATAATTGTTTTTAAGGTTATTTCATCGGTATTAAAAAATGGATATTTTGCATTGGTTTTAGCCGTAAATTCATCGATTTCTTTTTGTACTGATGAAGTTAAGCAGATAAAATTACAGTTACCTGTACTTTTGCAAAAATCGACAACGGCATTAATACTCTCTATGTTTTTCAAATTTGCTTTTTTCAAATCATAGGAAATAAGCACAAAAGTAAATTTGTTATCGCTCAGAATTAAATCAGTATAATCATCTCCATCCATCGATTGTATTGTAAAATCATGTATTGGCGGCTGATAACCTTTTTTTACCAAAGTATTTTTTGTTTCAATCCAGTGCCAGCTTGAATCGGGCAGACTGTCAATAGTTACTTCGATTGTTTTTTCTCCTTTTCCATAGACCAAAATTGTTTTGTATTCAGCTACAGGAGCACCTTCTGGAATAATCATCTTCTCAGGGATGTATGTTCCAACTTTATATGGCCTGAAATCGATTAAAGGTAAATGTTTGAATGAAAACGCCGATATTAATATAATAAAAAACCCTGTAATTATTAGCAACGACCATTGTTGTAAGCTACTCCATTTGATTAAAAAACGATTTCTGTTAATAAAAACGATTAAGGTAAAAATCATTATAATAATATTTTTCCAGAATGTTTGCCAGTTGGTCATAATAATAGCATCGCCAAAACAACCACAATCGGTTACAGGATTAAATATGGCAAGAACTAAAGTTAATAACGTAAAAAATGACATAAAAATCAGTACACCCCATGCATTTAGTTGTTTTTTTAATGAAAAAATTAAGGAAACACCCAATACAAACTCAATTGAGCTTAACAAAACAGCTAAAGGGAAAGCCAATGGCTCAAGAAATGACATTCCAAAAGCATTAAAATAATCAACAAATTTGTAGGTTGATCCAAGTGGATCAATTCCTTTAACAAAACCTGAAAAAATAAAAATTATACCTACAATAAATCGACTGATAGTATTTAAAGTTCTCATGAATAAATGATTTAACTAGATTATTTTTTCTGTTTTAAGCAGACTAATTAATTTATCAAAAACAATATCTGAAGTAGGCATTTGGCCTTTATCGTCAGCACATTGAATAATTTTTAATGTAGGATCAAATTGTGCCTCGTAAAGATAAACATCCTGCACGCGACGTTGAAAATCAAAATCTTTTTCGTGAATATCTTCTTTGCCTTTGAGGTAATCGCGGTCAGATCCATCTCTTTGGTTAGTAAGATTTTGCATTGTAAATTCAAAGGGTACGTTTAAAAAGATATTCAATGCCGGCTTAGGAATCCTAAAATAATTGTATTCCAAATCCTTAATCCATTTACTTAACTTGCTTTTTTCTTCCTGATTATCCAGCTTTGCACACTGAAAAGCAATGTTTGAGTAAACATATCTGTCAACAAGCACAAGTTGACCTTCGGTTAACCAAGTATCGATTATGTGCTTTGCATCATTTCTATCACCTGCATATATAAGTGCTATTAAATATGGATTTACATTATTAATATCTCCTAGTTCTCCTCTTAAAAACCTGGCTATAAGGTCTCCATATATTCGTGAGTCGGTGCGAGGAAAATGTAAGTATTGGAATTGGATATTATTATCTGTGAGGTATGTTTTCAGTTTCTTAAGCTGAGTTGATTTACCTGAACCATCCAATCCTTCGATTACAATAAATTTCATTTTTAAAGAAATTAGATTACAATTATCAATGGCACTAAAATAAACATTACTTGGGTCAATTTTATTACATTTGTGTTAAAATTGATCGTAAAATTATAAAATGGAACCTAAAAATACATTTTTTTCAAAAAAATTAACCATAAAATGCAGAGGTGAATTGCTCGATCTTTCTGAACCAAAGGTTATGGGAATTTTAAATCTCACCCCAAATTCGTTTTACGATGGTGGCAGACATAATACAACAGAAAGAATTATTGAGCTGGTAAGCAAAATGTTAAATGACGGGTGTGATATGCTAGATATTGGAGCATACTCAACAAAGCCAGGGGCTGAAATTGTTTCAGAAAAAGAGGAATTAGAACGATTAGTACCTGTTTTTGATTTAATTAAAAAGAAGTTTCCTGATTTATTGATATCGTTAGATACATTCCGCTCAGACATAGCCAGAATTGCAATAACTGATTATGCAATTGATATGATCAATGATATTTCTGCAGGTGATATGGACAATAAAATGCTCGAAACAATTGCAAGGCATAATGTGCCCTATATAATGATGCATATGCAGGGAACTCCACCAACCATGCAAAAAAATCCTAACTATAAGAATGTTGTTAAGGAAATAATGATGTATTTTTCAGAAAAAGTTAGCAAAACAAAAAAACTTGGAATTAATGATGTTATTATTGATCCGGGATTTGGATTTGGAAAAACATTAGATCACAACTATCAATTATTAAACTACTTATCTGATTTTAGAATTTTTGAATTACCAATTATGGTTGGATTATCTCGGAAATCGATGATATATAAATCACTTAATACCACACCAGACGAATCACTAAATGGAACAACCGTTTTAAATACGCTGGCATTGGCTGGCGGGGCAAATATTTTACGAGTACATGATGTTCGCGAAGCGAAGGAAACCATAACATTATATCAGAAATTTTCGAATGCACATGTTCTGAATTGGCACGATTGATTTTTATTTTATTACATTTGTTATTCAAGTTAACAGTTAATTATGATCGGTTTTATTACCATACGGATTTTAGATATTGTAGATATTCTTCTTGTCGCTTTTTTATTATACCAAATGTATAACCTGATTAAAGGAACAACTGCAATCAATATATTTATAGGTATATTTCTTGTTTATTTGCTCTGGTTAATTGTAAGGGCATTAAATATGCAGTTGCTTGGAACCATTCTAGGGCAGGTAATTGGTATCGGGGTTATTGCACTTATTATTATTTTTCAGCAGGAAATAAGAAGATTTTTACTTTTAGTAGGAAGTAGATACGGAAAAAACAAACGCTTTTCTATTGAGAAGTTCTTTTCGTTTGGTGATGATGAAGTAAAAACAGTAAATATTGATGCTATTGTAGCTGCATGTGCGAGTATGTCGGAACAAAAAATGGGTGCTTTGATAGTTATTCTTAATGAATCAGATTTACTCAGTATAATAAAAACCGGAGATATTATAAATGCAGATACATCGAGCAGGTTGCTCGAGAGTTTGTTTTTTAAGAACAGCCCTTTGCATGATGGTGCAGTAATTATAAAAGCAAATAAAATTGCTGCTGCAAGATGTGTTTTACCCTCAACCGATCAGATTGATCTTCCGCCTCAGTTTGGTATGCGACATAGAGCTGCATTAGGAATTAGTGAAAAAACAGATGTATCGGTTGTAATTGTTTCTGAAGAAACAGGATCAATCTCATACTCCCGCCACGGTGAAATAGAATATAATATCAGTCCTAACCACCTGCAACAATTACTCGAAGCGGATTTTAAAGCAAATAACAATTAGTAAATTCTTAGTTTCTCATATTAAGTCGTTAAAAACATTTCAACGTGAAAAAAATAGTATCCATTTTTATCCTTTTTACTCTTGGGTTTATTTTATCGAGTTGTCCCAGAGAATTATCGACAACATACATTACAATAAAAACTGTTCGTGTACTTTTCTTTTCGTTTAACGAGAATGGAATATTTCCTTACCTTGATAATTTTAACAAAAACGAACTGGGTATTGGTGTTTTTGAAGATTCTACTTCATCAATCGTTGAAATAGCGCAGTCGTTTTCATTCGGAAATGAAGCTTTTGCTGATGATCCAAATACAGTTATATATACAAATACTATTGAAGATGTAAAAGTGATTACTCTTTTTGATTTTGACACAAGTCATCCTGCCGGTAGCAATGTACATGATATTTTATTGCATTTAAATAGTATGGGAGAAACACATGAAATGAATATAAACAGCTTATCCTCCACAATGTTTCTTTTTAAATTTTCGACCGTTCCTCAAAACGATTCGGTGCAATTTGAAATTACAGGAATAATAACCAATGAAGGAGATTTTACAGCAAGGACTAATTTGGTAGTATTCCCTGATCTGGATTAAGAGCTAAAAATATGTCCCCGGCGTCATTCCTCCTGCTGGTGAGGATAATATGCCTACGACAGATAAATTCAACCGTGATTTTGCTTGTTATTTCACCCCGACAAAATGATGGTGTGAACTCAGACATGATGCTAAAACAAATTTGTTTGCCAACCTGCATTTTATTGTTTAAGTTACTTTGGTAATTATAATTGTTATATTTGATATAGTTCATGCTTTACAAGTAGCTAGATAAATTAAAAACAACGATTATGAGAATAAAACATTTATTATATATGGGTTTGTTAAGCCCAATTGTTTTTTGGATTACCACAATTGTTTGTGGATTAATGCTTGAAGATTATAATCATTTTACCTGGTTAGTTAGTGAATTAGGAGCATTAGGAACAAGAACACAGTATCTTTTTACCACTGGTTTAGTTTTGAGTTCATTATTGAATGTATTATTTGTTGTTGGTTCATATAAACTTTGTAAAATGAAACAATTAAGTGTAATTCCTATTATATTTCTATTTTTTTATTCTTTTCTTGCTGGTCCAGCTTTATTCCCAATGCCTTTGAGACTGCATGGTATAGTTGGGATTCCTTTTATTCTGATAATGTTA
>JFJP01024657.1_pt1 | contig 17953 bp, 22 predicted proteins | sample 431651 | NCBI WGS metagenome assembly JFJP01 (sample SAMN02602958, study PRJNA72255) | Microbial mat metagenome, whole genome shotgun sequencing project. | biome: fresh water; feature: sink hole; material: water; isolation source: purple microbial (photo- and chemosynthetic) mats found in...
AGAAATAAGTTGGAACTCGGGCTCCGGCCTTTGAATTTATTACGGCGGCCTTGGCGGCCTTATTCTTTCTGGAGGAACTCGGGGAAGTTCAGGAGAGACTCTATCATGGACGGAGGCAGCTTTATGTTCCGCACGAACTGCTCGGTCTCGTCCAGGAACTCTTGGTTGCCCTGGTCGCCTTTTTCGATCTGCTGGCACCAGTACTCCTTGTTCTTGATGAGCTGGCCCAGGCAGACCTCGTTGTACTTTTTGTAGCAGTCTGGGTCGACGTACTTGTTGAGGAACTTGCCAAAGCCTTCGAAAAGCGGTTTCGCCAGGAAGCCGAGGAAGCCGTCTTGGCTCTTCGCGATGCTGTTTTTGCGGTCGCTGAGCTGCGTCACGGGGATGCCGAGCTCGGTCTCGTGGTCGCCCTGGTTCCAGAACTCCTCGGTGACTCGCCGACTCCAGATCTTGTGCAGGAGCAGCGCCTTGGCGCTGTGGCCGACGTCTGCGTCAGGGACGGCTACCGGCGCACTTGAGGGCCACGGCCATGGCCATGTGTTTGTCCTGCTCTTCCTTCAGGCTGAGGCCCGCGTCGATGGCCGACTCGAACTTCTTGATGATCGGGAAGTGGCGCGCCAGGTCGGTCGAGAGCACGTTGTTGATCAGGATCTTCCGGAAGTTGCTTTTGTTCTCGCGCGAGAGGTTTTTGAGGATGTCGTTTTTCTCTTTCTGGAGGATCTGGAAGGTCAGCGAGCAGTGGTAGTTCTCGAGCACGCTCTGGTCGTTGTAGATGAGCGCCTGGCTCGTGCCGACGGACACCATGAACGCGTTGTTGAAGCCTGGATGGCCCACGTCATGGACCGTCGCGCTGATGAGCAGAGTGGCCGCTTCGAACTGGTCAGTCGAGGCTACTGGAGTCAGCATGTTCTTGAAGCCGCAGGTCAGGAAGAACGCGCAGGAGTTGGTCACGTCGATGGCGTGGATCGAGTTGTGGTAGAAGTTGCTGAAGTAGTACGACTGCACGCTGGCCAGGAAGCTCAGCATGGTCGCTTCGGGGATGTTGTCGAGGTGTTCGTAGATCCTGCTGACCAGCGGCTACTTGAACTTCTTGTAGATCTGCGAACAGCCGATCACCAGCGAGTCTTGGTGGATGTTCTCCTTGTCGAAGCTGAAGAGGTCGAAGTTGAAGTCTTCCCCCAGCGCTGTCCCGTTGTTGATGTTCGAGTGCGACTCGGACTGGTTGAAGCTGATCTTCTTCTTGACCGTCCGAGGACTCGGGATCATGTCTTGCGTCCGCAGGTAGGCCCACAGGTACGCAGAGACTTCTTCGTTGTTCAGTCCGTTGAGGATGTCTTTCGGGAGCCAGTACTTCATCTCCTGGCTGTTGTGCGACACGAGGATCTCGATCAGCTGCTTCAAGTCGTCCAGGTCCAGCATGTTCTTTAGCACCAGGTCTTCTTCTTTCTCGGCCTCCTTGTCGCCTTCTCCGTCTCTACTCTCTTTGTCTGCCAGGTTTTCTTTCTCTTTCTTGTGCTGGCCGCTCTTTTTGTGTCGCTCTTGCTCGATGATCATGGCGACCTTGAGCTTCTTGAGCTTGCTCACGATTTCCTGCGCGATCGCCTGGTCTTTGAACTGGTTCTCGTCTTGCGTGGAGTTGTCTTCGACCGCTTTGAGGTTGTTCTCGTCTGCCGCGAGGGTTTTGGAGTTCGGCTCGATGGCTTCCCAGAGGTACAGGTACGATGCCATGATGCCTGTGACGAAAGAGAGCGCGATGATCTTGGTGGTGCCGAGCGCGGCGAAGAAGACGAACAGCGTGACCCCTGCGAAGAAGAGCACGCTCTTGTTGGCTCGCAGCTGCTGCGAGACGTGCAGCGCGACCAGGCCCAGGGCGAGCAGGTTGAGCAGCAGGGGGCTGCGCAGGTGCAGCAGGAAGAGCTTGGGGAGGTTGTGGAAGAGCTGCAGCTTCTGCCGCTCGTCTTTGGCAAGGAAGAGGAAGGCGTCGAGGCCTCCGAGCACTGCGAGGTCGTAGCAGGAGAGTCTGGGGTTGGCCCAGAGGTTCGCGAGGTAGAAGAGCAGGTCGAGCAGCAGCCAGGTGTGCGAGTCTACTTCTCTGTCCGGGAGTCGCTTGGCGAGAATCCGGTCGAACAGCAGCTGATCCATTAGCGTCGAGGCTGGGAATTAATTATGCGGTTTGGCTGCCGCGGTTGTATATCGCTTCGAGGCGTTTGCGTGCGGCGAGCGCTTCGAACTCGAGGTTGCGGAGCACCTGGAAGTAGTTGTTGAGGATCAGACTCACGTTGAGCGTGGCGTGTTTGGGGTCGATTTGGTTGGGGTTGTGGGTCGTCTGGTTCTGGTTGTCTATAATCTTCTCGACTTCGTTGTCCAGGCGAGCCATCCGGTCGTTCAGCTCGCGACAGCGCTGCGTCAGGTTGTCTTGGTTCGCGCCTCCGAGCAGCAGCTTGCCCTGGTTCATCTTCTCGAGCTCGCCCAGGAAGACGTTGAGCTGCGCTTCGAGCGCGTTCTGGTCTGCCTCGAGTTTGTCCAGGTACTTCTCGAGCGTCTCGTACTCGTCTTTCACGCTCTGGTGCGCCTTGTTCAGACTGCTGATCTGGGTCAGGACGGCCTACGATCTGGTGGTGCTTGACCATCTCCTCTTCGTTCTTGCGGATGTCGACTGCTACCTTCTGGAACTCGTCGATCTGACCCTTCATCGTCTCCTTCCAGGAAGACAGGACTTCACTGAGGTATTTGTTGAGCAGCAGCTTGCTCTCGGCTTCTTCCTGGGCTTTCTTGGGGTCGTTCGCTGCGGTCGTGGCGGTGCCTGTGCCGGTGGTGCCTGCGCCTGTGACTGGCTGGGGGCCTGTGGTGGTGCCGGGGGCTGCGGTGGTGCCTGTTTTCGAGCTGAAGAGGTTCGAGGTGCCGGTTGGGGTTGTTGCGGGGGTGGTGTTCGCTGCAGGGGCTGGGTTTGGGGTGGCTCCTGCGGGGGGCGTGAAGCCTGTAGCGGGTTTCGGCTGGTTGGAGAACATGCCTCCTGACATGCCTGTGGTGCCTGTGCCTGCGCCGGTGGCTGAGGCGCCAGCTCCTGTCGGGGCAGTCTGCGGCTGATTGCTGAACATGCTTGTGGTAGTTGCTGGCGGGTTCGTCGTTGGCTGGCCGGTCGCTCCAGTCCCCATAAAGCTTGCGGTTGGAGGCTTTGGTTGGTCAGCTGGTTTAGGGCTGAAAAGGCCTGTCGAGGCTCCAATCGCGGTTGTGCTGGCAGTCGGATTGGCTGGTAACTAGGCTCTACTCGCTCCCGCCTGGGGAGCTGGATTGGCGCCTCCGAAAAAGCCTGAGCCAGTCTTGGTGAGATGTTCGTACCGTTCCAGTGGTGCCTGCTCCTGCAGTGGGGTTGCTGAACATGCCTGTTTGATCCGCGAGTACCTCCCCCAGAAGCTGGGGGATTTGTGTTTCCGAAGAGGCTGCCAGAAGGCTTGTTTTGGCCGGAGTTGTCTGTTTGATTCGCGAGCCTACTGCCGAAGAGTCCACCCGAAGAATTCCCATTGGCTCCAATCATTTAATTAATGCGATCGGCCTGCTTCGAGGTTTATATTGGTTGCTGAAGTCAGTGTCAAAACATTCTTTAATTATGAGCAAAAGCCCTTTATTTCTTTTTCTGCTTTTTCTTCGGCTCGTGCTGGTAGAGGTCTGTATCCCAGACGATCTCGTACTTCTTCAGGATCGGCTTGTCGTGCAGGATCTGTCTGCGCACGTCGTTGTACATCCGGTCTGCTCCAGGCTCGAAAACCTCGTCCTGCACGAAGTTGTTGTATACAAAGTAAGAGCACCTGCTGATTACAATTTACCTGAAGAATTCCTGCGAGCGGTAAAACACGCATATCATCAAAAGAGAGGAGCCGATCAGATCTTCGACTGTTGGAATCTTTGAGGCATCTGGTGGCTCGACTTCGATTTCGAAGGTCCGCGGTCCTTTGGAACTGAGCTGCATGTAGAAGTGCTCCAGCATCTGGTCGTATTCGTAGCTTTCGGCCGATCCAACGTATATCACCTTCCATTCGAGTTCTGCCTCAAAATAAAAGGAACCTTTCTGCAATGGCTTCGAGACCGAGAAGTTAATGCTGAGCTTGATCGGCTCAAGGAAAAACCCCTTTGGGTTCGACACCTTTATGTCGGTGATCACCACCTGTTCCATGCCGCTCAAATCGGCAGTAAATATTATTTCTCGCCCGAAAATTAATTAGTATTCAGGAGTGTTTCTGTTCTTCCAGTTGTTGTAATCAGGCTCCAGGACAAAGTCTTTCGTGTTGCTGAATATCAAGTCTAAGTCACTCGAGTCAACCTGTGATGAATATGACGAGGGCGAAAACGAACAGAACCAACCACATGTTGACGAATATCGTGTCGAGTGGTAGCGCTGCCAACAGTAGCAAAATGACTATCGCGTAGAGCTCAATGTTCTGGGAGAGGCTCAGAAACTTGAACATTAAAGATAATAAGAAATAAGATTGGCAGAATTAACACGCCCTAAAATATCAGGATGGTAAGTACGGACTAACAAGAGTGCACTGTTCAACTTCCAAAGCATGCTGGTGGTCATCGCGTTGATGATATGCACGTGCTCGTACATGAGGAGCTTCTGGCCGACACCTTTTGAGCAGAACAGAGATGGGTAACAGCGAGTAAAGCAGATTTTTGGGGATCTTCCGCAAATTCGCCGTCATAGGTACGCGTGCGTTCACAAGGTGACAGACTGAGTCCTTGGGTTTGCGGTTCATTACTTTTGTTGGGTTTTTGGAATCTCTTCTTCAGATCGCGTACTTAAATAAGGATAAGTTAATTAACTCATGAACAACGATCAAGGCCTGGCCGATATTGAGCAAGCGCTGCGCGACCAGCGAGACGTGCTCAACGAGATGAAGAGAGAAGTCAGCGCTTTCGTATCGACCGTCGAAGTCGGGGACTTGGTCGACACGTTGGACTCGAACAACACCTGGAAAATGGCGCGAGTCATCATGAAGGATGACAAGTACATCGAATTCAGCTACCTGGGCTGGGACGAGAAGTGGAACGAGAAAGTGCTTTTCCAGCCTGCCAAGATCAGACCCTTCCGATCCGAAACTCCCACCGACACCAGCTCCGCCAAGGGAGGCTACAGGAGCAGAGAAAGCTTATTCGTCAGTGAGTTCGCAAAGGTACGCTGCTGCTTAGCAGATTCTGGCCACCTTCAACGAGGCGAGCTTTTTGAAGACCGCAACAGCGAAAGACAACGAAATGACAATTATTGAGGTAGACTGAGCAGACCGCAGAACGCCTACCGAACCTTCATCAAGCTCTTCCTGGAACTCATGGGCCTGGTCGAAGACTCGCTCTTCGACTTCACGCTGGCAGCGACGAAGGACCGCTACCTGTACCTGAAGCACAAACCGATCGCCATGGTGTTCGCCCTCGCAGACTTCGTAAACCTCTTCGAGTACATCGTCGGCCTCAAGGAGAAAAAGAGCAGATGGCGAAGCATCTACGAAAGCTGCACTTTCGAGGCCTGGGGTCCCTTCGAGAACCTCTACGCGACCGTCTCCCAGTCGCGCTGCCCCTACCACAAGATATCCGACCTGGTCAACGAGTTCTGCAACCGAGGAGGCCTCGAGCGTCTGTACTCGCTGCTCACCTGGGAGAAGTATAAACAGGTCACGCAGGAAGTGCAAGATCAAAGACGAGGTCGGCTTCGTGCACTGTCCGGCCAACTTGCTGATCACTGTGATCCGCATGAGCCGAGCGCTGGCTTCGAAGATGATGACTGACTCAGGGCAGACGGTGCTGCTGCGCACCAAAGACCTGGTCACGAAGCACCTCAACGGCTTCTCGCTGGTCTTCGACGCCTACTTCAACGACCTGGACAAGATCGTCGTCTGCTCGAGAGGCCTCGACACGCTCTACTCGCAGATCAACCCCAACTCCACGAAGCCCCCCGAAAGCGAAGAGCGGTCGCTGAAGTTCGCCCTGATCTACCTTTCGTGTCCCATCTTCGAGAAGAAGTTCGCCGCGGTGAGCTACCTGAACACGCGAGTAGATGCCTACAAAGCGGGATCCGAGAAAGACAGGGAGAAGTACAGAGAGGTGCTGCTGAGGGGCCGCGTGCTGAACATCTTGTACATCACCGGCTACCACCCCGAGATCGCGCGCAAGTCCGACGAGCTGCTCGCCTTCCTCGCACCGAAGCTCCAGGTGACCGACATCAAGACGCTGCTCATCTCTGCCTTCGAGCAGAGTCCCGAGAAAGGAGGAGTCATCTCCTACTGTCTTCGCAAGTCTTTCCAGGTGCTCGAGATCGAGCTGATCCGCAGCATCCTCGACATCTTCACCAACGACTTCCCCATCGAAAAGATCGAGCGAGAGACCATCCTGCTCATCATCGAGATCATCAAGCAGTCCGGCGAGAAGTCCAGCAAGTTCCTCATGTTCGGCAAGGGCAAGGAAGGCCCCAAGATAGTCGAAGACTCCATCCAGCTGCTCTGGAGCTGCCTCGACGCGAAGAAAAACGTAGGCTGCTCTCATCCAGCTGAACATCACCTCGATCAAGACGGTCTTGGAGGCGCTGGAGGAAAACGTCTCGAAGTCGAAAGGTGGCAAGCAACGGATGGTCGAGCAGTGCATCATGAAGCTCAGAGAGAAGCGCTGCATGACCCAGTACATCGTGCTGCTCAAGTCGCTCCTAGACTCGCTCGACGCCAGAGGCTCGCTCTTCGCCTCATCTGAGTACGAAAAGTCGCTCGAAAGACTCTACGCAGGCAACCTCGCCTGGGTCGCGTTCGAAGAGTTCGTCGAAACCACCAGGCGACCTGCTGCGGAAGAAGAAGCCGCCTTCAACGAAGAGAAGGTCTTCACCTCGAGACTCCAGCTGCTGGTCCTCCTGATCTTCAAAGGCAAGCCGAAGCCAGACGGCAGCCAGACTTTCCGCAAGCTGCTGGCCTTCCTGCACTCCGAACCCTCCCAAAACAAAAACCTAGAACGGCTCATCTCGATGATGCGGCAAAAAGACATCGCACAGATCGACAACATCGAGATCTTCTTCCACACCATGAACGACCTCGACGCGCTGGACAACCAGTACGTGGGTCAGCAGCTCTTGGGCCTCTACGAAGAGCTCTTCCTCAAGTGCAACGTGAAGAGCGGTGCGCTCGAGTGCCAGCAGACCGGCAAGAAGAACCTCGTGCACATCGCGAAGCAGGAGAAGTTCGTCTTCCTCAAGCAGCTCTGGAACTTCTGCCTCAAGCGCAGCCTCAAAGGCTTCACGCGCGAGAGCTTCTACAAGCTGCTCGTCGAGTGCTACTTCCGCACGACGCGCAAGTACGAAGCCACCGAAGCGCAGAAAGCCTGGACTTTCTTCACGAACGACGTCGCAGAAGAGCTCAACTCGATCCGCTCAATCGCAGACGACAACGCGCGCGCGATTCTCCTAGGCAATCTGGCAGGCATCTGGATCAAGACGATCGACATCTCCGCAGGCACGAACTACATCCCGCACAACTCGCCCAGCCCCGACCTCGTCAGCGTGCACGTGGTAGCCACAAGTCACCAGAAAATGCTCAAAGCAGGCCAGTCCGTCGGCAAGATCCACACGCTCCCCTCGAACTCGAGTCTGAACCTGCTGAAGAACTCAGTCATCGAAGACCGCGACCTGCAGGAGTAGCTTCGAGTCACCCAGCGTCGAGTTCAACCTCCTGTTCAACGGCAGACAGCTCACCCCCGAACACCTCGAAACAGTCACCCTGGACAACGCTGCAGACCACTACCAGCGCAACGTGGCAACCAAGAAAGAAGAGTTCGACTTCGAGCTCGAAATCAGCATCCTCAAAGAAGAAAAGATCAACACGGCCTTCTTCCTCCGCAAAAAGATGACCATGGCCATCTCCAACAACGAGATCTTCGCAGACTACTTCCTTGTGATCGACCTCGACCACTCAAATAACATCTGGAGACTCCTCAGCATGATCCCCAACAACAAGCAAATCCGCCGAGAAATCCTCCAGATGCCCGAACTCATGAACATCGCCAAATACACAGACCTCACCAAGCCGAAGAAAGTGCTCTACTACATGAACGTGCTGAACAAGATCCTCACGCTCAAGAAAGAGCAAGACTTCGTGGACAACTTCGTCAAGTCCGGGCAGGCCGAAGAGCTCGCACGGATCGTCTCGCGCGTCGAGCCGAACAACCTGAAGAACTTCAACATCGTCACGCAGATCATCCAAGGAGTCTTCCCCGTGCTCGACCACCTCATCCAGACGCAGTAGTCTCGCCTCACCGCAGGGTCTTCTCCGACTTCCGCCTGGAGACCAAGTCGGAGTACTTCAGGGCCGTGCTGTCCATCCTCAACTACATGCTCGACGACGAGTGCATCCCCGAACACCAAGACCTCGAAAAGCGCATCGAGAGCGCGCTGCTGCACTTCGAGAACCTCCTCGTGCTCTTCAGCCAGGTCAAGCTCGAAGACTTCGTCAAGCTTGAGTTCTACGGCCTCTACACCAAGGGACTCATCCTGCACCGCAGCAGCAGCCTCAAAAGCCTCTTCAGCCGCACCTACAAGTCCTGCATCCTCAAGTCCGACATCAGCCAGGAGAACTTCGTGCACATCCTCACGCCGCTCTACACAGACACCCTCCGGTTCGCCTACGACAACCTCGAGAAGTGCGAGCACTACTTCGACATCGCCAGCGGTATCATCAACGACTGCGAAGAAGAGGGCAGGCGCCTCCTGCTCACCGGCATGGTCGACTTCGAAGACCTCTGGACGCACCTGCACCAGAAGATGCTCGACACCAGAGACGAGAGCCTCATGATGAACATGCTCCGCTTCCTCACCGCCTCGCTCTACGCCAAGTCGAACCTGACCGCCTGGGCCACGCTCAACCAAGCCGTCCTCATGAACCTCATCAGCATCTGCATGGTCGACCAGAACGGCATGCAGAAGAAAAAACCGGTCTGCCAGAGCTCCAAGTCTCGCAGCGCCTTCTTCGACTTCATGCTCACGATCACGCTGAAGGAACAGGTGCTGCGGTCCGAAGTAGACTCGTTTTTCCTGGGCATCATCAACAAAGGCAGGTGGCGCACCAGCCTCTACAAAGACTGGAACATCGAAGTCGTCCAGACCTCCGAGTCCCGGTCGGGCGAGTACTCCGGCCTGATCAACCTGGGGTCGACCTGCTACATGAACTCGATCTTCCAGCAGATCTTCATGCTCGAAGAGTTCAGGAACTACATCATCGAGGCAGAGGTCGTCGAGTCCGGCGACTTAGACAGCAACGTCATGTTCCAGGTACGCGACCCTCACCCAGTTCCAGTTGGTCATGAAGGGCCTGAACGACGCGGTGCGCTCGAACTACAATCCCAGGAACTTCTGCAGCGTCTTCAAAAACATCGACGGCTCGAACATCGACGTCAACGAGCAGATGGACGCCGACGAGTTCTTCAACAACCTGATGGACAAGCTCGAGAACGAACTCAAAAAGAACAACCAAGAAGGCATCATCCCTCGGACTTTCGGCGGCAAGCTCGTCCAGGAAATCATCAGCTCGGAGTGCAACCACCGCTCGACCGTCGAGTCCAAGTTCCTCACCCTCAGCATCGAGGTCAAGTCCATGACTTCGATCATCCAGAGTCTCGAGCGGATGGTCACGGGCGAGATCCTCGAAGGCGAGAACAAGTACTCCTGCGAGAGCTGCCAGAAGAAGGTGAAGGCGCGCAAGCGAGAGTCGATCTCGAAGCTGCCGAACAAGCTGGTCTTCGTGCTCAAGCGCTTCGACTTCCGCTACGAAACCTACACCAAGTCGAAGCTGAACAGCTACTGCGAGTTCCCCGAGAAGATCGACATGCGCAAGTACTCCCAGCAGTACCTCAACGAAGACCAGCTGTCCAAGCCCGACAGCTACTTCAACTTCACTCTCCGCGGCGTGACGATCCACCGCGGCACGGCCGAGTCAGGCCACTACTACTCGTACATCCGCGGCAAACACGGCCGCTGGTTCGAGTTCAACGACACGAACATCCGACCCTTCGACACCCAGAACCTGCCCGAGTCCGCTTTCGGCGTCGAGAACGAAGGCGACAGTCTCTGGAGCAGAGGCACGCGCGTGGGAAACGCCTACATGCTCTTCTACGAACGCGACGGCCTCTACGACGAAGAAGACAACCCGATCTCGACGCTGCTCGACGGCCTCAAGCTCAGCGCGAACAGCATGCAGTCGTACACCACGGAGAAGATCATGAACGAGAACTTCGAGTACTACCTCAAACGCGTCTTCTTCGACAACACCTACTTCGACTTCTTGATCGACAAAGCCATCCGAGTAGGCATCGACCAGCTGCACTCTCCGCTCAACAAGCCGCTCATGTGTCTCGCCTTCAGCACCTTCCTCATCCTGCTGCTCCGCAGGAAAAACAAAGACAAGATCCCCCACATGTACAAGCTGCTCTCCTCGCTCCTCAAGTCTTCCCGCGAAGCCGCCTGCTGGCTGCTGCAGAACGCCTCGAGCTCGCTCTTCGTGCAGGAGTTCCTCGTCGACTGTCTCATCCAAGACATGAAGATCCTGGTCTACGGCCTGCTCGCCCAGGCGCTCCAGACGCTCATGGCCCGGCCCGCAGGCCAGCCGCTGGACGAGTCTGCGCTCGAGCTGGCCGTCAACTTCGTGCGACTGCTGCTGAAAGAAGCCAAGCGCTCGGACCCGGCCATCCCCGACAGAGAGAAGTTCCTCAACTCGGTCTACAGACTCATCAACCTCTGCAGCAGGTTCCCCGAGCTCTGCGCGGCCCTCGCGAACTACGAGCTGCCCCAAGCGCTGCCGTACCTCTTCTGCTTCAAAGACAGGCAAGAGCTCGAGCTGCTCGACGTGGACCCCTCGCCGCCCGAGTTCGAAGGCCTCTTCAAAGGCTACCAGCACCTCCGCGAGAAGCGCACCGTGACCCTCGAAGACAAAGAGTGGAAGCGCAAAGGCGAGACCAAGGTCAAGCTGGACTTCAAGGTCGACTACTCCTACCTCATCGCAGCAGCCTTCAGAGTCGTCAACAGCGACCTACACCGCTTCGAAGAAGTCCTCGCCTTCCTCTTCGACCAGCGCAGGTGGACCAGCATCCTCGAGCGCTGCAGCTCGACCGAGTCCCAGCGCGAGATCTGCGAAAGCTTCATCCGCTACGCCTTCCTCCACCCAGACCTGCTGCCCAGAGCCATCGAAGACCTCCAGAAAACCTTCTTGGAGGCCAAGTCCGAAACCTACAAGCTGAGGAACGCGACGAGTTTCTTCCGAGTCTTCTCGAGGCTGGCCCAGGGCCTCGGCTGCGACACCTCGACGGTAAGCCTCGCTGACGCAGATCGTCCGCTTCTTGAGGGCGGTCCTCGTTCTGTTCGACAAGGCATCGATCGAAAGCCACGACTACCTGCTCTCGACGCTCTTCCGCATGATGCGCAACAACCAGGCCTTCTTCGACATCATGGCCGAACAGGCGCAGGAAACCATCAAGCAGCTCGAGCGAGGCACGGTCCAGTTCATGAACCACTTCCTCGACACCTACAAAAAGCCCTACAGCAGCCTGCAGACTTCTTCGAGTCTCGCGTCTTCTTCCTCGGCCTCGACGCTGCTCATCGCGAACGAGTGCGAGCGACTCGCCAAAGAGAACAGGAAGCGCAGGCTGCACCAGCTCGAGCTCGTCCGCCAGTCGCTGTACCCGGACTTCCTGGCCTCGATCCACCACGACTCCGACGAAGAGTTCGTCCTCGACGAGCACGTCCGAGAGTTCGACATGCGCGACGAAAAGAGCAGGAACACCTGGAAGCCCAAAGTCGTCCTGCAGAACCTCGGCGTCCTCGTGCAGGTGGCCAGCTTGCCGACAGAAAAAGAGAGGCTCTGGATCCGCGACGACGCAGAAAAGCTGGCTCCACGCGGCACGGCGACGCTCGAGTACCAATTCAAAATAGATGGCATTTAACCCTAACTAATTCCCTCGATCGGATAAGAGTTAACGTCTAATCCATTTGAAAAATGAGCTTCAAAAGGCACGCCTCGCACCGTCCGGCCTCCCACAAGCAGCTGCCGACCACCCAGCAGACCGTCTCGACCGCGAGGAGCGTCCGTGCGTTCGGCCGCGACCTGACGAACCTGCAGCTCGACTCGACCCGGCCGCCCCAACCCGCTGCGACAAACGGCGACAAAACAGAGAGGCACAAGCTTGTAATCGGCAAGCAGCGGCTGAACCTGCGCGTCGTGTCTGCGAAGAGTCGGCCGCTCGAGGCTCGGATCGACGCGGCCAACAGCCGCAAGCCGCAGCTCGTCTCGGCCTTCCACCACGAGGTCGTCCAGTACCTCGCCTCGATCGAGGTAGCCCTGCCTGACCCAGCCAGCCATCAGGCCAAGGCTGCCGCGCCCTCTGCTCGACCGGCAGGCCGAGGTGGACTGGATCTTCAAGGCCGCCCGCGACTTCAAGCTCAAAGACCTCACCACGCTGCTCACCGTGAACCTCTTCGACCGCGCAGCCGGCCTGCTGCCCAGGCTCCAGAAACGGCTGGTGGCCGTGGCCTGTCTGCGGGTCGCGAGCAAGTACGAAGAAGTCTACATCAGCCAGATGGCCGACCTCCTCCGAGCCACCAGCCACGCCTTCTCCCGGGAAGACATCTTGCAGGCCGAGTTCAGCGTCCTCGGCGCGCTCAACTTCGAGGTCTCCCAGACCTGCCACCTCACCGTCGTCGAGCGCGTCCGCCTGCTCCTCAGGCTCGACCCCGACTCGCACTTCAGCCACGCAGCCGTCTACCTCGTCAAGCTCACCCAGCTAGACCCGGACCTGGCCCAAGCCAACCAGCACCTGCTCGCGGTAGCTGTGGCGGCCTTCGTGGCCCAGCGCGTCTTCGAGAAGAAAGTCCCGAGCCAGCTCTTCGCGCAGCTCGGAGCCTCCGCTGAAGCAGCTGCGGGATTCGCCTGCAGGTTCGAGGCGCTGGTCCGCGAGTCGCAGGGCCAGCCGCTGAACCCGGTCCGCCGCTGCTTCGCGGGACTGGTCGGTCCGCAGGCCTGCAGCCAGACCGAGTCGCTCCTGCGCAGCTAAGCTCCGGAGCCTAATTAAATAATCTCGCCAGTTGGTAATTCAGCTCCGACATGTTTGGCCTGCCCTGGTACGCGAGACTCCTCATCGACTCCGCGCTGATCTTCGTGCCTTTCTACGCGATCACCCGTAGGCCTCGCTGACCCAGGCTCGCCCCGCGGCGTGACCAGCTTCCTGACCGACTCGCGCAGAGCCCGGCGCAGGAAAGGTAGGCTTCCATGACCAGACTTCGAACAGGTTTCGCTGCGCGCTGGCCACGGCCCCGAAGCCGAAGAGACCAAGGCGCTGCTCAAGCAGCTGGGCTTCGCCGAGCTTAAGTAACTGTTCGAGTGATCTGCAAGTCTGTCCGAAGCGGCTGCCAGCCTCAGTCTCCCTAGTCAGCCCGGGCGCGTCGCCGAGACAGCTGGAGTTTAGAGAGTGTCTGCGAGGCTTATCCTGTGCGTGTCACCCGAACCTACAGATGGTCGTCGATACCGTACCCTACCAGAATATAAAGTCGAATTTATAATCCAGACCCCTCCCAAAATATCCTCTGATTCGATCGAGGCCACCGACCGGGCCAACTAATTCGCAGCGGCCGGACGGGCGAGCTTCGAGTTGGCAGCAGCGGCTGCTCGGCATCGGATGGTTAGTTTATCCAGGGGCGAGGTATTGACCAAGGAGAAGACTGCAAACGTAATTGCGTCTGTACAGGTACCGTACCGACCAAAAAGAAATACTATGTACCGAACTCGCCTATCCTAAGCATTGCGGCTTGAGCGCCTCCGGCCGGCGTCCTTCCGGCTGTCGCGGTTCTGTCTGTCGGCTGACACCCCCTCCTCCCGGCGTCTGTGATGCAGCTGCTCGGCCGCCTGCAGATTGCTCGTGAGCAGAGCGTACGAGTGTCCAGTCTGAGTCTCCGTGGCTGCTGAGGCGGCGAGTCGTGCAGGCCGAGGCTGGCCAGGGATTTCCCTTAAGAACCCAAAAACGCCAGTCCCTGCGTGCGGCATGTATTTCTTTCTTTGCGTGCATTCAGAGTAATTACAAGCGCGAGGCGAGGCGGAATTATCGCGTTAATTAAAATGCCTGGAGCTTCTGGAGAGCCATGGCCTTGAGGTCTTCGCTGGGCAGGTTCGCGAGGTCTTCGTAGAAGAGCTTGAAGTTGAACTGCTTGTCGTCTTTGATCTTGAAGGCGAAGGTGACCTCGAGGTTGAGGCAGTCGAGCACCTGGTTGAGGTGGATGAGCTTGGCCGTCTCGAGCGGGATGCTCTTGAGGTCCATGCCGTCGTTGACCAGCCGCGCGTAGCGGACGAGGGTCTCGAAGTAGATCTTTTCGAGGCCGTCCTTCGAGTCGACCTTGAGGGCCTGCTGGACGAACTCGGAGTTCATGTCGATCTTCTCGCTGTTCTTCCGCACGTTGTCGTGCATCGAGTCGTAGTAGACCTTGAACACGTCGTACTCCTTCGAGATGTACTGGTAGATCTTCGAGTAGTCCTTCGACTCCGAGTACTCCTCCCACATCTCGAGCTTGAAGATGTTCTTCTTCTTCTCCAGGATCTCCTTCAGCTGGCCGATCATGAAGAAGAGCTTTTTGATGAGGATGAAGCCGACCATCTCGGAGAAGTTCATCTTGGAGACCAGGCAGAAGCTGATGGCGTCTTCGGCGACGGAGGCGAGGAAGACGTACTTGTTGCGTTCGTGGAGCAGCCGCGAGCTGTTGGTTTTGAAGGTCTTGATCTTCTGCTCGCGGTCGGTGACTTTCTTGGACTCGAGGTCCGAGTCGCCCGTGTCTTCGATGGCTGCGTCTGAGTGTTTGTCTTGGGTGTGGGCTTCGGAGTGCTTTTCGGAGATGTCTTCGGACTGGGCGTCTCTCTTCTCCTGCCGCTTGACGTAGTTGCCGGTGAACTCGGCTTTCTTCTGCTTGGCGACGGTCATGTCGTAGGTGTACTTGTTGATGTCTTCTTTCTTGTCGATGTCGACCACGTGGTCGATCACTTTGTTGTTCTTGACGTAGAACCTGCTGGCCTTGAGGTTGTCGCTCTCGCCTTCCATGGTCTGCGCGAGTTCCTTCATGATCTTCTCTTCGAGGAAGCGGTTGACCGGGTGCGCGAAGAGGTCTTCCCAGTCGATGCGTTTGTTGGGGTCGACCACGAGCATGCCGCGGATGACTTCCTCGACGACCGGGGAGAGCTTGATGCCTGCGGGGAACTTGAGCGGCTTGCTCTTGATGTTCTGGATGAGTTCCTGGATGTTCTTCGCGGTGTAGGGCGGCTTGCCCACGATGAGCTCGTAGAAGCAGGTGCCGACCGACCAGATGTCTGCTTTGTTGTTGTAGGCTTTGCCTTCGAGGACTTCGGGGGCCATGTTGAGGGGCGAGCCGAGGATGGTGGAGGCGAGGTAGTCGTTGCCGAGGAGCTTCGCGAAGCCGAAGTCTGCGATTTTGATCATGCCGTTGTGTTTGAGGATGTTGGCCAGCTTGAAGTCGCGGTGCATGATTTTGTTCTTGACGAGGGTTTTGAAGGCGTTCAGTATCTGGATGAGGAAGTCGACTGCTTCGTCTTCGGTGAGCCGCTGCTTCTCTTTGAGGTAGCCCATGAGGTCGCCTTCGTTGCAGTACTCGAGCATGAGGTAGATGTTGTTCTTGGTCTTCTTGATGTCGTGCAGCTTGATGATGTTGATATTGTTGCAGGTCCGCAGCACCTTGATCTCGTTCTCCAGCAGCTCGTAGAACTTGCCCTTCAGCGAGGAGCGGTCGATCGTCTTCACCGCGATGTCTTCCCCCGTCTGCTTGTTGTAGCTCTTGTAGACCTCGCCGAACTGGCCCTTGCCGATGCAGCGCTCGAGCACGTAATTGTCCACCACTTTGACCATGGAAATAATAAGTTATACGGGGATCATTTAACAGCTCCTAATGTCCGCAGCCAGACAGACCCCCAGCAAGCAGCCTTCGCCGCCCAAAGAAGACCACCGCAAGCACCGCCGAACCCACTCGTCCTCGGGGAACGACTTGAAGGTACGCGCCGCTTATCAGGAGTGGAGCAGCGCAGCCGCGAGCGAGAAGCACAGGCCCAAAGGCCACTGCCGAGTGAACTCGCTGGGCAACTCGAACATGGAAGAGGTGCTCACGCGCGAAGCCACCTTCAGAGCGCTGCAGGCGTAACCGCGGCTGACCAGTTCGAGCGAGCTCTCGAACAAGCAGAACGTGATCGTCGAAGAGCTGGAGGTCCGGCCGGTCTGCCCCGAAGCCCAGGCCAAGCGCGCCAGCCCGATCCCTTCCTTCCTGCTGACCAACTACTCCGAGTCCATGGCTCCGGTCAGCCTCAAGGTGCTCGACTCGGAGCTCGCTCGCGCGCACCACGGCCTCAAAGTGGTCAACAAGTGTAGACAGCTTTGACCAGACATGCTGAACATGAGTCGCATCGTCGAAGAGGAGCGCGTGAGCGACGAAGTCGTCGTCTCGCTGAACAGCCGCAAGCTCTCCAAAATCAGCCAGTCGCAGTCCAACAACCTCTCGGCCCTGGCCTCCAAAGAGACGAGCTTCGCGAAGAAAGACAAGACGCGCGACGACCGCGAGGCCAAGCAGAACAACGTGAGCACGGCCATCGAAGAAGCAGACCACAAAGACGAAGTCAAGTCCATCGAGTCCGCCCGAGAAGCCTCCACCAAGATCGAAGACATGCACGAGCACTCCCTCTTCGACCCGCCCGCAGGCCTCCACAAGCCGGCCTTCTCGCCCGACCACAACAACAGCCTCCTCAAGTCCCCGCTCAAGCACTCCAAAACCCTCAGCCTCACGGGCTCGGGGTCGCTCAAATCCGCGCCCAAAAGCACCATCCACCTACTGCAGAAACCAGCCCTCCCCGCGAAGAACTCGAAGCTGGCGAACCTCGAGGTAAAAAAACTCATCTCGAGTCTCAACTTCGGAAGCTCTGCTTCTTGGAACGTCATCTTCGACAAGAAGGTGCACAGCCAGCTCGCCACTGCAGCGACCCAGTCCCTCAACGCAGTGCCTTCCCTCGACCTCAAACCCAACCCCAAACCCAAGCAGAGCAGGAACGCCAGTCCCAGCGGAGCGGCCAGCGGGAAACTCGTAGCCCAGCAGTCCCTCAAGAAACCCAAAACCAAGACCGAGCCCTGCCACCGCAGAACCCACTCGGACACCTACAACTTCAGCCACCTCGGCGGCCTGCACGGCGCCCCCCAGGTCAACAGCGCGCGGCTGCAGCAGGGCCGGCCAGTCGGCGGCCAGCTGCCCCTCCAACTCACCCGAGAAGCAGACGGCCTCGAAGCGCACCTCGAGGCCCAGCTGGCGCCTCCAGGCAGCGCCCAGCCCCGCGAAGACTCGCAGCTCCAGCTCGAGAAAGAACTCGCAGACCTGCGCCTCCAAAACTCGCACCTCAAACAAGAAAACCAACACCTGCGCAAAGTAGCCTCGACTCACCAGTCGGCCGAGCAGAACGCGAAGCTGGCAGACAGGTTCTCGGGCCTGCTGGCCTTCCTCGGCAAGCACCGTCACCTCTCCTCGAAGGAAATCCTCGACTTCCTCCACCGAGAAGACTCCCAGCCGAAGGAGTCCTCGCTCAGCCGCGCGAAGGCCCCGGGCGCCAAGCAGTCTCCGGGGACCGGCCTGAACAAGCTGATGACCAGCTCGCAGGTGAAGAAGGGCATGCAGGAGGCGCACCACTGCCCGCTCTCCAAAAAGTCCGAGCAGCACAGCTCTGCGAAGGACGTGCGCGACAAGAAGAAAGGCCTCTCCGACAAGTCGGGCACGCACGCCTCCTTGAAAGACGTCAGGGGAGCCAAGCGGTAACTGCGGCGTCTACTAACACTTCTCTATTAACGATCAATTTTCCTCCTCCTGGTCTGACTCGGGGTTTGGGGTTTGGGGTTTGGGGTTTGGGGTTTGGGGTTTGGG
>JFJP01031730.1_pt1 | contig 17952 bp, 16 predicted proteins | sample 431651 | NCBI WGS metagenome assembly JFJP01 (sample SAMN02602958, study PRJNA72255) | Microbial mat metagenome, whole genome shotgun sequencing project. | biome: fresh water; feature: sink hole; material: water; isolation source: purple microbial (photo- and chemosynthetic) mats found in...
TTTAATTACTGGCTTAATTGAAAATAGCCATGTCAGCGAAACCGATATTATTAATTTAATTGTTTCACCTGATGCCAAAGAAAACGGCTATTCAGCCGCAGATTTAGCGAAAGTTTCCATTAAATTAGGCTATCCTGCACAATGGCGAAAAATAGCTAAAACGGAATTGTCTAAAATCAAATTACCCGTCTTATTATTAAGTGGCTTAAATAGCGAATTTCCCCATTATGTGGTGTTAAAAGGGGTGCGTAATAACCAAGCCTTTTTAGCCGACCCTATACGCGGCAATATTCGCATTCCTTACGATGAATTAGCCAAAGAAGGCTTAAATCAAAAATACCCACTGTGGTTTGTCATGGCGATTAATCCGTCTAAGAATAAACCCAAAGAGTCGGTTTTATATTTAGCCGATACGGAAAATGAACGCCTCGCCCATCACGTTACCGTTGAACAATCCAATGCCATTACCTTAGCTACCCTTTCCAAAGAAAATCAATTCATTGTCGATTATGATTTTACCGCCGCATTAGGAAATCGCAAAAAAGATGGATTAGCGACAGACTCACAAAACTTTTCTCATGCGGTTAATATTCGTTATGGTATTACCGATGAATTGCAAATTGGCGCGACATTCCAACATACTGATTCTTATGCACAATATAGCTTTGAAGACACAAAGCTAAAACAAAACAGCGATGATAGAGCTTACGGGCTGAATATCAGCAATCGTTTTAAATTAGATGCGGCGGGTGAATATAATTTAATTGCGGGATTAAACGGTTCTTATAGCGAACAAAATTCAATTTATGGCGGTGGATTTAATGTAACCGCTTATACCAATACGTCCTTTGCGCAATTTTTTGCAGGCGGTTCAATCAATAAACAATTTGCGCGTGATAGCATTAAAAATTCATTGCCACAATTCAATTATTCCGTGTTTGTCAGTGCCAATAAACCCTTTGCTGACCGCTATTTAGGCTTTATCAATTTATCGTTAAGCGATGCGCAAGCGAAAAATAATGACAGCGAATTTAATCGCAGTTATTCCGTATCAACGGGTGTTTCTTATGTATTAAGCAAACACTTTCAAATCAGCCCGTCGTTTGGTTATTCATTTGGACAAATGGATACCTTTTCATTCGGCATGAATATCGCTTATGTCGGGGGTTGGTAAAAACGTCCAAAAAATTTGCTAGGTCAAACCAAACTGATTAAACTGGTCATTAAAATAATCAGTTAAAGGAGAAAACGATGCACACTTGGCAGGTACAAAATGCTAAAGCTCGCTTCAATGAATTGTTAGAAGCTTGTATAACCGAAGGTCCTCAGCTTGTCACCAAACACGGTGCAGAAACAGCGGTACTCGTTCCTATCGAAATGTGGCGCAAATTACAAACCACTGCCAAACCTACCTTAAAAGAACTTCTGTTATCGTATGAAAATAGGGGCGATTTAATTCTGCCAGTGCGTGGACAACAAAAACGCCGCTCTGTGCAACCAATGGAGTAATCCGTGTATTTGCTGGATACTAATATCATTTCTGAATTGCGCAAACCTAAGCCTCACCCTGCTGTCACTGCGTGGATTCAAGCTATCAATAATAAAGACTTATTTATTTCTGCCGTGACCATCGGTGAAATTCAAGCGGGTATTGAAATCACCCGCGAGCAAGATAAAGCAAAGGCGGCACAGATTGAGCAGTGGCTTAATCAAGTTGTTGATACTTACAACATTCTGTCAATGGATGCGGCTGTATTCAGAGTTTGGGCAAAGTTAATGCACAAAACTTCAGATACATTGTATGAAGATGCCATGATTGCCGCCACTGCAAAAGTCCATCATTTAACCGTTGTGACGCGCAATATCAGCGATTTTTGCACTTTTGAGGTTAAGCTGTTGAATCCTTTTAATGGTGGCTGATAAAAAATCTGGATAATTTAACAATATCAGACTGTTACAAAAATAAATCTTAAACTTTTCTGTATTATTCAGCATGAATATCGCCTATATCGGTGGCTGGTAATTACTCAAGCGCAAACCATCCGCACAAATGGCTATTCATTCAGTATGAATATCGCTTATGACTATTTACATCAAATTAGACAATGGCAATAAGCATGAATGGTTTATTGCTCGACACGACGGTACTTATTGACTTATCACGCGGTAATGAACAGGCAGCAGAATTTATTGAACAGCAACAAAAAGCGACTATCTTTCTGGCAGAAGTGCGTTTAGCTCAACTTTTAATCGCCAAATTTGCGTTGATTCCGCTTTCCGCTACGATTTCAAATCAAGCCTATAATTGGTTGATAACTTTGAGTAATAAAAAGTGACAACGCTGTGTTAAATTTGTATAATCTAAAGGGTCACAGAAAGGGGGCGACCTGGCTTCGACGTGGATAGCAAAACCTTGAGTGCATGCCAAGCACAGTACAGCTTGTAAAACCTACTGACAAAAAGTATTCGCAAATGACGAAAACTACTCAATGGCTTTAGCTGCTTAAACACAGCACCATTCCTCTGACTATCTGTGCTTATGCGGGTAGGTTCGCAAGAACACTCAGGGGTCATCTCACATAAGATCGCGCATTTAGCTTAGTTCGGAGCTAAAGATGCTAAATCCAATCGAAATCGTTGATAGTCTTCTTGGCTCGTTGGGTAGCTGTCAACTAAATTAAAAACGCGAGATAAGCATGTAGAGCTTGTGGCGGAGTATTTGCGGACGCGGGTTCGATTAGTAAAATAGTTGCCACAGAGAGCGATTTCTGTGTGAAAAGGGTGTTCAAACGGTGAAAGCTAAGCACGAAAGTGTATGCCAACGCCGTCGGGTGAAGGGGAAACCCGTAAGCTCGCTAGAGACTTATAGGGTTCTAAGTGATTGATTCATAAGAACTACTAGGATGGAAGAATTCTTGTTCTAAAGCAAGTTTAAGTTCCAGTTGTCGTGAGGTGTATTTGCCGTTTCTTTGGGTAACACTTTTGTAGTTTTGGGTTAATAAAATTGCTCTACGGAGTTTTTCAGGCTCTTTTAAATAGGGCAGAATTTTTTCCAAAAAAACAAGTGCGTTATCATGAGTTGTTTTCCAACTCCAAGAAGGTTTGTGATGGTCTTGATAAGCTTTATGTTTACTGATATGTCCACCATAAGTTTGTTGCAAAAATGCTAATAAACACAGTGTCGTACTTGACACTGAAACAACGGGATAGCGGAATTTACCGTTTGCTGTCGCTAAGGTCACCGTACCTTCGCCATCAAACAATCCCGCTGTATAAATATCTTCCATAAATACACCCCTCTGGTTTTTTTAGTTAAGTGCTAACTATGCAACCAGATGAAGGAATAGTCCAGTCCATTACGAAAGTAGTGGGGTTACTGTCCCGCCGCCTCCACCAATGATTTATACAAAACCCGCTATCGGCAACGGTGAGCGGGTTTTTTATGCCTGTTTTATAATTGCCGTTGCTTTGTCCAAGCCCCAATTTCTGCCCGAATGGTATCCGCCATTGCCGCGCGTTCACCGCGATAAAATAAATTAAACGCCTCAAATGGAATCAACTTATCGTCAGCTGTGGCGATATGGACACACGATTTTTTTAAGGCACGAATATCTAAATTATGCGCATCCATAAACTGCACAATTAACACCCGAAACACATTGTCATACTGTAAGCCTTCACTTGCAATTTTAGGCAAACAGCACAATAATTCCGATAAGCACTTTGCTTGATTCAGGGGCGATAAATTGGTGGCAAATAATTTAAATAACCGCTCTTTTAAAGCAGGGTCACGTTCAAATACAATGGTATTTTTATCACCTGCTAACAAATCCGCAGGCTTTAACCAGCGCGTTAGCGGCAGGGTTTCTTTCTCCCGTTTTAGCGCGTAAGCCATTGCCAAAGTATCAGGATTACACGGCACGGGTACAATGTCCTCCAAACTAAATAAATTGGATTGCTCGGCAATGCGGCGGCGGATTTCACTCACCGTTAAGCGGTGTTGTTTGCCAAAATCTTCAACGCGCCCCGCATTTTGTACAGGTTGCAATGTCACACCGCGTACGCATTTCCAAGTTAAAGCGTGTTGAATCACCTCGCCAATCTCGGCATCATTCACACCGCGTTTTACCGTCATCACTAAAGTGGTGGAAATAGCATGGGCTTCTAATTGGGTTAATGCCGCTTGATGAAGCTGGCTTAACTTTGCGCCGCGCAAATTTTGCAAAGGATTATCGTGGAGCGAATCAAATTGTAAATAAATTTCCAACCCTGGTTTGTATTGGGCAAGTCGTGCGACAAATTCAGGTTCTTGGGCAATTTTTAACCCATTGGTATTAATCATTAAATGACGAATTGGACGTTCGCGCACTGCATCCAAAATGGCGAAAAACTCAGGATGAATAGTGGGTTCGCCGCCTGAAATTTGTACCACATCGGGTTCGCCTTCATTTGCCACCACGGTATCGAGCATGGCAATCACGTCGGTTAAACTGGCATGAGAGCCATGACTGGGTGAGGATTCCGCATAGCAAACAGGGCAAGTTAAATTGCAACGTTGGGTGATTTCAACCACACTGACACAGGAGTGCTGCATGTGGTCTGGACAAATTCCACAATCGTAAGGACAACCGTATTGCATGGCGGTGTTGAAACGCTCTGGCATTTCAGGTGGCTTGACATACACTTCACGGCAGAGGCGATAATAATCCATATCATCACTGATTAAAACGCGCTCTGTGCCATGCGCGGCACACCATTTGTCCATGAAAACCTGATTGTCTTTAAAAAGAATTTTCGCTTCAACAGGGCGCAAACAAGTGCTGCAAATGGAGCTAGTGGTGTCATAAAAAAGATAGGGGCGGTTTTTGCGGCTCATAGTGTTCTCGTGATAAAGTGGGGAATTGAAATTATATTAGCTTGTTTTACAGTAACAACACACCACAAAAGGCAAATTGCAACCATTTTGAATTGTATCCAGCGGCTAAGGCAAATAAACAAACCATTTCATGCCGCCTAACTCACTGCGTTCACCTGCCAATTCGCCGCCTAAAAGTTCAACCAACTCAGAAACAACCGCCATTCCAATTCCATGACCTTGAATTTTCTCATCGGCTCTAACCCCACGTTTTAAAATATCGTGCAGTTTTTCTGGGGCAATTCCTTTTCCATCGTCTTCTATTTGTAGCAGCACAAACTTATTTTGTTGCACTAAACTCACTTTAATCGTTTTTTGACACCACTTTGCCGCATTATCGAGTAAATTCCCTGCTATTTCGTACAAATCACCTTCCTCACAATACACTTGCAAGGTTGAATCCACCTTGACTGTAAACATAATTTGTTTATCCCGATAGACTTTTTCTAAAGAGGTGATAATTTTACAAATAATTTCTGCCGCATAAACTTTGCCGATTAATTTTCTGCGTCCCTTCGCTGCCGCTTTTTGCAATTGATATTCAACAATTTCATTCATTCGTGAAATTTGAGCCTGCACGGCTTCAGGTGAAATAATCTCTTTTTCTATACAACCGCGTAAAATCGCCAAGGGCGTTTTTAAGCTATGGGATAAATCGGCTAACGTATTGCGATAGCGTTCTAAATGGGCGCGTTCACTGCTGATAAAAGCATTAATATTATCGGCCAATCCCAATAATTCCGAAGGATAATGCCCGTCTAAACTATTTTTTTCCCCAGTTTCAATCGCCTCTAAATCTTTCACAATCCGGCGCAAAGGTTTTAAACCCCAGCGTAATACGACAAACTGAATCATCATCAGAACCAGTGCAACCGAGAAAAACCAACGGCGTAACGTTCCCCGAAACCGTTGCACTTGTTGATTAACAAAGTCACCATTTTCTGCGATTGAGAAAATATACTTATGACCAATCCCTGTTTTTTCATTTTCCCACACCACCGCATAGTGCAGTACAAAGCGATGTGTATCATCGGCAATAAACACAGGATTTCCAGGCTCAACCTCCACAAACACAATTTCTTTCGCGCCTAATGTTGAATAAGACCGCCAAATCAGCCGCTTATCTGCTCGCCTAATGACCGCTGATAAACCAGAGTTTGGCTCAGAAAATCGTGGCTCTCGCAACACAGATGGCATCTTTAAACGACCTGCGTGTGTCATATCTGCAACAGAGAGCAATGAATAAATTTGCAATTGCAACTTTTCTTGCAAACTTTCTTGCGCACTTTCTCGAAACCCACGTTCTAAAACCAATAACGCTAACACAAAAAAAGCGACAAAAACTAAGCCTGCCGACAACAATAAGCGGAAACTTAGCGTATTTATTTTCATAAAAAGGGAAAGTCAAGAAAAGTTTATGCAGTGTTACAAACCAGGCTGTTTGCTCTGTTTTAAGATAAAGCCAAGGCTGACTTTCCCACAGCAGGTGTGGGAAAGCTTTTTTTAATGTTTTTTAAGCTTATGATGCTTAGGTTTAATCTTAATTTTAGTCTTTTTTATCAACACCTTGCGATAGAATGATGCTTTTTTACCCGAGTGCTTATGGTGGTGGTGATGGTCATGGTGATGGCGATGATAGTCACGTTTTTGATAACGGTTATGTGTGGGTACATTATCACTCATCTGCGTATTGATAACATCTTGCACTACATTTTCTACCGCAGGCACAACCGCTTCTGTTGTTTCTGTAACAGTAGAGACAGCAGAGTCGGTTGTTGCACAGCCTGAAAACAGGAAAACACAGCCGATAATGAATAACATTTTTTTCATAATCATACCTTAAAAATTTTTAAAAATTGTCCTTAAAACAACGTTCCCCAGAAATTTGATAGCCGTAGCTATTTCTCTGGACAGGACAAAAATAACTTGATGAAACAAATCAGCGAGCTGTTAGCGATAGTAAACCAACATCTCAACTGGCACAAGGTAAGAATAAATTGCTTGTTAGAATGCGAGTGGCGTTACTGACCACATAAAACATAAACTTAACGGAGATTGCGTAGATTTTTGTCTTGACATTGGGAGGTAGCTACACCTTGCTTAATTTTCCAACTTCAAGTTTGAAATTCTTTATTAACTGCTCTGGCGTGGTTTTGCTTGAAGGAAGCAGCAGGCTAAATTTAACCTTAGACAGAGTATAAAACACAGGTTTTTGCGCGGGTTTCACCTGTAAAAAATCCGCAATGACGGCTAAGTTTTCACCTTGACCTTTTGCCATGTCAGCGGTTAAATTCGACCAATTAAGTTGTACAAATTGTACCGCTTTTAATTCCTTATCTGTGAAACCATATAAACTGTGTTTATCGCTTGAAGTCACTTCGCTGGTGATAATTGGCACGACAGAAATAGCAAGAATATCATCAGCACTTGCACAGTTTACCCGTATCGTAAAAACTACCATTACCAACGCATTATATTTGTTAATTTTTTTCATAAAAAAGCCATTTCAAAATCACACCAGTAAAAATGTTTCAATTATCCCATACGGCTAATTTGATGCAGGAAAATTCTTTAAACGGCTTATTTAAAAATAAACTTGAATTTTTAACCTAACTTATGCATAATGCGCGTTCTTTCAGCAGGCAACTGTTGAAAAGTTATGGTGACTGTGTCGGTTCTCTCGCAACGATACGCTGTAAACCCCGCCAGGTTCGGAAGAAAGCAACGGTAGCAGCAGATTCGTGTGCCGAGATGTAGCTGGCATAGTTACCACCCAATCTTGTTATTTCCTTTAGAGTCTTCAATGGCTTATCAAGTTCTTGCCAGAAAATGGCGACCACAAAACTTTTCCCAGATTGTCGGTCAGGAACACGTTTCTAAATCACTTATTAACGCTTTGCAACACCAACGGCTGCATCACGCCTATTTATTTACAGGCACGCGCGGAGTTGGTAAAACCACGATTGCCCGCATTTTAGCCAAAGCGATGAATTGCCTTGATTTACAAGACTTTAGCCCGTGCGGACAGTGTGCAGTATGTCGTGATTTTGACAACGGACGCTTCATGGATTTGATTGAAGTGGATGCCGCCTCGCGTACAAAAGTCGAAGACACCCGCGATTTACTCGACAATGCTCAATACGCCCCTAATCAAGGTAAATACAAAGTTTATCTGATTGACGAAGTGCATATGTTATCTGGGCATAGTTTTAATGCCTTGCTAAAAACCTTAGAAGAACCGCCCGAACACGTTAAATTTCTTCTTGCCACCACCGACCCGCACAAAATCCCGATTACTGTTTTATCCCGTTGTTTGCAATTTAATTTAAAACGGCTGTTGCCTGAACAAATCAGTCAGCAAATGGACTTTATTTTGCAGCAAGAAAAAATTGCTTTTGACCCTGAAGCCTTGATTTTATTGGCACGCGCCGCCGATGGCAGTATGCGCGATGGCTTGAGTTTAGTTGACCAAGCGATTGCCTATGGACAAGGACGGGTTAATACTGTTGATGTCAGTGCCATGTTAGGCACGGTTGCCCAGCAGCCTGTGGACAACTTATTACGCGCTCTGATGCAGCACAACGGACAAGCTGTTTTGACGGTGATTGCTGAAATTGCACAATTAACCCCTGATTTTAGCGCGGTGTTACAACAATTATTGCGGGTCTTGCACCGGGTTGCTCTATTGCAAACCATACCTAGTTTTGTTGACCACGAATTTGATGCGCAATTATTAGCTGAATTAGCCAGTCACCTGTTGCCCGAAGACGTGCAGTTGTATTATCAAATTGCTTTGCTTGGACAAAAAGATATTGATTTAGCTCCCGACCCGCGCACGGGATTTGAAATGGTATTGCTACGAATGCTGACCTTTCGTCCCGCATACACTGCACCCCAAGCACAGCAACAATCCCCCGTTGTGCAAACACGCCCTGTTCAAGCAAGTCCAACCGCTGTCACCGCGCCTGTTTCTCAAGTTTCATCAGTACAGACAACCGAGCAGAATCAATGGGGACAGATTATTGCGAGCATGAATTTATCGCCTATTACGCGCGAGTTAGCCAATAATTGCCAACTTGATTTTTTTGACCAATCCCAGTGCAAGCTGTTGATAACAGCTAGTTTTATGCTAAGTGAATCAACGCAAGAACGATTGCAGCGGGCATTGCAAAAATATGCTAACAACCCTGCGCTAAAATTAACTATTACACAGCAAGAAACCTCACTTGCTACCCCTGCGATTCAACAGCAACAACAGCGTGATGATAGACAGCAAGCGGCAGTGGCGGCGATTCAAAACGACCCTAATGTGCAGGGCTTACAAGAACAATTTGGTGCAACTGTCATCGCAAATTCCGTTAAACCGTTATAATTTTTACCGAAAGTGGAGAAAAAAAGATGAAAAATGCCTTAGGCAATATTATGCAGCAAGCCCAGAAAATGCAGGAAGAGGTTAAAAAAGCCCAAGAAGAAATTGCCACGCTTGAAGTCATCGGTGAATCGGGTGCAGGTTTAGTGAAAATTTTAATGACGGGCAAACGCGAAGTGCGCAAAGTGACGATTGATGATTCTTTAGTCGGTGATGACCGCGATATGCTGGAAGATTTAGTGGCTTCTGCCATCAATGACGCGGTGCGCAAAGTGGGTAAATTGAAAAAAGAAAAAATGGCATCTGTTACCGCAGGCTTGCCGTTGCCCCCTGGTTTTCAAATGCCGTTTTAACAGTTTCTGGTAAAAATTATGAACGATTGTTTGTTTTGTAAAATGGCAGCAGGGCTGATTAAACCTGATGTGGTGTATGAAGATGATACGGTTTTGGCATTTAGAGATATTCATCCACAAGCCCCTGTCCATCTGTTAATTATTCCCAAAGCCCATGTTGCAACTTTGAATGATTTAGACGATGGAGGCTTGGCAGGGCGGCTATTACAAACGGCGGCGTTGTTAGCTAAACAAGAAGGTGTCGCAGAATCAGGCTATCGAACCGTGATTAATTGTAATCAACAAGGCGGACAAGAAGTGTATCACCTGCATTTACACTTGCTCAGTGGGCGACAAATGCTCTGGCCGCCTGGTTAATCTAATCGGCTAGATTTAAAAAATCCAGCTGTAAAGTCAGTAAAATTTCTTTTTCCAACAGTTGCTTTTGCGTGTCGGATAATAATTGCCCATTTTGACTGGTCACAAAAAATATATCCTCGGCACGACTGCCAATGGTGGTAATTTTTGCATCATGCAAAGCAATGCCTTGCTGCATAAAAATCTGCCCTATTTGTGCGAGTAATCCTGCTTTGTCGGTGGTAATCAATTCAATCACCGTGTAAAGGTTGCTTGAATCGGTGGTAAAAAAGACTTTCGTACTGATAGGAAAATGTTTTGCCTGCCGTGATTGCCGATGAATATTGTGTTGTAATTTAACGTGTCGCTTGAGTAAATTTTTCCGCAATACCTCGCAAATATGCTGTTTTTGCAACGCATCATAAATGGCCGCACCTGATTGTTCTATCACTTGAAAACTGTTTAACACATAGCGGTCGCTGGTGGTAATAATCCGGGCATCAAGAATAGTCAACCCAAGCTGGTCTAACGTTGCGGTACTAATTGAAAAAATATTTTTTTCATGTTTAGCATAAATAAAAATTTCAGCACTGCCACGTTGGGTTTGTGAGCGTAATAAGACTATCGGTAAATCTTGTTTGGTGGCGGCTAAAATTGCCAAGCTATGCCAAACAATTTCATCGGTTGAATAACGTAAAAAATAAGTATCACCAATGTGCTGCCAAGATGAAAAAATCTCTTCTTCACTAATGCCTTGTTTTATCAGCTCTTCTTTGGCTTCAATTTTCGTATCATTCACCCGCACAGACATGGTGACAGGATTTTGTAAGCCACGGCGTAATGCGCGTAAACTGGTATTGTAAAGTTCTTGTAATAGCGCGTCTTTCCAAGAATTCCATAAACTGGGACTGGTGGCGCGAATATCGGCCACCGTTAGCAAATACAAATGATTCAAATAACTGCTGCGACCTATCTGTGAGCAAAACTCATAAATGACATCAGGGTCGCTAATATCACGCCGTTGCGCGGTCATCGACATCAATAAATGATTATGTACCAACCAAGTCACTAATTTAGTATCTTGATTGGACAACTCATGCTGCACACAAAATTCTCGCGCCATCTCCGCCCCGACAGAAGAATGGTCACCGTCCAATCCTTTGGCAATATCATGAAATAACGCCGCGATGTACAACACTTCAGGTTTGGGAATCAACATAAATATGTCATGGCAAAACGGTAGTTCGTGGCAATATTTTTCCAGTGCGAAGCGGCGCAGATTGCCAATCACAAACAACGTGTGTTCATCAACCGTGTAAACATGAAATAGGTCATATTGCATCCGTGCCACAATATTGGCAAACGCAGGCAAATAAGCGGCTAATAAGCCATAACGATTCATCCGGCGCAATAAATGCGTTACCCCATGTGGTTGGGTTAAAATCGCCATAAATAAACGATTCGCCGCTTTGTTATAGCGAAATGCGTCATCAATCAGGGTTAAATTTTTACGAATCAAGCGTATCGTTGCGGCGCGTATACCTTTTAAAGTGGGATTTTGTTGCAATAATAGAAATTGTTCCAATAGCAACAGCGGATTTTGTTGAAAAATAGTCTCGCTAGTGGCTTCAAGATAGCCATTAATCGCGACGAAAGAAGCATTAATTGGGATGGGAATGGCGGCGTTGTCATTGCCTATTAAGCGTTCGTGAAAAAGTTGCAGTAACATTTCATTCAGTCGCTCTAATCCCACCACAGTTTTAAAGTAAAACTGCATAAACTGCTCGGTCACTTGATTGTAACTGCCTTCGGTAAAGCCAAACTGCACCGCTAAATCATGTTGATAGTCAAATAATAATTTATCTTCACAACGGTTAGTCAGAATATGCAGTGCGTAGCGGATTTGCCATAAAATATCGCGAGCTGTGATGAGTTCATGGTATTCAGAAGCTAAAATAAAATCGTATTTGATTAATTCCTCTAAGGTTGCTGAATGGTAATGGCGTTTAAAAACCCACGCAATCACTTGTAAATCCCGCAATCCGCCAGGTCCTTCCTTGGTATTGGGTTCTAGGTTATAGGCGGTGTCGTGATATTTAAAATGGCGCAACTGTTGCTCCTGCATTTTGGCGGCAAAAAACTGTGCCGACGGCCAAATGGTATTGCCGGCAATAATGCGTTGAATTTTATCAGTTAAGGCTTCATTGCCTGCGATACAGCGCATTTCCAGTAAACTAGTCATCACGGTTTGGTCGTCTGTTAAGACGGCAACGCATTCTGTAACCGTTCGGACGCTTAACCCCGGTTTTAAGCCAATATCCCAAATAAAGTGACAAAAATTGGGTAAGGCTTCATGACAAAGCGGATTGTCAAGTCGGTCTAATAAAATAACAATATCAACATCCGAATAAGGAAATAACTCCCGCCGTCCATAGCCCCCTACCGCACATAGGGCTAATTGATGGGCATCGGCGGCTAAAAAATGCTGCCAACCTGCGAGCAAAATTTTATCAATGAAATCTGATTTATGGGTTAGCAAATGCCCAATAGAATGATGCGGTACAAACTGCGCCCGTAATTGGGCATCGTATTGTTTAATAAGGGCTTTAAAGTTTAAGATGCTGTTCTGTTGCAACAGCAAGGCGGTCAAATCGGCTAAGGAAGGGTTCACAATTCTTCTGCGCGTAAGGTTAAAATTTCATAACCTGTGTCAGTCACTAACACCGTATGTTCCCATTGCGCTGATAAACTGTGGTCTTTAGTGACCGCTTGCCATTTATCCGCGAGCGTTTTGACTTCTTTTTTGCCCTGATTAATCATCGGTTCAATGGTAAAAATCATCCCAGGCTCCATAAATGCCCCTTCGGTCACTTTGCCAAAGTGCATCACATGGGGTTCTTCATGAAAATCACGCCCTACACCATGTCCACAAAATTCACGCACGACCGAATAACGATTGCTTTCAGCATAGTGTTGAATCGCATGACCAATTGCGCCAAACCGATTACCTGGTTTGACTTGTTCAATCCCTAAAAATAAAGCTTGATACGTCACATCCATTAAGCGTTGCGCAAAAGGGCTGACATCGCCAACAGAAAACATTTTACTGGTATCACCATGATAGCCCTCTTTAATTACGGTAATATCGACATTGATAATATCGCCATTTTTTAAGGGCTTGTCATTCGGGATGCCATGACATACTTGATGATTGACCGACGTGCAGATGGATTTGGGAAAGCCTTTATAATTTAACGGCGCAGGAATGGCTTGTTGAACATCAATAATATAATCGTGACAATATTGATTGAGCTGATTTGTGGTGACACCTGCCACCACAAACGGGGCAATCATTTCTAAAACATCAGCGGCGAGCTTGCCAGCAGTGCGCATTTTTTCAATTTCACTGGCAGATTTTATGATAATACTCATCTCTTAAGGGACAGACCTGTTGTTAAATTAGACATCGAAAGACGCAAAGCAGTAAGCTTAAATCAATCAACAACAGAGCGCAATTGCTGTATTTAGGAAAGTGAAGAAAAATCCCCGCTTTAGGATTTTTTTTCTTTGCCAGCCGTTTTTTCTGGGGCATTTTTAACGGTGTTGTAGTAAATGTGGTGGGTTGTATGCTATTGCTATTGTGACTACATCTTCAGAAATTTCAATATAAATGGAGTATCACGAAAATCAATCTGAATATGCCCAACGCTATTTTTATGTAAATCTGGATACTGCACAATATGAGATTGAAATATATCGGAATAATTTGTAGTGTACATACTGCTGCTTTGTAAAGTTAGGCTAATTGTTTCAACCACTTCTTTTAAAGGAAATCTATTGTTATTGTCACCGATTGAAAAAACAATTTTTTCTGGTTGTACTGCTTGACAAATTTGTTCTGTAAATCCTGTTATATCTTTTCCAGCATGTCCACCATGATGAGGAAAAACCAATAACCAGGCAGAAATATCAGTTGAATCTTGCAATAAATTATCAAGCCCAATTTGGTCTATATCGCCTGGTAATAAAACTATGGGGTTATTTTGATAGATAAAGCGTACAACAGCACTAATTGAGTTTGTAGTTAGTTTATTTTTATTTCTATCTGTACTTCCGCTACCTTTAGCAATCAAATATTTGCTTGGAGCTAATATTTCAATATGCACTTCACCTTGATTAATTTTGCCGGTCAAATCAGGAGTTATATTGATTTCAAAAACAATTTCTTTCCGTTTATATTTATCAAAAACACAGGTTATTAAATCATTCCATATATCTGTATTTTTAGTTGCATCAGGATTAATATAAATAGCTTTAATCTCAAAAATACCTGAATTTACTAATGCCATTACGCCACCAATATGGTCACTATCAGCATGTGAAAGTAATAGCACGTCAATTTGAAGAATATTCTTCTCTGATAAAAATTCTAATAATTTTGAACCGTTTCCTGCATCCACAACAACGACACCTTTTGTGTTAATCAAAACAGCACTGTTTCCGTGTTTAACATCAACTATGTAAAAATTCGGCATATCTACCTACAGGCTTTTCAGCTATTTCAAAATGGGAATCTTTAAAATATAAATCTTTATAGTCTTCTGCTCCAATATTAACATCGGCAAAAAAACGCATTCCTAATATTTTTTTATTTTGTAATTTAATTGGAAATAATGAAATAGGCAAGCGTATTTTTTCGCTGGTACTCCAACTTGGAACAATAACATAAACAGTTTTTTCATCTTTACTAATTTCTTCAATACGAATTAAGGAACGCCAAGGTTTTCGTTCCGGTAAAAAAATACCTGCAAATTCATTTTGACATATTTCAAAGCCTTTTATAATCGTTTCAGGAACTATCTGACTTGGATTTAAAATAACAGGAAGATATTGTTTATATTCTTGTATTTCAAATCTATCCGCATTTAAGAAAGAGGTTGCTAATAAGATAGGTATAAAAAGACTGTAAACTCTTTTTACAACCTGAATCCCATCAAAATTAGCATAATTGCGTTGTGAAAGATGTCTATCAATAATAACAGCATTAGCTTGACTTTTTATTATTTCAATGCAACTTTCTAAGGAAATAAAAGGATCATTTTGTACAACTGATTTATAATGCGCGTCCTCTACTGTTTCAGCAATAGATTCACGAACATCCGGTTGATCATCAATCACCATGACATTTTTAATATGATTATACTGCACTACTTTCTCCTAAAATAGGTATGGTAATAATAATTTCAGCTCCACCTAATTCCTCACTTCTAGCAATAGCATCTACTTTTCCCCCCATATCTTGAATCGTATCACGCACAATGGTTAAACCTAATCCTGTACCATTTTTAGTCGTCGTTTCGCCAGGCAGCCATATATCGTTAATATCAATTCCTTGAACACCTGTTCCATTATCTAAAACATGAATCTCTACCGCTTGTTTTTCATTGTATTTGTAATATTCTACAACTTCAGTACGAATGATAATAATTCGTTGTTTGAGTATTTTCCCTTCAAAAGCAATCAAACTATTGTTAAATAAATTGACAATTACTGACTCCAACGCTGCTTCGCTACCATAAAAGTAAATCGGCTGATTTGTAAACTCTGTTTTTATTTGTGTATCACGACCTTTAACAAAAGAAGAAAATAAATCAATGGTTGAATTAATAACTTCGTGAATATTTAATTTTACTTTGCGTCGTTTTTCGTAGTTAATTAAACTAAGAGCTACATTACTCAAGGTATTCAATGAGGTTGTTGAGTCTTTGATTCGTTGGATAGGCTTCTTCAATTTTTCATTGTAAGTTTTTTCTTCTATGTGTTCTTTACTACGTCGCTCAATATTTCCAATCGCAGTATCAATTGCTTTTAATGGATTACTAATTGACTCATGTGCAAATACAGCGGCTGTAATTCCGGTTGTGCTTAATGTTCTGTAAAGCTGTAACTCTTTTCTTAATTTCTTAATTTTTCTTATATAGTAAGCTTCACGATTTTTCTGTGCCTTTTTTACTTTTGCTTTTTCCTCTTCATTAGATATATCATCAATTGCATTATCTAATTCATCTTTTAATTCATTTTCTTCGTTATTTTCACGTTCTTTTTTTGCCTGCTCTTTTTTACGCTGCTCTTGTTGCCAACGTTTTGCCATCCAATTAAAAATAGTTGTAGCAAATTCTCTTAATCCAATAAAAGCATTATTTTCAACAAAGCCATGTCTATCTGTTGTCTGCTGCAATTGATTTGTAGTATCAGTAATCAATAGACGACCAATTAAATTAGTATTTTTTTTGTTTCCGGTAATGCGCTTTAAATTGCTACTTAACCATTGCTCTTCTTTATCTCCATAAGGCAAGACACGCAATTGATTGTAATATAGATGTACACCGCCAAAATTTTCTAACCATTTTTTTACATTTGTTTTAATTCCTGAACGAGTTGAAAAGGTATCACTTTCAAAATCAAATACCCATAATTCAAATATAGTTTCTGGAATTAAGTAATTTGTGATGTGTGGAAAAATATTTTCTTGATTTGCAGTATAAAGCGTATTACCTAACCAATCTTGAATAATGACTGATAGACTACTGTTTTTTATTGTTGCAATTAAATGAAACTCAGCATCTTGAAAATAACGTTGCTCAACTAATTGTTCCAACTCTTTAAACTCATTTATTTTTAGAGTTGGTTTAAATCCTAATGGGTCATTCGTAAAAGGGTAAGCCAATAAAACTAAAGCACGAGCAAATTTTTCAATTTCTTGTTTACTAATTTCACGATTAATATCATCAATAGTAATTTCTGTACCTGTTGTTTGCGCTTGTAATAAAGATTGCTGTCTAATTTCTAATATAACATCTTCAACCGCTTGTACGTTATCATAATCACTCCAATTCATTTCTAATTGATATTGAATTAAAGGATTTTTCCGAGAAATTGTTTTAAGTGTTATTTTTTTACCCAAACGCAAAGCGGCTAATCTACCTAAACCTTTATCACCAACTGGGACTCGTCCTAATGAAGTTTTATGGATTGATTTTTTTGTGGACTCTCCTAATAACAGCCAATTATTCGCTATATCATTATCGGTCATTCCTTCGCCATCATCTTTTATAATGATGCGAGGTTCGCCAAATAAAACTGTAGGTGAATTAAAAATATTAATTAACTCTATTGTGCAATGTTTAGCGTCTGCATCATAAGCGTTTTTAACTAACTCAATTAAACCTTGTGTTAAATCAGGATTTAACTCTTCGCCAAGCCGTTTTAAGATGTGGGGGGAAAAGCGGATATTCGTTTTATTCATAAATTTATACTCACTTAAATAACTATTCTGATTTCACACTCAGCAGCATAAAAGCTGTTGGCAAAATTTGAAACGCTCGAAGAGAAAAAACAACAATAACAAAACTAGTGGGTTAATCATATAGCTTAATGTCTAATTCTTCAAAGCTGTTTTTTTAACAGAAACTTTAATCGCTGTGGGTGTAATGATAGTTACTAAAGTCAGTTGACCAAACCAAATATCACGCTAAAAATTTTTAGACGTGATAATCCTAATTTATGCGTGCTAGAAAATTAAATTTCTGTTCACGAAACATTAAAGCTTTTTCACTACCATCGCTTTGGCACAATAATCGGTGAAATACTGATTTTGCAACAGATGCAACACGCCTAATGCAACAAACAAACTGCCTAAACCTGCGATGGCACTATAACTATCAGACTCAAATAAACTCTCAGCAACCCCCGCGCCTATCATCATGGCAACTAAAGGAAATAAATACAGTAATAACGAGGCGTTGACTAACAGTGATTCATCCATTGACACCATCACTTTGTCACCGACAACCAGCGGAAAATTATTTTCCACCGCAATCACCCGAGGTTTGAAAAATCGCCCAAATAGCGAGCTAGTGCAGGAGGATTTTTGCATACAACTACCACAACCACTGCTGATTTGCGGATTGACCCACACT
>JFJP01038354.1_pt1 | contig 17949 bp, 14 predicted proteins | sample 431651 | NCBI WGS metagenome assembly JFJP01 (sample SAMN02602958, study PRJNA72255) | Microbial mat metagenome, whole genome shotgun sequencing project. | biome: fresh water; feature: sink hole; material: water; isolation source: purple microbial (photo- and chemosynthetic) mats found in...
GTGTATTCTGCTAAATTACATGGCATTAGCCCCCCTTTAGGGGGGGTGGGGGGCAAAGATCAGATTGTTTTTGCATTCTCCAGCAGATACATCTCTGCCTCAAACGACCAGATATAGTCGTTTTTTGAAACAATCTCGTGCAATCCTGCGTATAATTTATTATCCCTTCCCAGTTCCTTCAGTTTATATAAAGAAACAAGAGGCATTGAAATGTTGGTGTAAATCAGCTTTTTGCCACCCGGAATCTCAGGCAGGTTAAGTGTTGTATCAACCACTGCATCAAGTCCCCCAACATGAGTGATCATTACAGCAGGGTTGATCTTTCCTTCGCTCATCATCTTCAGAGACTCTCTCATATCGTCAGTATTCCCGCCTGATGTTCCCACAATGTGTGTAAATGAATAATGCACATTATAGAAGTTAAATTCAGCTTTAAATTCAGGATTTGTAGGTCCTGCAAAGAAATTCAGGCAGCCGTCAAATCCCAGAATGGCATCTCCCTGTTCAACAACAGGCTTAACTGGCGCAAAGACAAATACATCATCGAAGCCCTTACCATGAGTGAGATCACGAAGATGTTTAACCGGGTCACTTACTTTCGCTGTATTAACGTAAACAAGTTTAACTCCCTGTGAGGCTGCATGTTCAGGAGTAAACAGGCAAGCCGCTCTTGATAATCTGGAATCATCAATATCTGTAACAACCAATAGTCCGGGCTTTCTTTCCTGGTGTAATGCAAAGTCGATTGCACCCAGTCCCATTGGACCAACCCCTGCAAGAATAGCCATATTACCGCCAATTCTTATTCCCATTTCATGAACATATGTTCCGGGAGGAATGTGGTAGCTTGCATGAAATGCCCCGACAATACATGACATTGGTTCGGACAAGGAGGCAGGGAAAAAAGCTTCGCCCTCGTATTGAAGAAGGCAATCAGCTTCCATTACTATATTGGGTATGATCACATTGGTTGCATCTCCTCCGATGAAACGGTATGAATAACCGGGTGCATCAAGTGTCCCCATCTGGCTCATTGCCGGCTGTATCGAAAATTTCTGACCTGCTTTGAATTTATGCTGCCATTTTTTACCAACCTCAGTAATTACTCCTGCAAATTCGTGCCCTATCATTGTTGGATTTATGTGAATATCATCAGGAACACGCTTATGGTCAGCGCCCTGAAGGGCAGCTTTGTGCGACGACATGCAGATGCTGTCGGAGATCACATGTGCGAGGATCTCGTCTTCCTTAAGTTCAGGAAGTTCAAATTCCTCCAGTCTGAGGTCCTTCTTACCGTATATTCTAACTGCTTTTGTCTTCATTTAATCAATATTAAATTTTTAACCACGGAGACACGGAGAACACAGATTTACACAGAGTTTAATCCTTATGGTCTTTGCACCATGCACCATGCACTATGCATCTTGCAATTACCCCAGCATCACCTGTCCACCCGTCACCGGTACTGCCTGACCTGTTTCATATTCCTGATCTACAAGATACAACAGCGCTTTCATGACATCTTCAAGTTTGCACCCTCTTTTCATTGGCACCTGGTCTTCATAAAACTTCCTAACATCGTCAATACTTTTTGCTCCCGGCACCTTGCCTGTTTTAAGATACTGAACGAACAACCCATTTTGCGGATCGGACCACAGCGGACCCTCATAAAAATTACCGGGACAAATCGAATTGACCTTTATCCGGTATGGTGCCAGCTCCATAGCAAAAGACTGGGTAAGTCCTATACCTCCGAATTTTGCACCTGCATAGGCAAAATTTTTGTTGCTGCCCCTGAGCCCCGATTTCGAATTTATCTGAATTATGTCTGAAAAGTATTCGGGGGTTTCATGATTCTGAAGTTTCATCACTTCCGAGGCATACTTTGCGCAATGAAAGTATCCGTTATAGTTTACTTCTGTTGTTTTTGCAAACGTTTCAGGATCCATCTCGTCGAGGCCGCCTGCCCTGAGTATACCTGCATTGCTTATAATAAGATCGAGTCCGCCAAATTCACGCACAGTAGAAATGAGCAGTTCTTTAACAGATGCTGGGTCGGCAACATCCGTTTTAATGAAAACAGCTTTATTGGCTGATTTTTTTCCTGAAAGTTTCTGCTCAAAAGCTTTGCCTGTTTCTATATTAAGATCAGCTATTACAACATTCATTTTCATGCTGTAAAGCGACTCGGCTATACCTGCCCCGAATCCCTGTGCCCCGCCGGTCACAATCGCAATCTTGTTTTTAAGCTTATTTTCCGCACCATCTGCATTTGAGATTTTTCTCCTGTAGTTTTCAACTTCCCACTTATCAATGAAATCCACCTGTTCAGGTGAAAGAAATTTTATCCCTCCGCATTGGGAAGCAAAGTAACTTATCCTGATAAGGTCTTCATAAACATCGAGGCAGGTTTCAGCTGAAGCATAACTGTCTGCAATTGCGAAAACACCCATGTCTTTGATAATGATCACTTTTGGTGGATAGCCATATTCCTCGGTGAAATGTGGCAGCTGGTACCTGAATGAGTCAAGAATTTTCTCTGCGGTAGCTGACTGTTCAATATACAGGTATCTTGTTTTACAATAAACGATTATATCAGGAGTCAGTGGCAGCGATATTTTGTGAAACTCCTGCTGATTCTGGTAAAATTTAGCAATCAGAGTGTTATGTCTGAATCTGATTACTCCCGGTTTCTCCCCTGAAAGAATCATTCTTAGTCCCGGCAGTACTTTATGAAGAATTGGATTATAAGGGAGGTCAGTGATTTCAGGCACAGGAGTTATATGCTCAGATATTTTCTGTATTATCTCCTCATATATTTTCTTTACCTCATCAGTTGTATCAGCCCCTACAAACGAACCATGATTCTCAAGAAAAATGATTTTGGGATCGCATGCAAATTTTTCCCTGTAAGATATAACCTCTGATTCCAGTTTCTTAAAAAGGGTATAACCCGGATCGATATATTGTACAAATAATACACTTACTCCGAAAATCTTGTTTGTCAGCGATTTAGCATTCCTGCTGCAAAGTAATCCATTTATTATGGTAGGATGGAGGTGAACTACGAATTTGTATTTAATTAGTTCATGAAGGGATGTTTCAACAGATGGTCGTTTGTTTCCAGCGTCTCCAGTTATACTGTTTAACATATCCGATTTTACCTGTTCTTCCCTGATGGTTGGATCATCAGAATATGTTCTGGATGATATTAGGTGAAGTTTTTCCCTGTTTAATGCAACAAGACCATCCTCAGTAAGTTCGGCAAGCGACTGACCACTCGATTTTATCCAGATAGTCTCATTATCTTTGAATGAAGTGTTACCGCCACCGGCAATAACCCAATCTTTACTGCTTCCGTAATATTTTGAAATTTCAATCAGCTGATTTAATTCAGTCTTCATATTTGTCTCTGTTTAGGAAGTATTCAATAACTAATTGGCCCAGATTTATTAATTCCCTCATCTGCTTAACACTATGAGTACCATCTTCCAGTACATATCCCTGTCGTCCATCGGCACGCAGGTACTGATGAGCAGCAATTACACAGGCCCCTTCCCATGCAATTGTTTTCAGTGATTCGTCAAGCGGGACTGAGCCTCTGGCAGTTACAGTGAGTGGTATCATTTCCGGTGTATTATGTTCTGTACCAAAGGTTATCAGGAACCCTTTATTGTGAAAAAACTCAACAAAATTCTTTAAGATATTATGATCATTTCTTCCGGGAATCAGCTCAATGCACTCAACGCCCAGTTTCTTAAGAGATAGATACAGTTTCTCAGGATCCGATTCAAATTCAGTGCATTTGCCGGATGGATCATCGAGAAGTACAGGGTAGCATGGAATGCCTCCAGATTTAATAATGATCCTGATGATCTTTTTAAGCTCAAGGAATGATTTCTTATTCTCCTCAACGAACGCAGGGCCGCCGCTCTTCAGCAGGTTCGATCTAATCTCATTTTCAAGTGATGACTCGTCCTTAAATTCGTATTTGGATTTCTTCCCTCCATATATTTTCTCGATAAATCCAAGGCTCTCTTCAGGTGTTCTGAAATTTTCTTCTGCAAGTATTCTCAAAGCTTTGGCTATGTGTCGTTCACGAACCAGGTCGTGGGCAAAACTTTTCTTTATTGAATCATATGACAGTTTGAGATCCTTATTTTGAACTCCAATTATTTTATTAAGTTTTGCTATCATAGCCTTAACCTGGCTCTGACTCTCCTTCTTAACCCTGTTTATCTGTCTTCTCTGAATCCAGCCTGTTTCGAACGGGTAATCAAGTCCTTTCCCGCTGAAATATATTCTTCCCGGATTATTCGGGTCATTTATCCTGATTCCATTTTTCTGTTCCTCTTTCAAAAGTCCGATAAACTCGATATTAAAAAGAGGAAAAATATTATTTCTCAGGCATCCTTCATGAAAAAGTTCATAGCCGTCTGTAACATAAAAGTCGTTGATACCCAGAACTGAAATTTTTTCATCACGTGCCATCATAAAAGCAGTTTCGAGAGCTTTGAAGGCGCTGAAGGAATATGGAGTGTGAATATGACCATTTGCTTCCCTGTACTTTGGAATAGGCTGTCCGTTAATTTTTTTATGAAGTACATCCGGTGGTGGAAATGAGGCTAGAAAATTCTTCATCAATCCTGCTATATTTTGGTTTCTAATTTAAGATCCGACAGAAACTTATTTATCATTACGATTTCCTCATGCGTTAATAGGAAATCGGCAGCTTTTACATTCTCAAGAACCTGTGCGGCATTTCTAGCACCTGCAAGTGCACATGAAATACCGGGCTGTTGAATTGTCCAGTTTAACACAAGCTGTGAAAGAGTTACCTTCCTGTCGTCTGCAATCTTTTTCAGTTTTTCTGTAAGTTCCAGAATTCTTGAAAGATTTGGCTCTTTATAATATAATGTTGACGGCCTGGTATCGCCATCGTTAAATGAATGACCCTGTTTTATTTTTCCAGTTAACAGGCCCCTCTGCAAAGGACTGTAAGCCAGAATGCTTATTTTATTCTCAATGCAATATGGGACAATTTCTGATTCAATTCCCCTGTTAACCATACTGTAAGGGATCTGGTTTGAAGCAATTTGAAAAGTCACAGAAGCCTCCTTCATAAGCTCAAGAGAGTAATTACAGACTGCCCCTGCTCTTATTTTTCCTTTTCTTATCAGTATTTCGAGAGCCTCCATTGTCTCTGAAACCGGGGTTGTCGGATCGGCCCAATGGATCTGGTAAAGATCAATATAATCTGTGCCAAGTCGTTTAAGGCTCTCGTCGCAGTCGTTAATCACCTTATCTTTTGCGGAGTATCTGTAAATATTAACATCATTGCCGGAGTTATCTTTTGAAGCAAAGAAAAACTCTCCCTTTTTTTCATTCCAAGAAAGACCAAATTTTGTAAGTATCTGTACTTTTGATCGTTTCCCCTTTATAGCTTTTCCTGTAAGCTCCTCACTTAATCCGAAACCGTAGACAGCAGCTGTATCAATGGTTGTCATCCCGTGGTCGACGGCTGTCTCAATAGCTTTAATAGCTTCTTTTGAATCTGCTCCGCCCCACATCCATCCGCCTATTGCCCATGCTCCGAATGCAAGTTCTGATAATTTGATGTCGCTTTTGCCAAGTATATTGTGTTTCATAATAATAGAGTTTTTTACCAATTGATAACCTCTTCAGGCACTTCAAGCAGAGATCCGCAGATCCAGTCCGCTTCCTTAAGCTCACTTCTGTTAAATGATGTAGTAACTGCAAGGCACCTGCATCCTGCAGATTTACCTGATTTGATACCGCTTACTGCATCCTCAACAACAAGACATTCCTCCGGTTTCAATCCTATGCTTTCAGCTGCTTTCAGATAAATCTCAGGTGACGGTTTTTTGTTGACTACATCATTACCTGATATAATAGAATCAAAGGAGTCAGCAGTGAGTCCGATTCCCTTAAGGTTTATCTCCATCTTCACCTGATCGGCACTTGTGGCAAGGGCCAGTTTAAAACCCTTCTTCCTGCAACGGGCAATGAACTCATGTGCCCCGGGCAGGGGGGCAAGTTTGTCACTGACAATAGATTTGTAAATTTCGTATGTCCGGGCTTTTACATTCTCAATATCGACAGGTAATTTGTAATGCTCTGCAACTCCCCCGATATATCTGTTCTCACCCATTCCCACAAAAGGTTTAAAATCTTCCGGGACAGCTTTTATCCCAAGTTCCCCGAACATCAATATTGCAGCTTTGCAGATATACTCCTCAGAATCGACAAGTACTCCATCCATATCAAAGAGTACTCCCTTTATCATCTGAAAAGCCGTTCAATTTCGAGAATCCTTGACTTAGTTAGAGGAGTCTTTTTATTCGAAACCTCAGTTATAAGTGTCATTTTAGCAGCACTCTCAAGAACTTCAATTTTGTCGAATGCCTGCAGGAGGCTTATCCCTGTTGTAAGTATACCATGATTTTCAAGAAGCAGAATATCAGCTTTTTGAATATTCTCAGATACTATTTCTGCCAGCTCTTTTGTACCCATCAGGGCATATGGAACGATTAACGGATTTCCAAGAATGGCAGTTGCTTCAGCTGTCAGATTAGTATTTATTTTAAGTTTCATGGCAGTAAATGATGAAGCAAATACCGGATGGGCATGAATAATGGCAGCCACTTCTTTCTTCTTTCTGTAGATTGAAAGGTGCATTTCAGCTTCAATTGAAGGTTTTAGCTCCGGAGTCAGGTTTTCTCCCAGAAGTGTCATTACACCAACCTCTTTCCACCTCATTCTGCCCTTGTCTGTAGCAGAAGGTGTTATTGCAATTAACTCCTCGGATATGCGCAGGCTGATATTACCACCAGAAGTTGTAGTAAGTCCGCAGGCATATAGCCTCCTCATAAATCGGGCTACCCCTTTCCTCTCTTTTTTGTATTTTGTCATGCCAGCCATTTCTAAGATTATTTAACAAGGTCAATAACTCCGTTGAGCACGTATCGCGGACGGTAAGGGAAGTTATCAATTTCGTTTTCTGCAGTTATGCCACTTAGAACAAGCAATGTATCTATTTCAGATTCCAGTCCGCAACGAATATCTGTATCCATTCTGTCGCCAATTACAATTGTATCTTCACGCTTAACTCCCAGCCTTTTAAGAGCACTTCGCATCATAAGAGGATTGGGTTTTCCGACATAATATGCCTTTTTACCAGCAGCGATTTCTATTGGTGCAATAAGGGCCTTTGTTGAAGGTGTAATTCCTACTTCAACGGGTCCGCTTACATCGGGATTTGTTCCTATCAGCTTAGCGCCTCTGATAACAAGGTTAACTGCAAGTTCTACTTTTTCAAAATTGTAGCTGTGAGTATCACCTACAACCACATAATCGGGACTTACATTATTTACAGTATAACCTACACTGTATAAGGCATGTATGAGTCCTGCATCTCCAATAATATATGCACTGCCGTTAGGTTTCTGATTTGCCAGGAAACTGGCGGTGGCCAGAGCGCTCGTGTAAAAATGTTCTTCGCCAATATTTATTCCGAGCCTTTTAAGTTTTTCGTGAAGTTCTTTAGGTGTTCTCTCACTTGAATTGGTTAGAAAAAGGTATTTTTTACCCGATGCTTCGAGCCATGCAAGAAAATCAGTTACCCCCGGAAGAAGTCTGTTGCCGTGGTAAATTACCCCATCCATATCTATTATGAAGCCTTCCTTGGATTTTATGTTTTCAATTGCTTGTTCCATGTATTTTTAATTGTAATGTATTGTAAAGATACCAAAAAGATGACTATACCATCTTTTTGCTTTTTATTTTTGGCTGTTAGTTGTAGTTAAGTATTTAATTTTCATTTATATATGGATTTAACCCCCCTTAAGGGGGGCAGGGGGCAAAGGCATCAGACTCCTTCCTTATTCAGCAAGGCTAACTTATTAACTGACTGATCGGTTTTGCACTTATGACCTTTCAGAGGAACGATACGTTCGTGAATTGCATCGATTATCCAGTCGGGCTGCGGGAAGAAGTATTCTTCCATTTCGTAAGCCGGTGTTATCCAGTTTCGTGAGCCGACAACAACAGGAGGCGCATCGAGACTATCGAAGGCCAGCTCTGTTATTGTCTGCGCCATCTCTTTCAGAAATGATCCTCTTGATGATGCATCGCTTGTGAGAAGAATTTTTCCAGTCTTTCTGACGGATTGAATTACAAGGTCATAGTTGAAAGGGACCAGTGATCTTGCATCAATAATTTCAGCACTTAGACCGTATTTTTCCTGCAGAATTTCACCTGCTTTAATGGCAGGATAAAGTGAAGCCCCTATAGAAAGTATTGTAATATCATTCCCTGCTTTTTTAATATCCGGTTCTCCGAAAGGAATTTCGTAATAACCCTCGGGAACGCCATTTGTATAAAACATTTCGCCAATGTCGTAGATTCTCTGGCTCTCGAAGAATATTACAGGATCAGTTCCCTGCAAGGCTGTGTTCATCAGACCTTTTGCATCATATGGTGTTGCCGGAAACACAACTTTTAATCCGGGGATATGCGCAGTAAGCGCCGACCAGTCCTGTGAGTGCTGTGCTCCGTACTTTGAACCTACGGATACCCTTATAACAACAGGCATTTTAATTATATTCCCGCTCATTGCCTGCCATTTCGGAAGCTGATTAAAGACCTCATCTCCTGAACGTCCAAGGAAATCGCAATACATTATCTCTGCAATAACACGGCCGCCGCACATTCCATATCCAATTGCTGTACCAACAATAGCCCCTTCAGAAATAGGTGAATTGAACAGTCTTTGATAGGGGAGAGCTTCTGTGAGTCCCCTGTAAACTGCGAATGCACCTCCCCAGTCGCGGTTTTCTTCTCCCCATGCTGCAAGAGTGGGGTCCTTGTAAAACCTGTCGATAATTGCTTCAAACAATCCGTCGCGGAACTGATAAAGTTTTGCTTTTGATACAGGTTTGCCCTCCTTGTCTTTGTAAAAACGCTCTTTTGTTTTAAGTGATTTAACCCTTGGATTTTCTTCCATTGATAAAAGAACCTCAGGTTTACCATCTTCCATTCTGTCAAATGAACCATTCGAAAACATCATATTTCCGATGCAATCAGGATTGGCAGACATGTTTATCCTCGGAGAAATGTTATCATCAATACTGAGCTTCAGCATCTTTGTAAGAAGCTCTTTTGTTTCATTGGTAATATTTTCAAGCTGTTCTTTTTTTGCTATTCCGGCAAGTACCAGCGATTGTCCGAACGAGACTATCGAATCCTCCTGCTGCCAAAGTTCAATTTCCTCTTTCGATCTGTAGGATGAAGCATCAGACGGGGAATGTCCGCTTATTCTGTATGTAAGGGTATCGAGAAGTACGGGACCCTTCTTCTCTTTCAGGATCTGTTTCTTCCGTTTGAAGGCATCAATTACTGCAAGTGGGTTATAGCCGTCGATCCGTTCGGAATGCATCATCTCAGGATTGACTCCGGCACCAACTCTGGCGAGGATGTCATATCCCATAGTCTCACCCATTGTCTGGCCTCCCATGCCATAAAGGTTATTCATGAAATTGAATATTAATGGCAACCCTCCTTTGTATTCCCCTTCCCATAGCGTTCTGTACTGATCCATTGTAGCGAAGGTTATACCTTCCCATACTGGTCCGCATCCCATCGACGCATCGCCTATATTACAAACTATAATGCCTGGTTTTCTATTTATTTTTTTAAAGAGGGCAGCCCCTACAGAAATATCTCCCGATCCGCCAACAATTGCATTGTTCGGATAAATTCCGAAAGGAGTAAAAAATGCGTGCATCGATCCGCCTAATCCTTTATTGAAACCGTTTTCGCGTGCAAATATCTCAGCCAGCGCCCCGTAAAGCAGGAAATTTATTGCGAGGCTTTTAATACTTCCCTGGAAACCATTCTCCACAACTTTAAGAGCCGACCCGCCAAAGTAGTTTTTCATTATTGAATAAAGCGAATCCTCATCAAGCCTGTGTATTGCTGAAAGGCCCTTCGCCAGTATCTCTCCGTGACTACGGTGAGAACCAAAAATATAGTCATCAACCTCGAGGTTATATGCCATGCCAACAGCAGAAGCCTCTTGTCCGATTGAGAGATGGGCCGGTCCGGGGTGATTATAAGGTACCCCGTTGTACTCATTGGTAGTTTTGATAAGGTTTAGCATTGTTTCAAACTCCCTTATAACAACCATATCGTGATAAATTCTGAGGAAGTCTTCTTTCGTGAAGTTGCCTTTCTCATCTTCAATTGATTTATTATACTGATTTACAGGAATTTTCCCGAATTCAATGAATCTTGGTTTTCTTACAACCTTCGGATTGATGTTTTGACTTTTTGGCATGGTTTTATTGTCTTTATGTCTTGCAGTCTTGCGGTCTTGCAGTCCTGCAGTCCTTTTTACTTTTTACTTTTTACTTTTTACTTTTGCCTTAATACCTAAAGGCCTCAATCTGTTCTTTAATCTCCTTCAGAAACAATGTGGCCGGACCACCGTCTATAGCTCTGTGATCGTATGTAAGGGATAATCCGATATATGGCACAAAAGCGAATACGCCATTGCCGATATTTGCAGGACGGTTTATAATTGTGCATACCCCAAGAATACCAGCCTGTGGGAGATTAACTACCGGGGTGAACATCTCAACACCATAATTGCCAAGATTGGATACTGTAAAAGTAGCTGCAGTGCTCTGGATCAGTTCAGGGTTTATGCTCCCTTTCCTGCAGGAATCTGCTACAGATTTAAGTTCTTTCGATAATTGTACAAGATCCATCTCACTTGCGTTTTTTATCGCCGGTACCATAAGTCCTCTGGGGGTATCAACAGCAATGCCGAGATGAACCCGGTTAAAAGTTTTAATGCGGTCATCAAGGAAATGGCTGTTTGCTTCCGGATATTTTTCAAGAGCTCTGATTACGCACCAGCATACCATATCGTTAATTGTAATATCCTGCTGGCTTTTGTCTGTATTAAGTTTATTTTTAACTGATTGTCTGGCTTCAAGCAAATGTCTTACATCGGCACTCATGTGATGTGTAAGCTGAGCTGAGTTCTGAAGTGAGGCATGCATCGCTTTTGCGATCAGCTTCCTTACATTACTTAGTGGTTGTTCAGTGAATTCAGCTCCTGATGATTTTGCTGTTATTTTATTAACAGAGTTTCCTGTAAGGGCTTTTTCGATATCACCGGAAATAATTCTGCCGTTCGGACCAGAGCCCTGCAGATTATTATAATTCAGTCCTTTATCCCGGGCAAGTTTTTTTGCCCTCGGCGAAATCCGGATCCTGAAGGTTTCGTCAGTTAAAGCCTCTGCTTCTACAGCCTTTAAAGCCTCTACTGCCTCTACAGCTATTGATGCTTTAGATGCTGTAGATGCTATAGAGGCCTGAGTATTCGGATTGAAAGATCCTGTTTCTTCGCCGCTCTTGCCGATTACTGCAACATTAACAAGTACTGGCACTTCGTCCCCTTCACCAAAAAATACATCCAGAAGCACTCCTTCGACAGTCGATTCCAGATCGAAGGCTGCTTTATCTGTTTCATATGAAAACAGTATGTCACCTGTAGATACACTTTCTCCTTTTTGTTTAAACCATTTTGTAATTATACAGGATTCTACTGATTGTCCCTGCTTAGGCATTATAACTGCTGTTGCCATTTACGCTGCTATTATATTAGTTACTTCAGACTTCTGACTTCGGTCTTCCTTTGGTCACCGAAGCATTTGCGAAGGTGACTGACTTGTTATTATAAGTAAACAAAACAATATATTGAAAATTCAGATATATCTAAATATCAATGTCTACAAAAATATATTAATAAACTTGTATTTACAAGTAAAAAACATTATTTTTACCTTAAATTTATTTTTGTAAGCTATGGTAAGTCCAAAAACCATCCCTCAATACAGAAAGCTTTTCGAGATTCTCAGAAAGCATATTCTGGATGGAGTCTACAGGGAAGGTGATTTGCTGCCCTCTGAAAATGAATTATGTCAGCTGTATGGTATGACCCGGCCTACAGTGAGACAGTCACTAAGTACTCTTGCCAACGATGGATATATCCGGAAACACCAGGGTAAAGGAAGTATTGTGCATAACCTTCCGCGGGAGATTGGTATTTTATCAGTATCAGGTACGACATCTGCAGTAGGGGACAGGAACCTGAAGACTGAGATTATAATTAAGCCTGTGCTTATACAATGGCCTGCCGATTTCATGTTTACCCTTTCTGATCTTGAAAAAGAATCAGGTTGTATATATATTGAGAGGCTCCGTCTGCTTGAGAATGTGCCGATTTTTTATGATATCACTTTTATTGCCAATATTAATTTGCCAAGAATCACATCCCGTCAGTTTGAAAACAGATCATTGTTTCAGATTCTGAGGGATCATTATCATATCGAGATAAAAGGGGGAGAGCAGAGAATTAAATCGATTCCTGCTGATTCGAAAATAAGTAAGTTTTTAAAGATCAGGAGAAACCAACCGGTGCTTCATCTTGAAAGGAAGATGGAAACAAATAAACCTGGTCTCTTTTTATACTCATCAATTTTCTGCAATACTGAAAAGTATTCTATTTTCGGCAGATTTTAAACTCACTTCTTTTTCCATATTATAAAAAAGTATATTTTTAAGGCTGAAATATATAATTATCATGTTTTCAGCTTTTCAACACTTCAACTATTCAACTATTCAAATTAACCTGGTAACTAAAATAAAATTATGAAAGAACAGAAAAATCTATGGTCACGACGCAGGTTCCTCGGATCTGCAGCTCTTGGAGTAGCAGGTATTGCTATTCTCCCAAAGCTCACAACTTCATGCAAAAGTGCTCCTGTTGCCAACACTGATGTTAAACTTGGATTTATCGGAATGGGACAGCAGGCAATGTTCCTGCTCAATGGATTCATGCAGGTGCCTGGTGTACAGGTTTTGGCAGGCTGCGATGTTTATGGAATTAAACGCAAGCGTTTTGAAAAAAGGGTAACCGAATTTTATGCGAAAGCAGGAAAAGAGGTTAAGGTAGATACTTATGAGAAATTTGAAGACCTGATTGCCCGCACAGATCTTACTGCTGTTGTAATTGCTGTACCTGACCATTCACATGCAAGAATTGCTATTGCAGCACTTAAGTCAGGTAAAGATGTTTATCTGGAAAAACCAATGACTTTTACAATTAAAGAGGGTCAGGAACTTAAGAAAGCTGTTCGCGATAATAACAGGATTCTTGGAATCGGCAGCCAGCAGAGGTCATCAGCTGAATTCCAGCATGCCGTTAAACTCGTACAGGAAGGTGCTATTGGTAAAATAACCAAGGTTAATGCTTACGTTGGTGCTCCTCCGAAGCCTTATGATCTTCCTGCAGAACCTGTTCCGGCAGATCTGAACTGGGACCTGTGGCTTGGCTCACTTCCAATGGCTATTCCTTTTAATAATCAGCTTAATCCTCCAATTTCACTCGATCCTCCTCAGGATGAGCAGATCTGGGGTGCATGGAGATGGTATTCCGAAATGGGCGGCGGATTCACAACCGACTGGGGTGCACATATGTTTGATGTTGCTCAGTGGGGACTTGGAATGGATCGTAATGGTCCGGTTGAAATTTCACCTATTGGCGACGGAACTGAATACATGACTTTCAAATATGCTAATGGTGTGGTACTTACATCTGAGCCATTTAATGATGAGAAGATGAAGGGTGTTAAGTTCTGGGGTGAAACAGGCTGGATTGAAGTCTCACGTGGTTACTTCAAAGCATCTGATCCTAAATTTGATCTACCTGCCTCTGCAACTGCAGATGACGGACCATATGAAACAAGAATTCCTCACCAGCTGAACTTCATTGAGGCTGTTAAGGCTCATATTGATCCTGTTGTACCTGTTGAAGTCGGACACAGCAGCTGCACATTGTGTACTCTTGGAAATATTGCCTGTGCCCTTAAACGTACAATTAAATGGGATCCGCAGACAGAAACTTTCGTTGACGACACCGATGGTGCTGCAACAAAGCTGATGCATTACGAATACAGGTCAGGCTATAAGTTAGTTTAACTGTTTTTGTAACATTATATTATCATTAAAAGAACCACATATTAATGTGGTTCTTTTATTTTTGTTGCAGGCATAATACTTAGGTAATATACCCCATTAATACTAAATTTGTTTTCGTATTAACCCCCCTTTAGGGGGGCTGGGGGGCAAAAACAAGGAAATGTAATATTCTTTATTAGTCTCTATATAAAACATAATCATTATGTTAAGAATAAATAATCATCTATTGTTAGTAATCCTGAGCGGATTAATCATTTCTTCCTGCAATACCGGCAATCCCGATCCACTTGTGCTATCAGCCCCTGCGGGAAGTCTTTATACCTCGATAGATAAAGCTGGAATTACAGTAATTCCAAATGGCAGATTGCTGACACCTTCAGGAAAAAGTATAGTGGTTGCTCCTCATCCGTTTGGTCTGGTTTTGAGCAATAACGGAGAAATAGCAGTTACTGCCAATTCAGGAACAAGTCCGCTCTCAATAACAATTATCCGGAATCTTTCAGGCACGCCGGAACTTATTCAGGTTCCGCCCGGATATTCAAACGATAAAGGAGTACTCGAATCAGTATTTATGGGACTGGCAATATCACCCGAAAATGACAAAGTGTATGTTGCAGGCGGACAGGGAAATACAATTCATTCATTCGATCTTGTAACAGGAAATAAACTCGATTCAATTGATTGTTCAGTATCAGAAGACGGATCCTTATTTCCCGATGGGTACATAGGCGATCTGGTGATCACAAAAGATGGCAAATACATCTATGCGGTCGACCAGACAAACTTCAGACTTCTGATTGCAGATACCCGTAAGATGAAGGTTCTTAAATCTGTGGCCGTTGGTCGCTATCCGTTCGGGGTTACTCTTACCAAAGACGAAAAGAAAGTTTACGTGGCCAATGTAGGTATGTTTCAGTATAGTAAGATAGGAAATATAGAAGAGACTTCAGACTATAAAAAGGCGCTTCCTTTCCCGGCATTCGGTTATAATACAGAAGAGGCGAAGAATGGAATTGTTACAGATACAATGGTAATTCCCGGACTCGGAGATCCGAATGATGAGAAGGCATTTTCGGTATGGGCCGTATCGGTTGAAGACATTGAAAATCCAAAAGTTGTTGCCAAAGTAAAAACAGGAAACCTTGTAGGACAGATGGTTGAAGGCATTCCGGCAGTAGGAGGCTCTAGTCCCAATTCACTTGTTGCAACTTCTGAATTTGTATTTGTCAGTAACGGAAATAACGATAATATTACTGTAATAGACATAAAAACTGATTCAATTATAACTGAGATTGCCCTTAAACCAGACGATGTTCTGAAACATTTCAGGGGGGTAATACCTTTCGGACTTGCCGTATCACCTGATGAAAAGAGACTTTTTGTTGCTGAGTCAGGGATAAATGCGATCGGTGTTATTGATCTTCCATCATTTAATGTTGCAGGACATATTCCTACTGGCTGGTTTCCTGCGAAGCTTAAAATCACCCCTGATGGCAAAAACATTGTTGTAGCAAATGCAAAGGGTTATGGCAGCGGACCAAACGGAGGCAAGGATTTTAAGGAAGGTGGAGAAGGGACCTATATTGGAAGTCTGATGAAAGGTTCGGTATCTGTAATTGAGATGCCTTCTGAGGAAGCATTGAAAAAGTTTACAGAACAGGTAATAGCAAACAATTTCCGGAAGGAAAAATCGAGTAGGGTTATCAGGTCGAGGAAAGATAATCCGATACCTGTATATGGTGGTCAGAAAGAATCTCCAATAAAGCATATAGTATTCATTTCCAAGGAGAACCGTACCTATGATGAAGTTTTCGGACAAATTGAAAAGGGTGACGGCGACCCTTCAATAGCCCGATACGGGCATAATGTTACATTCTCAAACAGATCCAAAACACTGAAAGTTGAAGATGCAACTGTAATGGCAAATCATCTTAAGCTGGCATCAGAATTTGCAATAAGCGATAATTTTTATGTCGATTCAGATGTATCAGCCGATGGTCACAGGTGGCTGGTGAATACATATCCTAACGAGTGGGTAGAAACTTGCACACCCGCAAATTACGGAGGTAACAGGGAGTATAATTCCGCCTCAAAAGCACCCGGAAGCCTTGGGATGACCGGAGCTGCAGGAGCAATTTATCCTGAGGATTATAATGAATCGGGATCTATGTGGGACCATCTGGAACGGAATAAAATTGACTTCTTTAACTTTGGTTTTAGTGTAATGTTTGAGCCGGCTTTTTATGATGAGTCATTTAAGTACACAGGACTGAAACAATTTGCAAATTTCCCGGTACCTACACCGATATTCAGCAGAACATCAAGAGAATACCCTACCTATAACACGTCAATCCCTGACCAGTTCCGTGTTAGTCAGTTTATAAAGGAATTTGAATCGAAATGGATGGGAGAGGGGAAGATGATGCCGCAGGTCCTTACTGTAATTATTCCAAATGATCACGGTGCCGGTGAGCGATCTGGTGCAGGCTATCCTTTCAGGGAGAGCTATATGGTTGATAATGATCTGGCTGTAGGAAGAATTGTTGAATACCTCAGCCATACTTCCTACTGGAAGAATATGGCAATTATTATTACTGAAGATGATGCTCAGAACGGAGTCGACCATATCGATGCTCACCGGAGCCTGCTTATGGTAATATCGCCCTATTCAAAGAAAAATTATGTGAGTAAAGTACATAATAGTTTCGGAAGTATTTTCAAGACTTTCTGGAATATCCTGGGATTGCCTTATCTGAATCAGTACGACGCCGGTGCAACAGATTTGTCGGATATGTTTACAGGAACACCTGACTTTACACCTTATAATGCACTGCCTGCAGATCTCAGAATATTCGATCCGCAGAAAGCACTCACACCTCTTGATGAGAAATTTGACTGGAAATCACTGGGTGAGTCACCGGCTCTTGATGATCCTGCGGAAATGGTGAAGGATCAGAAGGAAAAGCAGGAATACAGGCTGGAAGATCAGAAGAAGAAATAAAAATATTGAGGTGCTCTGCACCTTTTATTTAAACGGGGGGTGGAATTTCTACAAATATTATGGTGCTCTGCACCAGGTTATTCATCAAATATTTTCTAATACTGCCAATGTTGTTCCGTGCAATAATGATTAACAGGAAGCAGCAGAGCTGCTAAATATTTGTAGTATTTTCTGTGTAAAAGTAGAATAGGTGCAGCGCACCGTAATATCGAATATCAATATATCTGCACAAATAAAAAAGGCTGTACGTTTCTGTACAGCCTTTCTGGTATTAAATTGAGTAAGATTAATCTACTCTTTTTACCTTGATAGCAACCGGCCCTTTCTCTCTCTGCTCAACTTCAAATTCTACGTTCTGACCTGCTTCAAGTTCGGTGTGGGAAACTTCTAAACCTGATCGGTGGATAAAGATGTCCTTGTTATCTTCAGTCTGAAGGAATCCGTAACCTTTTACCCTGTCATACCATTTAACAGTGCCTTTCATAGTGTTAGATGTTAAGTTAACTACCTGTAGCTATCTCTTCTGTTTCCACCGCCGCCGCTTCCGCCTCTGCGATCGCCGCCGCCACCGCCGTCACCACCGCGGAAATTACTTCTTCTGTCTGTTCTTTCGATAGATTCGTTAACAATAATGTTTCTACCACTAACTTCAGCTCCGTTTAATTCCTCGATAGCTTTTTTTGCTTCAGCATCATTTGGCATCTCAACGAAACCAAATCCTTTGCTTTTACCAGAGTACTTGTCAATAATGATTTTTGCGGATGTTACTTCGCCATACTCTTCAAAGATCTCTTTTAATTCTGCTTCACTCATTTTAAAATGAAGACTTCCTACGTAAATGTTCATAGTTCAAATATTAAAGTATTTATAAAACAGGG
>JFJP01027168.1_pt1 | contig 17948 bp, 12 predicted proteins | sample 431651 | NCBI WGS metagenome assembly JFJP01 (sample SAMN02602958, study PRJNA72255) | Microbial mat metagenome, whole genome shotgun sequencing project. | biome: fresh water; feature: sink hole; material: water; isolation source: purple microbial (photo- and chemosynthetic) mats found in...
AGAATGTCAGAGAAATATTTCTGGTTTAGGTTCAAAGTGATGCTTGTGAGCATTTTTAAAAATACCTCACAAAAAGATCTCAAAAAAATTGAAGAGATTGAGGAGGTTCTCAATTTTTATTTTTTTTAAATAAAAAAATAATATCTTTAGAATGATGACGAGGATTTAGAAATTTGGAACACTACACTTGATAATTTAATCAATTCAACTCTGAATATGGAAGTTTCACGATTAAATTTTTTATTTTTTATTGAAAATTTATCTTTTTAAAAAAAAATTGTTTATTTTTATTATTTTTTTGAAATTCTGTAAAGATTGATTATTAATTTTTCTAAAGATTATCAAATATATATTAATAAGCATCATAGAAATCTTGAAAGAAAATTCAGAAAATAATTCGTCTTCCTCAATCATTAGTCTTGAACAAATCAAGGAATTCTCAAAAGAAAGGAAAACTCTAAAAAAAACCAAACTAGATTTAGAAATTTTAAGAAAAAAATCCAGAAACTTTAGAACAATAGCCAGCAAAACAAAGAATCTTCTTTTTGATTCTATTAGTAAATTGGCAGAAAGAATAAGTCTAAAAAAACGGAAAAGAAACGTTTTATTTGAACAAAATCCCATTGAAAATTCAAAGGAAGTTTTGATTTCAACAGAAGAAAACCAAAAGCCGAAAGTAGAAACAATAAAGATTTCTTTAAACATTGTGGAATATGCTCCAAAGATTTTCGATCGTCTTAGAAAACTCGATGGTGTCGGGTTCAAAGAACTATTAGAGTCTAAACTAACATTAGTCTTTATTCATTTGTTTATATATATTTTAGTTCTTTGGACATATTTTTAAACGAAGAAACCATTAAAAAGGCTAAACAATCAATTGGAAAAAGTGGCAGCTTTTTCTTTTTCAGTCATGATAAAAAATTCATTCTAAAGACGATTTCTGTTCATGAATTGGAAAGTTTGCTAAAATTATTACCACATTATTATGATTATATTTGTTTTGAAAATCCATTTTCGTTGTTATCGAGAATTTATGGAGCATTTTCAATTAATATTGGCGGAATATCAACTATTCACCTATTTTTGATGGAAAACAGCTTATCAGAAATAAAAGAAGTAATTTTTTTCCTTATAAAATTTAAAAATTAATTTTTTCTTCTTAAAATAATTCTCATTTTAATATTTTTTTAGTTCTTTATATACTTATTGATTTAAAAATAACCTATTTTAAAAGAATGCAATAAAAATATATGATTTGAAAGGCTCTTTGATCAATAGAAAAACAAAACAAATAAAACATATTAATTTCAGGAAGAAAGTTCGGAAAACTCTGAAAACTCATTTTGAAAATATAGATAGAAATAAGAACAAAAAAAGCCAAAATGAAGAGATCCTCAATTATAAGGATTTAAATTTTTTAGAAAGTGATGATCTTTTCATTATTATGGAGAATAAAGATAAGGAATTTTTTATTGAAAATTTAAGCAAAGATGCATATTTCTTGAAAAAACATAATATTATGGATTATTCTTTGTTGTTTGTTATTGCAAAAGATGATAAAAAAAACAGGTTGATTTGTAAAAATAGCTATAAGTTTTGGAGATCAATGAAGTCTTGTCAGCAATTCAATAATGAAATATGGAGCTTTTCAATTATTGACTATTTGCAACTTTTTAATAAATTCAAATATTTGGAGTCCCGTTATAAAGAACTGGTGAACTACAAGAGTTCCTATTATGTTTCTTGCATTAATCCTAAAACATATTCAGAAAGGTTCATCAATTTTATAAATTCAATCACTTGTTCTTTAAATACCAATAAAAATGAATAATTAATTTCTTTTTAAAAATTGAATTTTAAAAAAAATGCAAAAGAACAGTAATTAAAAAAAAAAAAAAATTATAGGTAGAAAAAAAAATATTAAAGTTTCAACTTTTCTTGTAATTTTATGCACTTAAGGTAATAATTATAGTTTTTATCAACTATTCAACAATTTGAATACCTTCAAATTTCTATTTTTTTATAAAATGTTTAGAAAAAAAATTATTCAAAAAATCTTCTTATTTTATGAAAAATAATATTTTTGGAAGGATTATTAATAGTTATTAGCTCGATTTTCAATAGCATTTCTTCTTTTGTATTTGCGGTACAATCTATAACCCAAAATTCCTAAACATGTTAATCCTATGATCGAGCAAACAAGTCTCTCCGTTTTGCATTCATGTATATACTCTCTTAGAGAATCTAACAAATTAGTTTTGTTTTTGAGAAAATATTCAGGGTTTTCAATTCTTAAGCTTTTTTTTTCGAAATTATAAATAACTTCACCAAAAATTGTCAAAAAACTATCAATTTTGATCCCAATTTCTTTTTCTCTAATTCCTATTTTGATCCCTGTGAAGCCAGATCCTCCATCAAAAGTGTTCAAAAAATCGAAAAACATTAACAAAAACACTAGTATCTTTTCAAAGAAATTCAACGGTCTCATTATTTCTTTGACTCCAATCAATTGCAAAGCAGCATCATAATTTGGTTCTTCATTACTGTTGTTCAAAATTAAACACTGAGAACCTCCTTTATAATCTCTCAAGTTAAAAGAGAGTAATTTCTCTTTTCTAGCATCCTTCGGGTGAGCGAATTTTTTTTGAAATTTTTTATAAGCATGAATTGAATCATTTGAAAAAATATCTTCTTTGAAAAAAATACTATGCAGAAGTTTTTCCTGAGTGACAAGACTAGGAATCGGACGATCAGAATAAGGAAGACCTTCTACGAACAATTTCCCACTGATTTCATTTTTACCATATTCTTTGAAGTGATTGAATAAATAAGCCTCTTTTTCTTTCATGCCTTTAATTAAATCTTTTGGAGAAAATGTTTTGGTTTTAATGAATTGCTTCAGTTTGCGATCAGTTGCATTTATGTTGAGTTGCTGCTTGATCGAGTAGGATAAAGTTCCGAAGGAAGCAAGGCTCAAACATATATTTATGAAATCCATTATTGTTGTTGGATTTTCTTAAATAAGAAATTAATAATTTTTTCTTTATTATTCTTGATGAATTTAATATGTTTCAAAATGTTTAATAAATTAAAGTTAAGGTGAAAATTTTGGTTTTTTCTTGGCAATTTGAGTTGAATTTATAAAAAAAAAATTGAACAATTTAAAGAATTTTTTTTTTTTTGTGAATAAATCAAAAAAAAAAATTATTCACTTTTCTGGTTTTGAAGTTTTTCTTATCATTTCATTTAGTTCAGCTCCCAAAGTTAATAAATCCTTCCTTAGTCTAAAATTATCTAAAATTGTTTTCTTTCGAAAAATGCAAAAAGAGTTATTTTAAAAAGATTTTAGACAATAAATAATGAATTTATAATTCAAAAATACTTCTGTTAAAATTTGCATTCCATCAAAAGTAAGTTTTTTAACTTGCAAAATTTGTTGTTTTTCATCTTTTTCTATCCTTTTTTAATATTTTCAAATACAGATCGAAAGAAAGGAATAAACTTTGAAATAGTTTCATTCAATGTAGGATTCAATTCATGCGTGAGATTAACGATTTCTCTAATCAAGGCTTTCTTATTTTCCATTTCAATATTACATTGATTAAAGGAATTTTCTATCTTCTTAATTTTTTCAATTAAAATCATTTTATCTCTCTTTTTTATTTTAGCAACAAAATTTTATTATAAAAATTGAAGGAAAGTGATGTAAAAAAACCTCCAAATCTTCGACTCTTAGAGCCAAAGATTCTAATATAATTTTTTCTTGTTTTGTGGTTTTTAAATCTGTTTCTGAAGAATTTTTTCTTATCATGGTTTGAGAAATTCTTTTATCCAATAGATTTTTAATATCCCTTTCTAACTTATTTCTATCATCGAAAAGCAACTCATATCTCGATTTTTCTTGGAGAATCGCATTTTTCAAGTCTTTGATTTCCTTCAAAATTTTAAAGAATTTTATTTTAAAGATTAAAACTGTTTTTTAGGAAACATTTTGAGATTTTTTTAAAATTATTTGCTTATCACTTTGTAGATCGTCAATCTCTAATCTGAAATCTTCTTTTTCTTTAACTAGTCTCTCGTTTTCTTTTTGTAAAAATTCCAGTTCTTCTACAAGACTTGAATTTTTTGTTGACAAACTATTCAAATTTTCTTTGGTTTCATCCAAACTTATTACTAATTCTTTTAATCTACTTTGAGTCTTTTCATATTCTTCTTTCATCTTATCATAATTTTCATAAATTAAATTAATAAAAAATATTTTAGTTTGTAAACATCATCTAATTGTTTTTCAATGAGTGATTTTTCTTGGTTCAAATTATCTATTAAGATGTTTTTCTCTTCATAAAAATTTCGTTCTTCTTCTAATCTCTTTTGTTTTCGTTGAAAGTTTAAAGACTTCTTGAGAGAAAAAAAAAGGAAATAACCCTGAATTTGTTGAAATAATTCTCACATTCTTGGATTTTTTCATTTAATTTGCGTTCAATTTCAAATTTATCTTTGGAATTCTCCCTGAATCTTCTTAGTTCGCATTCTCTCCCTTCAAAATCTGATTTCAATACATTGTTCTCTTGTTCCAATAATTTGATCTATTTTTTTTTTTAAATAAAATTATAAATTTTTATTAATTTGATTAAAAATTTCATACTTTTAACTCCATATTTTGCTGTTTTGAAGAAGATTCATCCAAAATATTTTGCAAAGCTTTGCATCGTTCTTCCAAACCTTCCAAAGATAAGCCCTGTTTAACTTGTATACTAGAATATATAATTAATTTAATAAAAGATTTAAATTAAATGAGAAACCTATTGGTTAATTTCACCTTTTCTTCTAAATCTATTTTTAAATTGGAATTTTCAATTTGTAGATTTTTTATTTGGTTCATTAATTCCTTTGATTTTTTATCCCATTTAACCAATTCATCCAAAGAAATTGTGATAGTTTTCTAATTTTTCAAACAAAAAATTAAATATATTTATGAAAATTCATTATAAAAACTTGATTTGAAAGTTGCTGATTATTAGCATTTTGACTGATTTTTTGAAAATTTTCTTCAAGTTTTTGATTTTTTTCATTCAATTCTGCTTTTAAATTAGTTAACTCTTCTTCTAACTTTTTTTTCTCTACAGAGATTTTCTCATGATTATCTTCTAAATTGCTTATTGCTTGAATTTTCTCTTTGAGCTCGCTTTGATAATTTTCTGATTCTTTTTGAATATTTTCTTTTAATTCCAGTAAAGCTATCTCTAATTCATTTATTTTTTCTTTATATTCTAATAGGTTTTCAGAATGTTGCAGTGTTTTATTTTTATCAATTTCTGTTTGCAGTTCAACATTTTTTGCTCTTAAATTTTCTAATTCAAGTTTTGATCCTTCAATATTTTCGTTGAATCCTTTTTCTTTTTCTATTAAACTCTGAGAAATTTCTATAAGTTTTTTTTCCAATTCAGATGTTTTTGACTTAAAAATTTCTAATTCTGACTGCATTTCTGAAAAATTCTTTAAACTTTCATTAAGCTTTATTATTTCTGCATTTAATTCACCATTGTTCTCATTTGAAAGGCTCATTTCTGTTTTTAACCGATCTATTTGTTCAACAAATTCTGTTTCTCTACAATTTTCATTGATATATGCCAATTTCGCTTCCAATTCTAAAGCTTTAGACTTCGAAAGATCTAAGTCTGAATTCAATTCTTCGATTTGTTTCATAAAATCTTGTGCTTTTTGAGAAGTTTCGGCTGAAAAATCTGAAAATTTTTGTTGTTGTTGGTAAATTTCTAATTCAAATTGTGATTTTTTCTGATCAAATTCAGATTTTAATTGATTAATTTGCTCCCCTAATTCTTTTTCTTTTTGTTCTTTTTCGTTTTTTTGTGAATTTAACTCATTTTCCTTTACTTTTATCAATTCCTGTATTTCGTTTTCTTTCAAATTTTTTAAATGCTCTAATTGATTTGAATTTTCTTGCTCTAATTCTTTGATTCTTTTTTCTTTGGATTGCAATTCATTGGTATTTTGATTCTTGTTTTCATTAAGTTCTTGCTCAACTATAACAAAATTTTGGTTTAATTGGTCGATTAATCCATTTTTCTCATGCAAATCAGACTCCAAATTCTTAATTTTATTTAAATACGAATCAATCTCATTATTAAATTTCAGAAGAAGGTATTTTTTTTCTTCATTCATTGGGTCAGATTGTTGATTTTCATTTACTGACTGATTGCTCGATTCATTATTATGATGATGATCATCTACCTGCTAATTATTTGTTTGGTGAGGGGTGAGAAAGATTAAAGAAAATTAATATTTAGATTTACATTTTCATTTGAATCCAAATTCGAATCGGCCTCCATTTTTTTTGGATTTTTAAAAAAATTGCAAAAAAAATTTGAGATAGTAATAATTTTATTTTTTTTTTCAAATAAAAAAAAATAAGAGAGACAACAAATCTGAAATTAAAAGGTTTAAATTAAGGTAGCTATATTTCCCAAAAAAAACTTAAAAGATTGTTTAAATAAGAAATATTTTTTTCATGGATTTTTTTTCTTAAATAAATTGTCACAAGAGAAAAAAATTAAAAAAAAAAAGTTTATTATAATTATATATTTTTTCTTTCGATAAACTCTGAAAATTCATCAAAAAAAATTCAAGTTCTAATCTTTTTCCTCTAAAAATATTTTTTTTTAAAATTGGGAAAAAAATAATGAATTTGAATTTTTTATTTTTCTCCAAATTTTTTTTCATTCTTCTGAAAATCCTTCCCAACTGTTCATCCCTCTACATATTTGACAATATGATTGAGCCTTACCTCAAGGAAACCCTACCCAATATTTTCCTTTCTAAAAATGAAACAAAGATCATAAATCTAAATAAACATTACGGAGGCTCACAAATAACATTTAAATTTGATGCTTTTAATGATCCTTACATCAAAGTTTCCTTTGATCAGGGAGTGACATTTTCATCAAATAAATCGATTTCTGAAACTCCGATAGAAATTTTATTATTCCCGGATCAGAATGGTTTTAGTGTATCAGGAGCCATGTTAACCGATGAATCCAAAGTTTATTCAATTGCAATGACTGATATTTATAATGATGAAAGTGCTTTGATTTTTCTAGGGTTTTTGAAGCTTCCTGATGATTTGCTTTGCAGAAAAATGACTATAATCGATAGCTTCTCATTGATTTTAGATTGTGACTCCAAAATTAATAGGAATCCTCAATTCCTCTTAGTAAAATTTTATATGAATAATAGTATAAAAAACATTGATCCAAACTATTATCGGATAAATAATAATTACAATTGTCCTGAAAACGAAAGCTTTTACAAAAACTGTTTACGTTCGATAAAATTTCATGATAATTTTCTTTATAGATTTTGTGAGAAGTCCTTTGATAGTCCTTGTGGATCCCTAGAAATATTTTTTATAGATCTCAAAAATCTTACAGCTATATTATACAATTTAATTTCTACGGTAGATAAACTCCCACTTTCAATGCAGGATTTGAAAATCTATGACACACAAGACATTTTTATTCTGGACTATCATTTTGGCTTATATGAAATACAATTCACACAAAATAGCAGTTATGTGATAGAAACCAATTGTCCTGCTATTCTCGGAGGGAATTATTATTATTTGCATTTTGATTGTTTTGATAAAGATGGAATCCATGATGATTTTGAACAATGCAAATTGATCATAACTTCTTCTCATTATATAACTGAATTGATTTTCGCAAAGAATTTTGAATGCAGTTGTTATTTATCCAGCAGAAAAAATTTAGGAGAGTCCATCAAAACCATATATTCAACCTATTTCTCCACAAATTACGTCATAGTTTATCATTCGAAATACAATTCAAGTCTTTATTTCATGGATGTTTATGATAGAAACGATCTTAATACCAATATTCTTCATCAATTGAATTTCTCATCAGAATCTTTAGTGAAGTTATTAACAGCGAAAACTGATTTCTATTTTTCTCCCAATATTCTTAATAAATTGATAGTTTTCACGAAAAATGATCATCAATTATATTTGATTAATATTGGCCTAAATATAATAAAGTTTTTCTGCTGCAATCAGTTTCCTTCTGAGCCTTTCCATTCAGCTCATTTAAATTATTCAGTCTATAATTTCAACAATACAATGAAAATAAAAGACAATATACAATTAAAAATCATTGAATTCAATGAAGTAGATCTTTTTTCAGAGAATTCGACTTTCTCTATAAATCTGTCCCTTTCGTTCACGAATTTTAAAGTTTCCCTTCAAAGTTTTCTTAGAGGACCGAATCAAAATTTTTTAGTTGATAATTTGAACAAATTAAATCTAAAAATGCAAAGTTTGAGAAGTTTTACTCCACCCAATCTTTCAAATGATTTGGTTTTCTTAAAGATTATCAAAATTAACCTGAATTTCTTTTTTTTCGTTCAACACAGCAATTATACTATAGAAGTTAAGGAGTGTCTGGTTTCGCAAGGGACCATTCTTACACAATCCTCATCACAATCAGCAATGATTTGCTTTAATATTACCCATGAAATTCAAATTCTAAGCAAAATACATGATGTTCTAGTGAAAGAAGATAAAATTATAATTCAAAATGCAGATTTTTCTTTATTTTCATATTTTTTCGACGCAAAATCAATTAAGTTTGACGGTCTGTTTTTCGTTAACAATAAACCTTTGAATTGTCCGATTTTTCTTTTCAGTTTGATTTCTTCACATTGTTTATGTATTTCCTACACCAATAATAATGATTTTTATGTTTCCATTTTTGATCCAACAGATGGCAACGATCCAAACCAAACGAAAATCGAAACTTATAAATACACAAATGAATATCCTTTAGAGAATTTCAGTTATTTCGATAAAACTTTATTAAGCAATGATATTATATTTGCAAAAGGACCTCATTGCATTCATGTTTTAAAATTGACTTACAGTGAAGAAGATAGCAAAAATTCTTTGAAAACTTTTACAGTCATAGACAATGAGTTTACAAATGTGAAGAATTATTTTGATGGTTATCATTTCAATGTTATCAAATCAATAAGCAATCAAAAAATTAAATTAATTATCACAAATTATGAAACAAATTCGATTGCTGAATTTAGTTTAGATGATTTAATTTCCCCTGTTTTCTCAAGAAAATACCCTTTATTTGATTTTGTTTTACATAATTTGAAAATGATTACAACAATAAATGATGAACATTTTATTGTAGGTTGTACGAAAGAGAATTCTACTGATACTTTTTATTTAATTTACCATGTTTTCTCATCAACTGAAAGCAATTTAATTAAGATCTTTCAATGCGATCAATTTTCTAAATTGTATTTTGTTTCAGAAAGAAATTACCCTTTGAATCATTTTTCAAATGAAGTTTTGGAAATCGATTTCCTCATTTTCAATGGTTTTCAAACAGAAAATCAGAGTGGCTTTAAACCAGAAAACCAAAGTGTTTTTCAGGAATTTTTACCTGCTTATTTGAAAGGTTTTTTGAATCTTTCCAATATTGAAAAATCCATAGAGTTCAATGAAACTAACAAAACATATTCCTTTAAAACTACTTATAATGAACATGACCCTTATGTATTCAACGTGACAGTTTTTAACAATTTAAGCAATGCACAAAAAAACATCAGGTTTAATATTAGTTTTGATTATTCCGATACGATAACAAGTTATTCAGAATATTTCCTTTCGAACCCCAACAAAAATTTAACAATTGTAGATTTATCAGAACAAAATCAATCTATTTTACCACAATATTTCAATGGCCCTGTTATATCCTATACTTTAGAAAATGAAAACCCCGGTTCTTCAGGCTTTGAATTAAAAACTTATATTGAATTTCAAAACAAATGGTCAATTAAAGAAAAAATCATAAAATATAAGAATAATGAAAAAAATTATAACAAAAAATATGATTTAAGAGATTTCAGCTTGAATTTAATGATTATTCCTACTGATGATTATCTGTTTGTTCTTGATGATTTCAATGTATTTATGCTGAATTTATCAACGATTGGAATAGATGAAAGGTTTGATATCATCGATATTTTTGCTTTAAGGGATATAACGAATTTAACCAATTTACAAAGGTGTAACAGTTTTGAATCCGATTACAACACTTTTACGAATTATTTATATCTCGGATGTTATAATAATATAAATAATTTTGAAGAACCCTCATTATACCTGATAATATATGACAAGAACGGATTCGACAAAAGAATAGGGGAAATCGACATAAGCGGGATTGTGAAAAATGTAAACTCCTTGAAAATTATGGATAACTTCATTTTTATTATTAATAAAGGCACAACAACAACAGACTCTTTGAACGATTGTTCCATTTTCATTTTTCAAATAGATTTGCCAATAATTCCTCCTTTTCAAGAAAACTCAAACCAAAAATCCTATAGTTTTCTCATCCCCTTGACGAATCTCTATATTTTGAACGCCCAATCCTTCAATGTCGATTATTTATTCATTTATAATTTTGAATTATCGTGTCTGGGCTTAATGAACGGTAGTTTTATTTATGGCATTATTTTGAATGATCAATTTGCCCTTTATTTCTGTGAAATCAGCATCGATCCTACAAATAAAATCGAGAATTTCTACAATAAATCCGTTTCTGATTTCGTCTTGAAAAGCAAAACTTTGTTGAATAAATTAGATTTAAGCAAATTATTGAATTTGAATTATCGAGATGCTGATGGCCCACCAAGTATAACAAGTTATTGGATTAATTCGAACATATTTGGAGAATTTTTCATTTTGATTTCAACAGCTTATGAATTATTAGAAATAAAAACCAGTCGTTTTTATTTTTCTGATTATTATGCAGTTTCTAATGAATTTCAAGAATATTCACAATGTCTCAACAATCAGAAAATCAACCCTCGATCAGCGAAAAATTTCAAATATTTAGCATTTCCTTGCATTTTAAACCATAATGCGCCTCCATATCAAACTTATTTGAAGATTTATTTCAAAAACGAGACGATTTATCAAAGTAATTTTTCAGAAATCGTCCCAATTTCACAAATGCTGATATTTCCAGCATCAAAATTCAATGATTTTTTCTTGATTTCTACTTATGAAATTTCGAAATTATTTGTGATAAATGACACAGATATTCTCGAATATGAACTTTCGAAGTCTTTGAGCCTGAAAAGAACTATGTTAAATAGAACTATTATTCAAAATGAAGACAATTTTGTGACTTTGAGTGCTATGAATAATTATTCTAAGGCTGATGTTCGAATACATATAAATAATGGGTTTTTTATTAAGAATGATTGGAGCAGCTTTTATGGTTTGGTGATTGCACCTATAATTTTCTGCCTGTGCGGCATGGTTGTGTTGTATTCAGTGATTAAATATAGCAAATCCCAAAGGAAAAACATGCTGTTAAAACTAAGAGATTAAAGCGAAAATTTAAATTTTAATTAAAATTTGAAAAACTTAATTTTTTTTAATTAAGAAATATATTTCAAATGCTGTAAAACAGTAATTGTTGGGGTTTTTTTATTATGGTGAGCAAAATATTTTTTAGAAATTTTTTCAGAAGTTTTTAAAAGAAATTTTTAGGGAAAATTTTCATTAACAATTTTTCAAATCCAAATTTTTCATTTTTTTATCAACTTCATAATTTTTCTTTTTTCTCTCTGACTTTTTTAATTTAAATATGAATGGAAAAAATCTGGATGCAAACAATGTTATATATGAATCAAGTTTTGAAAATAAGTAGCATTTTTTTTGATTATTGAAGAAAAATATTAAAATTTCTAGTAATTTGCCTTTTGGATACGGAAGTTTCAAAGACGAAAAACACCCATTGGATTGGAAGAAAATTCTTCACGATGAATATATTTTGAGTGACGCTTTAAGTTTTAAAAAATGGGACAAAAATCTTGATTTTCCCACTTCAAAGTTTTCTAAATAATAATTTCAAAATTTTTGATAAATTTTGAAAGAATTTTAGAAAATGATCTTTATCGAACTCGAACAGATGATCCTTTTTTTTCTAAAGACTCCACAAGGAGAAACTTATGTCTTCTCACCACTTTTTATTGTAAATATAACAATGTTAATTATCAACAAGGCTTATTGGAGGTAATTTTTATAAAATGAAATGAATAATACATTAATTAGTTGGTGATACCCTTTCTTTTATTGAGATCTCCAACATTTAAATTAGCCAAATGCTTTGCTTATTTTAATTCTTTCATGCGAAAATTTTACAAAAATATTTTAACACAAAGAGTAATTTTGTTTATCTCTCTAAAAAAAGTATAAATTTTGAAGAATTTGAATAATTTTCAAGAATTGCCACATACTAGTAGTGCTATAAATTTCTGTGAATTGTTATTATCATATCATTCAACTAAATTATTGAACATTTTACTTCGGAGAGATATTGATTTGAGGATTATTGTAACTCCTTGGATAATGACATTATTTGCGAAGTTTTTTTGTTTTTTTAATTTCTTTCAATTCTTTCATTTTTAATAGGGGAACACCAATTAATATTGTTTATTTGATATTTGATAAATATATTCAAAAAAATAAGAAGGAATATTTCATTTATTTGTCAATTGCTTTAGTTATTTTGAATGAGAAGGTTAGACATTGATGATGTATTTATTTTTTATTTTTTAAAAAATAGGTTATTTTGCAAATATTTGAGGAAAAAGATGAATCAGCATTGTTGCTTTTTCTTAACAAAAAGATAAAAAATTGCCTAAAAACCAGAGAAGATGTAGAAAACTGGTTTATTCTGTAAAAACTTTATCAAACCTTCATAAACTAAGGTTCTTTTAATTTAGATCTGAAAAAATCGAAGCATCAACACCAACGTCTTTTGAAAGCTTTATTAGCATGAGTGGTTTTTGTGATAATTCAAGTATAACTTTTTAAAAAAAATTAAATAAAAATCAAAAGAATTAAAAAAAATATGAAAATTAATAAAAAAGAAGAATTCAAAATTAAAAAATTTTAAAAAGTTTTAAGTGTTCAAGATATTAAAACTTTGTTGGATGTTGACAAGCAAAAAGTTATGCCATTGTACCCATCAGAGATCTTTCAATATCTCACCAACAAAGACCCTAAACTCACTCCTCACTTTTTAATTATTGATTGCAGAATTAAAAAAAGGGAATTATTGCCTAAAAGCATTCAAATCTCCAAATTTGTTCTAGAAGATCATGAGGTTATTTTCTTTAAAAATCTAAAAAAAATTAAAAACATATTGAAAATAAATAGCTTTTTGAAAAAAAATTAAGAGAAATTTTAGAAGAAGAGCTTTCACTCCATTTGGCATTTTTAACAACAAGAGGAGCTGACAATGAAATTGAATTGAAGATTGTGAATAATTTTATTCGAGCGTTAAGAGATTATGATCGCAATTATGTCGCTTTCATTGAAGGAGGATTTGAAGTATAAAATATTCAAAACTAAACAATAAATTAAATACTAATTTTTTTTTTATAAATAAATTTAATTTTCGAAGGCAATTTATGATTTGAACATTAAAGAAAAAGAAAAGATTATTTGGTTGCCTTCCCCTGAAGAAGCTCCAAGTTTTTTTTCAAAAATCAAGAAGTTTTTTGATTTTTAGCGTTTTAATTGTTAAAAGAAAAAAAATGCTCTTGATTTCATGTTATTTATTTAAAAAATAATTAAAACTTATTTAAACCTCTTAAACCAAAAAATAAATCATTCTTTCTTTAAATATGGAAGCATTTTGTGAAGTTAATGGGCTCAATAATTTAAACCCTAACCCTAATTGTAGAATATCTGATATTGACATGAGTCAGATCCGTCAGATTCGAAAAAAAACAGTTATAAACCTAAAATCTCTTGATATAAATGCCAAGGACCCTCCCACAAAAAAACTTTCAGATAATTTGAAAGTTAAAAAGCGGCTTTCTACACCCACTACAACTCTTCTTGAAAATGACGAAAAATACCTGAAAAAAAGCGAAAATATGAAAAATGTTCGTCATTTAAAGCGTTTTCTGAAAATCAATGACACGACCGCAGCTATTTTAGGTATAATGGGATTGTTGTTTGCAGTGATTGAATATGAGACATTCTATGATGATACTAATAAAGAGAGATACACATCAACAGATTCTTGTGTAATGCTGCGTTCATTTGTTTCTATTACAACAGCAGTTGTCATAGGTCTTTTGATAATCCATTCAATTCTTGCATATCAGCTTTCTTTAAGACAAGACAAAAAAGCTTTTGATGAGTTAAAACTTAATTATTTCTCATCAAATCATTTCAAACAATTGATCTTAGAAATCATTATAATAGGAATTCATTGTCCTCCTAAATTGGATCAGGTCTTCGAAGTGCATCAATTAGGAATAAGAGTAGATTATTCTATTGATGGCATATTAATGGTATGGATGCTTTTGCGATTTTATTTAGTTTTTCGTCTCTTTGCACAATATTCGAAATGGACCAATGAATTAGCTGAACAATGTTGTGAGCCAGAAGGTTGTGAAGCAAATACGTCTTTTGCAATGAAAGCTGTGTTGAAAGAAAAACCATTTACTAGTTTATTGTGTTTGATGATGATAAGCGCTATAATTTTTGGGTTAGCCGTTCGACATTTTGAAAGACCATATTATTATAATTATTCTCCCAAAGCTCCAGGTTTCCAAGATTATTCTTATATTTGGAATGGAATGTGGCTGATTATGATCACAATGATGACAGGTTATTTAAATTCTCTTTAAAATTTGAAAAATATATATTTTATAATTTTTTTTCTTTTATTTTTCACAAATATTTATTTTTTTTTAATTTGCTTATTATAAAAATTGTCTTTTTTACGAGAGTTTTTATATTTTAAAGGTTGAAATAAAATTTCTCTCAATTTTTATAAATTTTATTGAATTTGATTTTATATTCTATAAGTTTTTCTTTGACATTTATCTATATATATTAGTCGGATACGGGGATTTTTACCCTAAAACACACATGGGACGATTCGTTTGCATATTAGCATGCTTTTGGGGAGTGTTTTTGGTTTCTATGATGGTTGTTACTTTAACCGTTGTGAGTTCTTTCGATCAAAAGGAGTCCCGAGCTTATGATATCTTATTTCGTTTGAATATCAAACAGGGCATTAGAAAGAAAGCAACTTTTGTGGTGACTTTAGCAATAAAAATCTTCGTCTCAAAAAATCAATTTGCAAAAGGAAAAATAACAAAAGAACAATTTGTAAAAAGAAATATTCTGTTGAAAAGCCAATTAGAAATGAGATTACAATATTTTAGAGATTCTGCTGCGAAGATTTCAGCTTATGAGATCACTTCTGAAGAATCCTTAAGACAATTAACTGAGAAAATTGATAGAGATCTTGATGAAGTCAAAGAAATATTGTTATCAATGATTGAAATGGAGAAAAAATTGAATGAAATCGAACAATCACAATTAATTGTAGCTAATGCGATGAATGAATGTATTAATTTCACTAATAATTTAGAAGATCATTTGAATGAATATAAGGAAAAAATTATCAAGAAGGTCAGTTTTTTGAGGAATTTGAAAGAGAATAATATGAATTTGTTCGCAGATTTAGAACAAACAATGAAAGAAAATGATTTAAATGTAAAAAAACTGAATTCAAATGTGCAATTAACTGAATCACAGGATAGCCTCATCAATAAATTGATTGAGTTCAATTAAAAAATGTCCAATATTAAGTTTTTATTGGATATGAATAATTTTATTTGATTCAATGAAATGATTGAATTTGATAAAAAATAGTATTCATTATTTTTGGTTTTTTGAATTACGAGTCTAAATGAGAAAAAAAATAATAATAATTTATTAATTCGAAGACAAAACGAGATATTTTCCAATCTGAAATCAATAAAGAAAATGAAATATATATTCTTTTAATAATTTTCAAATTATTAAAAAAGCAAAATTTTTAAAATTAAAATTAACAGGAGAGAGAAAAAAGATTAAGAATTAATCTTTCAATATTATGTCAGCTTTAAAGACGTGAATGAATTTATTTACATTAATCTGAATAGATTTAATCCAATAAATATAAACCGAACTCTTAAAATTTCACAAAAAACATTTAATATTTTAAAAAATTGGTTAAAAAGCGAGAATTTTAATAATTATTCAAACTAAAATTTTGATAATGGATGAGAAAAAGCTCGAGGAATGGGAAAATCTAATTAATTCCACGTTTCATTCTTTCTTGCATTCATAATTATTTTAAATTAATTTATGCAGAAAAGATAAATTAGTCGTATTTGTTTTTAAGAATCAATGGGATATTTTCGCTGAAGCAGTAGGTAAAATCTTCGAAGAACTCAAAGCAAAACCTTCGATAAAAAACTGTAGCGAAGTATGTTTTTGAAAAATAACAAAAATTAAATAAATAAAAGGTGATAATTTTGGATTTGGACGATAATTTCGAATTTGCCATCAAATATGAGTTCTTTTTACAAAATTTAAAAATAAAAATCTTGTTTTTTTGATGATAAAAAGTGTTGTTTTGGCTCCTTCTATCGTTTTATTTTATAATAAATGCCAATTGAGAATCAGAAAAATCGGATGGGAAGAGGATAAAAAATGTGAATTTCTTTTTTTTCTTCTTCTTCAATAAAATAATTTTTTAATAAAAAAAGATGTTGGAATAAGTTCAAAAGAAAATGTAATTTTTGATATTTCTTTTGAATAAAATTTTTGATAAAGTTTGAAAATCTGATCACCACTGGCTTTGAAATGGGGAAAACTTCAAATCCGATAATTTTGGAATAATAATAAACTCAAAGAATTTTCTTTTCTAACAAACATTTAAATTGCTCAATTTTTTCTAAATTTATAAATAAATTAAAAAAAAAAAAAAAATTCAATTCAATTCAAACAAAAAATTAATAAAAAAATTAATAAAAATCCTTGTTTTTTAAAAAAATAATGACAATAGAAACCGCAAATCTTCAGAAATTATTCGAAATAGACTTCAGCAATGAAGTAACCTTGAATAGCTTGGAGTTTCTTGAATCTTCTCTGAAACCAGATGAGAATATCAATAGCGAAACACTGATTTCTAAACAAAACCAGCTTTTCCTGTTAAAAAGCAAACAAATTCTTGATCATTACAAACCTCTTTACGAAAATACTTGCTCTGTAAGAATAAATCAATGAAATCTAATGAAATCTTTCATATAGATTTACAAAATTTCATATGATTTAGGGAATTCCCTTGAGAAAATCGAGCAATTTTACACTGATTTGAAATATAGAAATCAATTAATATTGAATAAAATAAAAACTTTTCAAATAAAAGAAAATGAGATCAAAACAAAGAAAATAGTTTTAGAAAATCTGGCCAAAGATTCAGATCTTTCTCAAGCGAATTTTGAGCTTTTGATCAATGAGAACACTGCAGTAGATGAAGATTTTTTCAAAGCATTGGAATCGCTGGATAAACTCCATTCTTTGCACACAAAACTAAGCAAATGTTAAGAGATTTTTAAAAAAAATTTTGCCATTTTTGTTTATTTTTCATTTCTTAAAAAAAAAAAAGTGAATTTAGAAAAAAATGGCCTGAACCTTTCCTTAGAAAAAAACATCAAAGAAATCCGGCATTTAGCTCTCAGTAAGCTAGTGAAGCATCTGAGCCGAAACATGGATAAAATAGAGATTCCTTTCATTCTGAAATCAATTTCCCTTCTAAAACATCATCAAGAACTTTATAATAAATTCCTGAAGAATTATTTAAAATTTCGAAAGAATTTCAATAATAATATAATGGAACCTATTCTGAATAGTTATCATATGATTTATGAAAAAGATTATTGTGATTATTTCAAAGAAATTCTTGCAAAATTCACAAGACTTTTAGAAAACGAAATCAAGCATTTGATAGGTCAGCTTTTTAAAT
>JFJP01024584.1_pt1 | contig 17941 bp, 6 predicted proteins | sample 431651 | NCBI WGS metagenome assembly JFJP01 (sample SAMN02602958, study PRJNA72255) | Microbial mat metagenome, whole genome shotgun sequencing project. | biome: fresh water; feature: sink hole; material: water; isolation source: purple microbial (photo- and chemosynthetic) mats found in...
GCCGCTGGTACTTCTGCTTCACCGCCTCGACCAGCTTGTGCCGCTTGTGCTCGATCGACTTGCGCTGCTCGAACCGCTCGTCTATGTGCAGCTGGCTGCCCGAAGCGCTGGGCCTCCTGCCCGACCCCAGCCGACTCGCCGAGTTCGCGGCTTTGGGTTTCGCGGGAGACTTCGAGCGCGCCTTGTCCATGCGGTGGTAGTGGCGCGCGAGGCCTTCCTGGATGAAGTTGCTCTCGCGCAGCTCGCGCGGGTACTCCTTGGAGGCGGCCCGGCCGTTCAGCAGCGCGGGTTTGAAGGGACAGGGCTCTTCCCCCTGCTCTTTGGCCAGCCGGACCATGTCTAGTTTGTTCTGCCGATCGAGTTCCCAGCGCCTGTTCCGCTCGTAGACGTCGCGGTCAATATACACGTTTTTGTACTTCTTGTCGTCCGCGATTTTGACCGGCGTGAAGGTGCACTCTTTGAGCGACTTGATTTCTTTCTCGTTCTCTTTAGCTTTTCTGATGGCTTCGAGCATCAGGTCTTTGTCTTCTTTCTGGGTGAGCGTGGGCTACTTCGAGCATGAGCAGTCGGACGCGTTCGTCGAAGGAAGAGGAGTTCTTGCGAGCGTCGCGGTAGCGGTGGCACATCTTTTCGTATTCTTCGTGGCCGATCTCGGTGACGGACTTGTCTCTCTTCGGCCTGGCGAGCAGCAGCGTCGAGAGGCCTGCCTGGTGGTTCGCAGAGTCTGCCGACTGCAGCTGCAGAGGCTTCGGAGACGGGTTTTGATTTCTGTGCGGATTGAGCGGTGGTTTGGCGATCTTGAGCAGCTGCGGAGCGGCTGGCTCGCGGTTTTCCTTTTCTCTGGTCTGCTGCTGCTCCAGCTCCAGGAACTCGTGCAGGGAGTCGAAGGTTTTTTCGTGCCTCTCAACGGACTTTTTTAAGAAATTCTTCGGCTTTTCCGGCAGCGGCCGGCCGTTCTTTGGGGGTTTGGCCGGCGCAGGCTGGGGCGAGCTCCCTGCCTCGACCGCGTGGCCCATGTTCTTGAGCAGGCCTTGGATCCGATCGAGCTCTTGGAGCTCTTTGGCGATCTGCGTTTCGAGGACGGAAATGTCTTGCATACTATTTCGGATCAACAGCGAGCATTAAATAATAGCAATAATCGTATGGAGCAGAAGGAGCAACTCCATAACAATGAAATGCACATTCATAGAATATTCTACACGGACCGCAGAAACAGGCTGATCATCTTCGCGGGTAGTCTCGCTGTCAAGCAGGCGACCCGATCCTCTCTTCGATCGCGACAGACACGACCGACCTGTCCGAGCTCTCGTAGGCAGTCATCACACGAGAACGAAAATCAGGTGCATCCCCGACCTCAAATTCCCCGAAAAGTTCAAGCGGTCTTCCCCGTCATTGAACGGCTACGACTCCAGACTGCCTGAGTACATGACCACAGGCATCTTCGAGTCTAAACTCCTCACGGAGATCCAAGAACACCTGCCGAGCGTCGTGGTATACTTTTGGAATCTGGCCGGGACTGCGAAAGAAATCGACCGAGCGATCGACAGCAACACCGCAGAGTACAAGAAGAACAAGTAAGTCTGAGTCACCAGGCCGCAGCTGGACGAGTGGGGCATCCAGCAGCTGGTGATCGTGGTCATCGAGGGCAAAGACAGAGAGGGAGACATCATCGGGAAGGTCCGGGTCCAGGTGCAGTCCAACACCTACCCCGTCCCCGGCGCGAACGTGCTCGTCGAAAAGCTCAACGAGTTCAAGTACCGACTCCTCACCCAGCTTCAAAGCCAAGCTGACCCAGGCTTCCGACGCCTTCTACAACAAGCTCTTCACAGACCTCAAAGACCTCTGTCCCAAAGACATGAACAGCTTCAACTACCTCAAAGAGTTCCAGCTCTCCAACTTCCTCATCATGGCCTACATCAAGAACCTGCTGTAGCCCTCCGCTCACCAGCAACAAGGTGCAGGAAGCCGCAGAGATCTACCGCGACTGTCTGAGACTCACCGAAGAACTGCTCACCTTCTACAGCGTCACCGCGAACGAGAAGGCCAAGAAAAGCAAGTTAGGCACCATGCCCGTGGAAGACCTGCACCTCTGCGAGAAAGTCCAAGAGCTCAAGTTCGTACCTTCGCGTGACCAGATCGGAGACATCGCGCGCATCAACATTCTGGTCATCGCTTTCCGCGCCAAGAACGCCCAAGACGACTCGACCTTCCTCGAACTCATGGACCACTTCTCCCGGTACAAGTCTTTCGGCGTCTGGCCGAACAAGCTCGCATTCGAGGAGTACAAGTGGCGCGCTGAGTTCTTCCTGCTCAGCCACGAAACGCTTTTGATGCTCTCCAGAGAGAAAGCCAGCGAGAAGAAAAGCGACCTCTTGAGGAAAATCAAGCTGCAGTCTCTGCTGCTCTTCAAGAACTACCTGAACAACGTGCAGTACCAGATCGAAGCTTTCGAAAAAGAGCCAGGACAGCTCTACAGCGAGGACCTCCCCGACAGCAAAGCCACCGCGAGGTACTTCCGGTACCTCGGCCACTACGGCTGCGTCAACCAGACCTACCCGATCGGCTCGCTCACGAAAGAAGTCAACAAAGAGAACCTCGAAAAGCGACTCGAGTACGAACGCTTCTCGCACATCAAGTCGAGAGTCAAGCAGAAGATCGAAGAAGCCATCGAGCTGGCAGGCAAGGAGCCAGTACTCGCGAACACCTGTCTGAGCCTCAAAGTCGCCAGGGTCAACTTCGAGAACAACTACGCGGTCAAGTTCAAGATCGAGCACCTCGAGAAGCTCTGGCACTGGGAAGACATCTTCAGCAGTAGTCTCTACTCAAGCAGGCCTCCAGTCCAACAGCAAGAAGCAGGAGCAGGGCACCTGGATGAGCCACATGGTCGACTTCGAGTACCTGCTGCTCTACCTCCAGAACCCTCCTCGCGACCGACTGCTCGAGGCTTGGGACAGGTACAAGCGAGCGGTTTTGGAGAGAAAGGACGACCCGAACCAGAAGCTCAACCAAGCCATGCAGCGGATAGGCAGCATCAAGAACAGCCACTCGAGCAAGGCCAAGCTCAAACCCGAACACATCGTCGGAGTCATTCCGATCCGACTGGGCAAAGTGCCACTGCGAGCGAGGTTCGCCTCGACCACGAGCTTCTACTCCTACACGCAGCGAGCGACTCTCCAGCTCGAGCTGAGCCTGCCAAAGACCTTCCAGTACTTCTCTGCAGGGTGTCTCTACCTGCACTTCAACCACAGCTGCTACGACCTCAGCCACAGAGACATCAGCTCAGAGATCAAGAATGCCATCAACCAAGAAGACGGCACTCTCAGTCTCACCGTCAGCGTGGACATCCACCTGGCCACCGTCGTCCCCGACAACGTCCTCAAGCTGCTTCGAGTCGACCTGCAGCTGCAGATGTACTCCTGGCTCACCCAGCGAGCAGCAAAAGGACCTCTTGCTCGAGTTCAGCCCGGAAGACCTGCAAAAAGGCCTCTCCGAAGAGCTGTACCTGATCCTCCCCCCGCACCGGGCAGACGTCTCCCTGGTGAAGTTCCCGAAGACCATCCTAGACCGAGAACACGCACACATGCGACTCGAGCTGGACTTCGAAGCGGTCGAGCTGGACGAGGGCGAGGTCGAGCGAGGCGAAGACTGCGGGATCCACGTGCAGTTGACTCCGTTCCAAGACCCCAACAACCAGATCGAGTACAGCTCGAGGTGGCCTCGCGTAACGCAGGCTCGTCATGGTCTCCGAATTCAACAAGGTGAACTTCGAAAGCAACGGACAGCAGATCTCCGGCTACATCATGACCAACGACATCTCGAAGCTCGAAGACACCGACGCCCTCGAGGGAGAGAGTCTCCACAACAGCAAGGGCTACATCGACCTGCTGCTCAACATCAACACCAAAGGCCGCTACGAGTTCCAGTTCTCCGCAGAACTCGCGCTCACCTTCTCCTACCGCTTCACCCGAGGCCGCTCCGATGAAGAGTCCCGCTTCATCACGCGCAAAGACAAAACAGTCAAGTTCAGGCTCGCCGCTCCCGTCGTGAACCCCTTCGACTTCCTCCTCGACTACCAAATCCTCAACCCGCTGCTCAAGTTCGCCAACTACGAAAGCAACAACCTCATCAAGCGCTTCATCGTCCAAGAAAAGTCGCTCGTGGTCTTCAGTCTGGAGAACAAAAGTAGCCACCAGTCACCAGGCCACCGCATCATCCTCGAAGAGCTGAGCTTCAAGCCCAACCTCGCCGAGCCCGGCATCGTCTCCAGACTCGGCCAGCCGCTGAGCATCACAGGGGCCGAAGTCGAGCCACTGGAGCACACGAAGCTGAACTACTACTTCACGCCGCTGCAGCCAAAAGTAGACTACAGCCTCGGAGAAGTGCTCATCAGGTGGAGGCGAGCTCCAGACGGCAGCGCGAACAACCTCGGTACGGCTGTCTGACCGCAGAGTTCGTCAACGAAGAAGCCATCCCGCTGGACCGCTTCCGCTTCGACTCCATCAAGCTGCAGGTGCAGACAGTCGCCCCCGAAGTCGTCGTCCTGGGCGAGCTCTTCCCCGTCAAGTTCCTCATGCGCAACATCAGTCCCCTGATCATCAACGGCAAGATCACCGTCAAGAACAGTCCTCTGTTCTTCATGATCGGCGAACCGCAGCAGCGCATCAGACTCGACCCCGACGCGGTCCAAGAGCTCCAACTGCAGCTGCTGCCGCTGAAGCTCGGCTTCCACCCACTCAACCTGATCGAGATCTACGAAAGCACGACTGTCAACAACAATCGCATGAAGCAAACAGTCGTCCTCGAAGTGAGCAACGAGAGCGTGCAGGTCGTCGCGTCGCGGCCGCTGCGAACTACTAATTAAACTTTAGAAAGAAACAGAATCTTATGGAAAAGCTCTACAAGACCGCAGTCCTCGACGAGATGTTCAAGACCTGCAGAGACATCCTTCCCGTCTCTCGCTCCATGAACGACACAGACGAACTCATGCTGCTGGACTGCTTCCAGAAGTTCGAGCCTATCTTCGGCAAGACCGCGCAGCAGGTCCTGCAGGCGCGCAGGAGGCTGCTGCGGGATAAATCGCCTCGAGACCTAAGATAATATAACTTAATTGTCATGGACGACCTTAACAGGCAACGAGGCTACTACTCTGAGTACGTCGCCCCCGACGCCTCGGCCGAAGTCCAGGTAGCTTCCTTTGACCGAGGCCGATTTGAAGCAGGGACCGGTAGACACCTCGATCTTCCGAGTCAACTCCAGGCAGAAGATCCCTCGCGCGCTCAACCCGGCCAAGATCCAGAGCTCGACGCTCGAGATGTCCAAGACCAAGAGCCGTCTGAACCAGGCCAGCAGGGCCGGCCTGAACGAGTCGCAGAACGCCTCGCTGATGAACAGCAGACAGATCTTCGCAGAGAAGAAAGACATCACCTCGACTGTCGGCCTGTACTCGCGGCAAGAGGAAGGCGTGGCCGATGCAGAACCCAAAGTGCTGGAGACCTACGAGCCGATCCCAAGCCGCGTGCCGCGCAAAGTCGAGCTGGACCGCAAGAAAAAAGAGTACAAGTCTTACCTGCTCGAAGAGCTGCTGCGACAGGAAGGCGTCGACAAAGACTCCGAACCCACCTACCTCAACTGGCTGCCGCTCGAACTCTTCGACGACGAGACACTCGACGACTACTCGCCGCAAGAGTGGATGGAGAAGGCTCGCGACCCCGATAACGAAGGCCGCCAGCTCGGACTGAAGGGCCGCGGCTGCATCTTCGAGGCAGGCAGACACGCGTGGAAAGAAGTGCTGATCCACTCCTTCTACGAACCCGAGAAAGAGTTCGTCTGCACCTACTACTCGCCTGGTGGCCCGCCTGGCGAGAAGGTGCGCTTCAAACGCATCGACCTGTGCTTCGACATCGAAGACCCCACGAAGTTCGTCCGTCGCGTCAAGAAAGCCCACGAGATGCGCAGAGTGACCGACTCCAAGGTGCGCTACAACTACTACATCGACAACATGTCCAAACACGACGTCAGCAGCATGGACGCCGAACAAAAAAACCGCCTCTTCAACAACGCAGCAGACATCAAGTCGCTCCGCACCGGCAAAAAACCCAACCCGACCTTCGACGAGCAGCTCAAAACCGAAGCCAACACCGAGTACGAACGCACCATGTGCAAGATCATCTTCAACACCTACTTCGAAGAAGCCAACCACGACCTCATCAAGCCCTACCACGTCGAAGTCCCCGAAGATCCGCAGCAGAAAACGGCTTACTTCGGCATCATCGACATCCCCAAGCGCGACAAGCCCCTCGACAAAGACGCCTACGAGTACCCAGCCACGCAGAAGTTCACAGACATCTTCAAGAAGTTCGTCTTCTCCAGTCTCTTCATCAAGAACGAAGTCATCCTCGCGCTGCAGGAGATCAAGTCTTCCTGCAGAGAAGTCTCCAAGCGCGACCTCTTCAACATCGGCTACAAAGAAATCGACCGCATCGAAGGCTTCACCCAAAAGCAGTCCGCGCAGGCGAGCCAGCTGGCCAACTTCTTGCGCGAAGGCTGGATCACCGACCTCACCACGCTGATCAAGGGCAAGTTCAGCGGCGTGGGCAAGGGCTGGTTCAACCTCAAAGACGCCAACAACCAGACCTACGAGTTCGGCAAGCTCAAGCGCTTCCTCACTCAGGTGCGCCTCATGATGCAAGACACCCTCTACACCCTCATCCACCGCAGTCTCCACGACTTCCGCGACTTCCTCGCCAGCTTCGTCCCGGACCAGGTGCAGGTCGTCTCGCAGAGCCAGGTCGAGAACAAGTTCACCCGCAAGACCGAAGAGCGCTTCAAAGGCAACCCCGGAAACCCCCTGCTCAAAATAGACCTCGTCCGCGTGGCCAACCAGAACGAGTTCAACTACTCGATCAGGCCGCAGAACATCATCGAGAAAGTGCTCGGCCTGGTCAGCAAGGGCCTCGAAGAGATGGAGAAGATCCCCGACCTCGAGCCCAAGCTGCTGGACAACCTCTTCAAAGCGCGCAAGAACGACACCCACATCCTCACGCCGCAGCTGCCCAAGACCGAGCCAGAGATCCCCAACCCCGAAGAGAAGCCTCGCCGCTACCCCGACGAGAACAAGTGGGTCTGGGACCTCCACATGGAGTACCGCGCCATCCTCGAGAAGGCCGTCGAGCCGCTCAAAGCCTACACCGAAACCTTCGACCAGTACAAGAAACTCATCCTCATCAACCCCGACGACTACATCAACTCCCTCGAAAGCGAAGACTCCTCCAAAACAGCCGAAGGCCTCCAGGCGGAGATCGAGCGCTTCGCAGAAGAAGAGCGCAAGGTCAAGCAAGAGATCCCCGAAGAGATCACCGTCTCCTGCTTCCTCATCGACTGCAGAGACCTCATCCGCTTCCTCACCGGCAAGTACCAAGACATGAACAAAAGACTCATCGAGCTCATGGCCCGCCGCGCGCGAGACAAGATCGCCTCGACCCGCAAAGTCATCAACGAGATCCTCAAGAAAGTAAAGCAGACACCGGAAACCATCGAAGAACTCTCCGACCTCAAAACCTACGTCAAAGAACAGCTCCCCATCGACCTGCAGAAGATCAAAAACGAAACCGCCATGGTCACAGACATCCACGACATCCTCGAAACCTACGAGTTCAAAGTCCCCCGCGAAGACGCGGCAAAGAAGTGGGAAATCTTCCGCGGCCCCCTCGACATCGAAGAAGCCATCGAGTCCCGCGAGAAGGAAATGAACAAGTGGCACGAAGAGTTCCTCGAAGAGATGGTCGAAGACCAAGACGCCTTCTCCAAGACCATCAAGCAGAAGGAAGACGCCATCGCACGTCTCTTCGAAAGCAACAAAGAAGACAAGATCGAAGAGTACGCCGAAAACATGGAAGCCTTCAAAAAGCACCTCGAGAAAATGCGCGAAACAGCCAACATGTACAACGGCCGAGAAGCGCGCTTCGGCAAAGACTCCACGGACTACACCAAGATCGACGAGCTCATCAACGAGCTCACCCCCTACTACGACTTCTGGTACAACGTGCAGGTCTGGCGCAAGAACGGAGACAAGTGGCTCAAAGACTCCTGGGACAAAGTCGACGCCCTCAAGGCAGAAAACTTCATCGAAAACGGCTTCCAAACCATCCTCAAGTCCATGCGCTCCTTCAACCCCAACGACCCCAACTTCCAGGAGCTCATCGCCATCGCCAACAAGATCAAGGCAGAGATCGAAAAGTTCAAGCCCAAGGTGCCGCTGCTCGTCTCGCTCAAAAGAGAAGGCATGGACGACCGCCACTGGGCAGAGATCTCGAAGGAAATGGGCAAAGAGCTCAACCCGAAACACGGCGTCCCGGGCGGCGGCAAGAAGGCGGTCTTCAACCTGGACTACCTGATCCACGAAGGCATGATGGACAAGCTACCCTTCTGCATCAACGTCGGAGAGAAGGCCTACAAAGAGTTCGAGATCGACCGCGACATCAAGAACATGAAGGCCCAGTGGGACGCCACCGACTACGACACCAAGTCCTTCGGCACCACCTTCCTCATCGGCAACTTCGAAGAGATCGAAGCCGTCCTCGACGAGCACCTCTCGCGCTCCCAAAACCTCCTGATCAACCCCTTCAAAGAACACTTCTCCAATGACATCGACGACTGGAACGCCAAGCTCGTGCTCGTCTCGGACACCATCGAGCAGTGGCAGAAGCTGCAGCGCACCTGGAAGTACCTCTCGCCGATCTTCGAAAGCCCCGACATCGCGAAGCAAATGGCCACCGAGAGCAACAACTTCAAGCGAGTCGACGCCAACTGGAAGCACACGATGAGCCACGTCAGCAACGTGAAGAACGTCCTCAAAGCCTGCACGGACGACCCGGTCCTCGAGAAGTTCAAAGAGTCCAACAAAGCCCTCGAACTCATCCAGATGAAGCTCAAAGACTACCTCGAGAAGAAGCGCACCAGCTTCGGCCGCTTCTACTTCCTCTCGGACGACGACCTGCTCTCCATCCTCTCGCAGACGAAAGACGTCGAGCGCGTCCAGGACCACCTGCGCAAAGTCTTCGAGAGCATCGCACTGCTCGACTTCGACGCCAACAAGAACATCACTGCGATGAACTCGGTCGAGAAAGAGAAGATCCCCTTCATCAAGCACGTCAACCCCAACCACAAGCAAGTCGAGGACTGGATGAGCGAGGTCGAGCGCGAGATGAAGACCAACGTGCGCTACCGCCTGCAGAAAGCCTTCATGGAGTACCCCGACACCTACACCTGCGGAGAGACCGACCGCAACAACTGGGTCCTCTCGCACCCCGGCCAGTGCGTCTTGAACGGCTCGCAGGTCATCTGGACCAAAGAGGTCGAGGAAGCCATCCTCAAGAAGAAGGTCGACGACTACTGCGTGCTGCTCAACAAACAGCTCAACAGACTCATCCAAATCGAGCGCAGCCACCTCTCCAAAAACCAGCTCATCACGATCGAAGCGCTCATCGTGATCGACGTCCACGCGCTCGACATCACCGAGAAGCTCCGCCGCATCGAAAAGCTGGACAACTACGAGTGGGCCAGCCAGCTGCGCTACTACTGGTACGCCAAAGAAGGCCAGAAAGAAGAGAACTGCTGGGTCTGCTGCATCCAAACCGTCTACCCCTACGGCTACGAGTACCTCGGCAACTCCAACAGACTCGTCATCACGCCGCTGACCGACAGGTGCTACATCACCCTCATGGGCGCGCTCAACCTCGAGCTCGGAGGCGCCCCCGCAGGCCCCGCAGGCACGGGCAAAACCGAGTCGACCAAAGACCTCGCCAAAGCCCTCGCGAAGCAGTGCGTGGTCTTCAACTGCCAGGAGTCCATGGGCTACCAGTTCGTCGGCAAGTTCTTCAAAGGCCTCGCGTCATCAGGCGCCTGGTGCTGCTTCGACGAGTTCAACCGCATCAACCTCGAAGTCCTCTCCGTCATCGCGCAGCAGCTGCAAGAGCTCTTCACCGCGAAGTCCAAGAACGCCACCAACATCTCCTTCGAAGGCTCCGAGATCAAGCTGCAGAACACCTTCAGCGTCTTCATCACGATGAACCCCGGCTACGCAGGCAGAACCGAGCTCCCCGACAACCTCAAAGCGCTCTTCCGGCCCGTCGCGATGATGGTCCCGGACTACGCTATGATCTCCGAGATCAAGCTCTTCAGCTTCGGCTTCTCGAAAGAAATGGGTCGCGAGCTGGCCAAGAAACTCGTGGCCACCTTCCGACTCAGCTCGGAGCAGCTCAGCTCGCAGTTCCACTACGACTACGGCATGCGAGCAGTCACCTCGGTGATCAACGCAGCCGGCCTGCTCAAGCGCAACCCCAACCTGAACCACCTGCGGGAAGACCAGCTCATCCTCAAAGCCATCCGAGACGTCAACCTGCCCAAGTTCCTCAAAGACGACTTGCCGCTCTTCACCTACATCATCAAAGACCTCTTCCCAGACACCCCCGACCCCAAAGACAACTACGGCCAGCTCGGCGAGGCCATCACCCAGAGCTGCGCGGACAAAGACCACCCCATCCAGCCCGTCCCGTCCTTCCTCTCCAAAGTCTTCCAGCTCTACGACACCATCCAGGTCCGCCACGGCCTCATGCTCGTGGGCCCGACCGGCGGCGGCAAGACCACGAACTACCGCATCCTGCAGAAGTCGCTCTCGCTGCTGGGCAAGCAGAAGGTCGACGGCAACACGAAGGTCAACGTCGAGATCCTCAACCCCAAGTCGATCAACATGGCGCAGCTCTACGGCGAGTACAAAGACATGAACTGGCAGGAAGGCATCATCGAGAAGATCGCCGAGAAAGCCATCAACAACCAGTACGACCCCGACAAAGGCACCGAGAAGTACTGGATCATGTTCGACGGCCCCGTCGACGCCCTCTGGATCGAGTCCATGAACACCGTCCTCGACGACAACAAAAAGCTCTGTCTGTCTTCGGGCAAAGTCATGATCCTCACCAGCTTCATGACCATGATGTTCGAAGTCGAAGACCTGGCCGTCGCCTCCCCCGCCACCGTCTCCCGCTGCGGCATGGTCTACATGGAGCCGCGCGCCATGGGCGTAGACCCCCTCATCACCTCCTTCATCCAGAAGCTCCCCCCGCCCCTGCTGTCCATGAAAGGAGACATCCTCGCCAGGCTCAAAGCGCTCTTCAGCCTCTACGTGGACGACGCCATCCAGCTCATCCGCGGCGAGTGCAAAGAAATCCTCGAGTCCATGGACAACAACCTCGTCTCCTCGCTGCTCAAGCTGCTCTGGGTCCACCTCAAGACCTTCTTCGAGGTAGAAGGCATCAAGAAAAAACCGGCCGAGCTCGACCGCATCAACGTCGGCCTCGAAAACCTCTTCGTCTTCTGCTTCATCTGGAGCTTCGCCTGCACGGTTGAAGACGCTCACCGCGACAGACTGAACCAGTTCGTCCGCGAGAAGCTGCAGAAAACCCCGAACGCGACCCTGCCCGAAGACAAGACCGTCTACGACCACGAGTACAGCTTCCTGGACAACCGCTGGAAAGAGTGGAGCGAGAAGTACAAAGAGTTCTCGATCAACCCCAAGCACGGCTTCTCGGACATCGTCATCCCCACCCTCGACTACTGCCGCATGCGCAGCGTCATGAACTACTGCCTCACCGCGAAGCTCCACATGCTCGTCGTCGGACAGACCGGCACCGGCAAGTCCATCGGAGCGCTCTCCTACCTCGGCGACGGCCTCACCGACCGCTTCACAGGCATGTCCGTCGTCCTCAGCGCGCAGACCTCCTCCGCACAGCTCCAAGACACCATCTTCAACCAGCTCGGCAAGCGCAAGAAGGCAGTCTACGGCCCCGACGGAGCCAAAACCATGATCTGCCTCGTCGACGACCTCAACATGCCCAAGAAAGAGGAGTACGGGGCCCAGCCCCCCATCGAGCTGCTGCGGCAGTACATGGACCACAAAGCCTGGTACATCATCCAGAACGGCAAAGAGTACGCCACCATCGAAGACCTCGTCATCCTCGCTGCCATGGGTCCGCCCGGCGGAGGCAGGACCTTCATCACCAACAGACTCATCCGCCACTTCAACATCTTCTGTCTCACCGAGATGACCGGCCCGCAGATCCAGTTCATCTTCCGACACATCCTCGACCACTTCCTCAAAAAGCTCCCCGAAGAACCCAAGAGCAACATCTACACGCTCATCTCGCTCACCCTCGAGATGTACTCCCGGGCCAAACGCGACCTCAAACCCATCCCCTCCAAAACTCACTACACCTTCAACCTGCGCGACATCGCGAAGGTGCTCCAAGGCGTCGCCATGGTCTCCCAGACGCAGATCAAGTCCGCAGCTTCCCTCGCGCGACTCTGGTACCACGAAAACATGCGCGTCTTCCACGACCGCCTCACCACAGAAGAAGACCGCGTCTACCTCAAGAAGCAGCTCGAAGAACTCAGCGCCCAGTTCAAGCTCCTCCCCGAAGAAGGCGACGCAGCCAACGCAGACCTCAGCGTCACCAAAGAAGACCTCAACACCTACGGCACCATCACCTTCTGCGACTTCCTCTACTCCACCTACAGCGACAACCCAGACTACATCCAAATCGAAGACCCCAAAAAACTAGAAGAAAAACTCGAAGCCATCCAGCGCAGCCACAACGACAACTGCAAGCCCAAAGACAGACTCGACCTCGTCATGTTCTTCGACGCCTGCGAACACGTCACCCGCATCACCCGCGTCCTCCGCCAGCCCCAAGGCAGCGTCCTGCTCCTCGGAGTAGGCGGGTCCGGCCGCCAAAGCCTCACGCGACTCTCCGCCTTCATCCGCAACATGGACCTCAAAGGCATCAACGTCGTCAAAGGCTACAACCTGCAGCGCTGGAGAGACGACCTCAAGAACATCCTCAGCAGCATCGTCGAGCAGAACAAGCAGGTCTGCTTCCTCTTCGTCGACACGCAGATCATCGACGAGCAGATGGTCGAAGACATCAACTGCCTCCTCAACTCCGGCTGGGTCGTCGGCCTGCCGTTCTCCTCAGACGAAATGGAAAAACTCGACGAGATCGGATCCAGGATCTGCAAAGAGAACAGACTGACGCCCAACAAGATCAACATCTACTCCTCGCAGGTCGGCAGGATCAAGAAGAACCTCCACGTCTCTTTCGCGATGAGTCCGCTCTCTGACGCCTTCCTCACGAGGATGAGGATGTTCCCGTCCTTCATCAACTGCTGCACGATCGACTGGTTCACTGAGTGGCCGGTCGAGGCACTGCGGAGAGTCGGCAAGAAAGAGATGCAGGCCAAAGCAGAAGAAATGGGAATCGAGAGCCAGCTCGACTCGATTGTAGAGATGTTCAAGACGATCCACAAGTCCGTGGAAGACATGACCAAGAAGTACAAGGCAGAGATGAACAGATACAACTACGTCACACCCAAGTCATACCTCGAACTGCTGAGCATGTTCAACCTGGTCCTGAAAAAGAAGACGCACCAGAACATCGAATCCATCAAGCGACTCGAAAACGGCATCAAGATGCTCCGAGACGCAGACGTCGAGGTCAAGCGTCTGGACGAATCGCTCAAGCAGAAGAGACCGATCCTCCAGCAGGAAACTGAGAAAGTAAACCAAGACAAGATCGACCTCAAGGTGCAGCAGGAAGCCGCCGAGAAAGTCAGAGTCGTAGTGACCAAGCAGTCAGAAGAAGCCAAGCGAGATGAAGCCGAGGCAATCCAGCTGACCAACGAAGTGAACGCGAAGCTCAAAATCGGCCTCGACCTGCTGGCCGAAGCCTCAAAGAAACTGGACGAGCTGAAGAAAGGAGACATCAGCGAGATGTGCAACTACACAACCCCTCCAGAAGCGCTCAAAACCCTCGCCATCGCAGTCATGCTGCTGCTCGAGCAAGACCCCTCGAACATCAAATCCTACTTCAAGAAGACCCAGGCAGAAACCGAAGCCTTCTGCTTCCAGGAGTTCAAGAAGAAAGGCAAAGAAGGCTCGTTCATGCAGCAGCTCAGAAACGTCCAGTCGCAGTTCTACCAGCGCGAGAAGTTCATCCGCCTCAAAGACTACGTCTTCAAAGAGACAGACAAGCACGAGAAGTGGTCGCTCAGCTACTTCAACACCATCTCGAACGCAGGAGGCCAGGTCTTCCAGTTCATCAACAGCATGCTCGAGTGCTTCCAGGTCAACGAAGACAACACGCCGATGAAGCTGCAGAGCGACAAGATGATGGCGCTGGTCAAGCAGAAGAAGATCGAAGTCGAAGAGAAGACGAAAGAGCTCAACGAAGTCATCCAGAAAGTCAAAGAGCTGGAGGACGGCTTGCGCGAGAAAGACGCAAGGCTCTCTGCGCTCACCAAAGAGATCACCACCAACGAACTCAAACTCGACCGCGCCAACAGACTGACGCTGCTGCTGCGCGACGAGAACGAACGCTGGGCCCAGCAGATCGATTCGCTGCACAACGAGAAGCAGTTCATCCCCGGTAACTGTCTCGTCTCTGCAGGCATGGTCGCCTACTCCGGCCCCTTCACCGTCGAGTACCGAGGACTCATCGAAAAGCAATGGGTCGAAGAACTGAAGCGGCTGAACATCCCCTTCACCGAAGGCATCAGCATGCGCAAGTACCTCGCAGACCCCATCAAGCTGCTGCAGTGGAACGTCAATGGCCTGCCCAAAGACGACACCTCGACCGAGAACGGCGTCATCCTCGAGTACACCCAGCGCTGGCCGCTGATGATAGACCCCCAAACCCAAGCCAACAAGTTCCTCAAGCGGATGATAAAAGACCAGAACGAAAACTCAGACATCGTCAAAGCCAGCCAGTCCAACCTCATGAAGATGGTCGAGACTGGCATCCACTTCGGCAAAACCATCCTCGTCGAGAACGTCGGCATCAAGCTCGACCCTGCCCTCGAACCGATCCTTCTCAAACAGATCACCTTCGATAAGGTCAGCCGAAGCCAGACCATCACACTCGGAGACAAAAGCATCAGCTACCACCCTAACTTCAAGTTCCTCATGACCACAACCATCCCCAACCCGCACTACTCGCCCGAAATCTGCGCCAAAGTCACCATCATCAACTTCGGCATCACCATGACCGGACTCGTCGAACAGATGCTCGCAGCCATCGTCATCCTCGAGAACAGGAAACTCGAAGACTCCAAGAATGAGATCGTCAAGAGCAACGCTGACGACAACAGAGAACTCTTCGAGCTCGAAGACAGGATCCTTGGCTCGCTCGCAGAGAGCCAGGGCAAGATCCTCGAAGACGAGACGATCATCGACCAGCTCTCCAACGCGAAGAGCAAGTCCAAGATGATCACACAAAGAGTCAAAGACTCCAAGATCACCGAAGTGAAGATCGACGAGGCCAGAGAAATCTACAGAAAAGTCGCCTTCAGAGCTTCGATCCTCTTCTTCGCCATCGTCGACATGGGCAACATCGATCCGATGTACCAGTACTCTCTGCAGTGGTTCGAAAACCTCTTCAAAATGAGCGTCGACCAAACTCCTCAAGCCAAAGTCATCGAAGACAGACTGACCAACCTTAAAAAATGCCTTACCGAAACTCTCTATAGAAACGTCTGCAGGTCGCTCTTCGGCAGACACAAACTCCTCTTCAGCTTCCTGATGTCCACTCGACTGCTTATGGGTGAAGGCGATAACGGCAAGAAGTTCGACATGGAGTCCTACCACCACTTCATGACCGGCCCCAAAGGAGAGATCAAGATTCCGCACAACCCGACCACCTGGATCAACTCAGAGACCACATGGCGCCAGATCTACACCGAGATGTCTGGCCTCGAAGTGCTACCTCAGTTCAAAGGCATCCTGCAGCACTTCGTCGAGCAGACGGCGGACTGGCGAGAGATCTACGAGAAGGAAAACCCGTCCAAAGAACCTTTGCCAGTAGAGTGGAAAGACCGGCTGGACTCGCTGGACCGCGTGCTGATAATTAAAGCGATCAGGCCGGACAAGGTGACCAACGCGATCCAAGACTACGTCGAAGAGAAGATGGGCAAGTACTACATCGAGGTGCCGATCGTCAAGCTCGACGAGTGCTTCGACGACTCCTCCTTCGCCATCCCCCTCATCTTCATCCTGTCCCAAGGATCCGATCCCAAGGCAGACTTCGACGCCTTCGCCCTCAGCCGCAAAATCACAGACATCAAGTCGATCTCGCTCGGACAAGGCCAAGGAGAAAAAGCCTCCAAGATGATCGAAAAAGCCAAGCCTGAAGGCGGCTGGGTCTTGCTGCAGAACTGCCACTTGTCCGCTTCGTGGATGTCCGAGCTCGAAGCCATCGTCGAGTCCCTGACCGAACCAGGCGTCCACAAAGACTTCCGACTCTGGCTGACCAGCATGCCCAGCGACAAGTTCCCGATCTCGATTCTGCAGAACTCCGTCAAGATGACCATCGAGCCACCCCAAGGCATCAAAGACAACCTCAAGAAAAGCTATGAGACCATGAACCGCGACGAGATCAACGACAAAGACGTCACGCCCCAGTTAAAAAAGCTCCTCTTCGGCCTCTGCTTCTTCCACGGGATCATCCAGGACCGCAGGAAGTTCGGGCCGATCGGCTGGAACATCGCTTACGAGTTCACCTTCGAAGACCTCGAGGTCTGCAAGAAGCAGCTGAAGATCTTCCTGGCCAAGTCCGAGGAAATCCCCTACGAAGTCATCCGCACGCTCTGCGCAGACATCAACTACGGCGGGAGAGTCACGGACAAGAAGGATGCGCGCCTGATCCAGTCGATCATCAACAAGTTCATCAACGAAGAAGTGCTGAAAGACACCTACGACTTCAGCGGCGAAGAGATCTACGTCTCGCCCAAAGCAGGAAACCACCAGGACTACCTGGACTACATCAACAAGCTGCCGCTGAACCCCACGCCCAGAGTCTTCGGCCTGCACCCCAACGCAGCGATCACCTACGCCCAGAACCAGACTCGACTGCTGCTCGAGAACCTCTTGAGCATCCAGCCCAAAGACACAGGCAGCAGCTCGGACTCGCGCTCCAAAGCCATCATCGAGATCACCGACAACATCACGCAGAAGACTCCGCCGACCTTCGACCTCGAGCTCGTCAAGAAGACCTACAGGCCCGACGACTACAACGAGAGCATGAACACAGTGCTGACGCAAGAACTCATCCGAGTCAACCGGCTGCTCTCCGTCATGAAAGAGCGACTCAAAGACCTCAAGCTGGCCATCAAAGGAGAAGTCGTCATGAGCGAAGAACTCGAGAAGATCGCCAACGCCTTCTACATCTTGCAGGTCCCCAGCGAGTGGTCCTACCCGCTCGGCTTCCTCAGCCTCAAGCCCCTCATCGCCTGGATCGAAGAGCTGAACCAAAGAGTTAACTTCTTCAAGCGGTGGATCAAAGAAGGCCAGCCGGTCTGCTTCTGGTTCGGCGGCTTCTTCTTCCCGCAAGCCTTCATCACAGGCGCCCTGCAGAACTACGCGAGGAAGAACAAAATCTCGATCGACCAGCTGAACTTCGAGTACGAGCTGCGGCAAGACATAAACCAAGAGACCTGCTCGGAAAGACCCGACACAGGAGTATTCGTGTACGGGATATACCTGGAAGGAGCGAAGTGGAACAACAGCTTGAAGTACCTGAACCAGTCGGAGCCGAAAGAGCTGTTTTCGGAGCTGCCGGTGCTGCACCTGCGTCCGATCCAGGGCGAAGAGAACACGGTAGGCCTCGCTGACGCAGATCGGCATGTACCAGTGTCCGCTGTACAAGGTGGTCTCGCGGGCAGGCACGCTGAGCACCACGGGGCACTCGACGAACTTCGTGATGGACATCTTGCTGAAGACCCAGGAAGACCCGCAGAACTGGATCAGGGCAGGCGTGGCTGCGTTCCTGTCGCTGCGGTCGTAATTAACTTAAGTCGAACATCTGCCGCAGCTCGCGGATGGTGTCCTGGTAGCTCG
>JFJP01027821.1_pt1 | contig 17941 bp, 17 predicted proteins | sample 431651 | NCBI WGS metagenome assembly JFJP01 (sample SAMN02602958, study PRJNA72255) | Microbial mat metagenome, whole genome shotgun sequencing project. | biome: fresh water; feature: sink hole; material: water; isolation source: purple microbial (photo- and chemosynthetic) mats found in...
TGATTAGGTATGATGAAAATGGTCATTATTATAATAATGACGGAGTTCCAGTGGAGAAAGAAAACGAAGAAGATGATCAATTCGAAGACTTTGAGGTGGAAGAAGTGAAGTATGTACCACCGAAAGAGAAGAAACATGAAGATTATGAAGATTATGAGGACGAAATCGTCAAGGAATATATGCTGGGATTCAAAGAAAACGAAGAAGTCAAAGAAGAAACTCCTTTATCAAAAGAAATTCGTAAGAAATCCTCTTTATTTTACTTTAAAATCCCTTGATTTTTCTTTCATATTTATTCAATTTTTCTTTATAATTTCATGATAAAATACAGCGAAAAATGCTCTTTCTCAAGGAAATGAAGAGAAAATTGTGTTAAGAATAAGCAATTTAAAGAATGATCTCTCTGAAGAAAAAGTCCTATGTTTTTTCCTGAAAGAATTAGGCGAAAAGTTCAGATTCCATAAAATTCTGATGAATAAAGCAAAATGCTTTGCAGAAATTATCGTGAAATCAAAAGAAGTAGCGAATTCTTTGCTAAGTCTCAATGGAAAAGTCTTTTATATCTAAAGGGTTTTCATTAAAAAACAATTAAAAATTCAGAGTTTTGAAGGAAGAGAAATCGTGATAAAATTGGCAAAAGAAGAACAAGAAGAATTCTTGAAAAAAGAAAAAACTCCTGTTGTTTTGATGACTAAAGGTAATAACTCGGATTTCATTTGATCTTTAAAAGATTTTTAATGAAATTTTCAGAGAAAGAGAAAGAGAAAACGAAGCCAAGATCGATGTTCAACACGCAATTTATCAGCGACCCCTTGAAAAAATAAAAACTCGATTATTTTCTTCAATTGTTTTAAAAAATTTAAAAAAAAACAAGTGTTTTCTTTTTTATTTTTCAAAATAAAAAAAAAAATCGATTTGTTCTTTGAGAAAAAAATTTATTAACGAAAATAAAAAAAATCTAAAAAACAGTTTTTTCTCTTAAAAATCACAAAATAATAAAAACCTTACTTTTTTTCTTCTAAAAAATGAGCATTTCCTACCATTCCCGATCACCTGAGGAGGAGATTCACCTCCTAAAGCTCGAGCTCCAAGCGCGAACCAGTGAGCTTCATAAGCTCCAGGCAGTTTCCGATCAAAAGCACTCTTTCTTAACCCAGCAGCTCGAGGAAGTTAAGGCTCGTGAAGCCAATATAAAATCAATGAACGACACAATTATGCAGGTTTTACAAGAAATCACGAATTCTAACACAAAAATCTCAACAGAACTCCAATTAAAGCAATTTCTCGAGATTCACCTCGCAAATCTTCACAAAGACAAAGGAGAAAACTCAAGGAATTCAAATGAAAATACGACTTTAATGAAGAACGAACTTGAAAAGATCAGCACAAGGAATGAAGAGTTATTAAAGGAAAAAGATGGGTTTTTAATGAGAATTTCGTGTTTAGAAGAGGAAAAGATCAAATTAATAGCTGAAATACAAAGTTCAAAGGGGGTAAATCGAGGGATTTACGATAAAATTCGATACGATCATGAGAAAGAACTCGAGGAAATCCGTGTTCAATTAGAGGATTTACACAGGAGAAAGGGGGATTACTGTAGCATGGACCTGATGAAAAGCCAGATAAAAGAAATGGCTACACAGCATTTGATCGAGAATAATTCATTGAAGAATCAATTGATCGAATCTCGAGCAAAATTCGAAAGAATTACTGATACTTTTTCTCAACTTCGTGAGAAAAATTCGCGAATGAAAAGGGTTATTCAAGGTTTAAGAGCTAAAGAAGCCCGATTAAAGGAGGTGTTATTCGAAAGAACCCCTATAGATTGCTTTGAAGAAGAAGAGGAATTCACTGAAGAAAATAACGAGGAAATAAAGCCGAGATTTCATCAGAAAAAAATGCTGGAATTTAGCTCAATTACCAATATATTCGACGCTTTTTCAAGCCAGGATTTTGTGAGAATTTCTCCACAAAACCATGAATTTTTCGGGTACGAAACGGAAAGAACTGAAAGGATTGAGGCTTTGAAGTCTTGTGGAGAAATCGTGAAAAAAAGGAGTTTAAGTCAGCAATTAGAGCTAAAACCTGAGGAATTTTCCAAACCTTTTGAACTCGAAAGGGACTTGCAATCGACGAAAGATAATGGGGATTCCAACAAGAAAGAGCCGATGAATGATTCAATGGAGGAGTATCGCGTGAAGGGGGAACCAAAGCCTATGAAAGGCGTTAGTATGATGAAGAATCAGAGCGATTTCGCTGGGAGTCGGACGAAGAAAACGATGAAATCATTGATTTAATGAGTTTTTATTTTTATTTTAAAATGTTGATTCTTCTCTTAAATAATGAAAATAGCAATGTTTTTTCATTTTTAATTAAAAAACTTTTCTTTATTTCTTCACTATTTCTTTGGGTTTCATCACTAATTTCTTCTTAGATAATTCATGTTCTATCATGTCCATCGTAATAGAATTTGGTCTTTCAATGGGCAATGCTAAAAAAAAACATCTTTTTTATACCTCCCCTATACATATATCTTACAAAAAGCTCTTGCAAGCACTAAATTACTGCACACACCAATAGATCTAGCCACTCCGAAAATCGTTGAGAAAAAATCCACTTCCTTTATGCCGAGAGAATAGAGTAAAGTCCCACAAGAAGCATTCACTGAAGGCCAAATACGCTCGGTTTTCCCAAGAGTTTTCAAAAGTCCAGGAGTCACTCGGTATACTCGCTTCATTATGTAGAAGAGAGGGTCGTTCTTTAAGTAACGTTCTGCAAAAGATTTCTGATGAAGGAAACGGGGGTCGATATGGTTCATTCGGCCATCACCGTAACCGGGGATCTTTTTGTTGTTTGAGATTTCCTGAAGGACAAATTCCTTGATTTTATCAGGATTTGGCTTTTCTCCAAGGTTTTTCTTTTCAAAATTATAAAATTTTTATATAAGACAGATAGTTTAGCCTAAATAATAAGCTTTGAGGGGGAATTAGGAAAGGGTAGTCGAGAGTAAACTAATCCACATAGATTCCCGTAGACCCAAATTAATCTGCAAGAGACCCAAGATTAAAATTTCAATTGAAAAATTTAAAAATTCGAATTAAAATTCATATGAGAAAGCAAATGAAAATTCAAATGAAAAATCAAATTTAAGCGAAAATTCAAATGAAAACTCAAATAAAGAACTTTACTTGTAAATCTAAAAGCCAATTCAGCGCTCTCATCTGATACTCCATATAAGAGTTTCCGGTCATTCCATTCAACCCAGCCGACAAGCTCAAATAAGGATCAGCCAATGCTGATCCCACGATCGAAGATGCATGAGCACACACATTCCCCCCCGAATGATCACTAAAAATTACTTTATTTAAAATAACCCTTCAAAATACCTAAAAATGGCCAAATATCCTCTTAAAAGCTCTCTTGCTTCTAAAGTATTTAACCCGAGCATATGTGCAAAATTCCCTGCCCAATCCAGGTCTGGATTGGGTTCAATGAACTGATCATCCTTGTATTTATGCCTATAAATATACGCAGCTAAGACAGGTATCTTGGCGATGATATCCATTGCATCTTCATAACAGAGTTCCCAGTATAAATTCCTGCTGACTCCTTCAGAATATCCCTTTGCAAAATGGCTTTTTCTCTGTAATTGCAGCAAAACATTAGATAATTGCACTGTTGGACTGGTATTCTTAGGAAGTTTCTTGATAAATTTCAGCGTTTCTGGATCGATTTTGGATCTTTCATTCAATTCTCTTCTTAATTCAATTGCGTCTTCGTTTGAGGGGAACTCGCCTGTCATGAAAAGCCAGGCCAAATTCTCGGGGAGAGGCTCGTAAGTGTCATATTCGCCCTCATCGGCTTTCGGAAGAAAGTCCTTTATTTCTTGAAAGGTGTAGCCGCGAAGTAGAACACCCTATTAATAAAAAACAATAATTTTAATGAAAAAGAATAAAAAATAGAATTAAAAAGGAAATAATGAAGAAATTAATAAGAAAATCAACTGTTTTAGTGTCCATAACAGAGGGTTCATGGAAAAGAATCGGGCTATTTACACATCCATTGATGACTTCATTGACTGTGAGAGCACCTATTTCATATTCCCCATATTTTCGACGAATGTCTCTGAACTGTTCTATCTTTTTAGGAAGGACATCATGTAGACGCTGCTTCAATTGGGAGCGGAGATTCTTGGGAATGTGATATAAAGAAGAAATGCCCTTGGGAACGAATTTAAACATTAAATTTTTATTTGTTTTTTAATTTAATTTCGAGGATTTTATAGAAGATATTCGGAAAATTAAATGGTTATTTATAGGTTTTTTAAAAGAAAAATCTCGATATTTATAATAAAGGAAAACCTTTAGGGAAGACTGAATTGTATCGCGATTCTGATGTAATTCTTTATTAAAAACTCAATTTCTTTGATATTTTCACAGGAAATCGCATGAATTTTTAGATCGTTTGTGTAGATTATCAGCGTTTTCGCATCAATAAGCCCCCATTTGTTTATTTTATTGAATTCATAGCGAATTTTCATATTTTCTTCGCTTTCTTCGAAGAAAAACTCCAAAATCAAAGGCCTGAGACTTATTAAGACTCTCTTCTTTATTTCAAAAACCCCTTCATTGACCTCATTTATCACAATTTTCGCATAAAATCCTCTGAAATGATGGGCAAAAAACAGATCATTTTCCTTTAAAACTTTGAAAAACGCCCTTTTTAAGCTAAATTCCTCAATTTCTTCAGCTTTTTCATAGCTATTCATCGCATTTTCAAACCAGAATTTGATGCCAAAAGTCATTAATTTCCCAAGAGGCACATACTTCTCTAGATTTAAAGCCATTTTCCGGCTCTTTTCCATATCAAAAGGCCCATAATCTATTGCTAAAGCGATTCCTATCAGTTTTTCAAGAGTTTCATTTGAAATTTCTAGCTTTTCGTGAAGAATATCGAAGAAAAAATGGCTATAAAGCAAAGAAATGGAATCAAGGTCTTTTTCATCAAATTTGTAGAAAATTCGTATTCTGAAGAAAAACTTGAGTTTTTTCTTCGGTAAATCGTTAGAAACACGTGATCTTTCGAATGAATTCACACGATCTAAGATAAAAGCATCATTTTCGAGGTAATCTTCAAAGGAAATCTGGTTATTTTGCCAATGCATCTCATAAAGACCGTAGAACTCGAATAAATGGCTTTTTTGCAATTTAAGAAGAATTTCATCAATAATATCACGAATTGTGGTGTAAGGTTCGATCAAAAGGATTATACAGCCTCCATTGAGAAAATTTATAGGAAGTTGGATCAATTTGCGGAATTCGAGGAGGATTATCTCGTTTTCGCAAGGAATCACTTTACGAGAACCTTTCTCGAACATTTCAATCAGCTTTTTCAAACAGAATCGCACGGCTTCAAGCTCCTTCCTTTGATAAAATATAAAAGAAATCGATTAAAATTAAATGAAAATCAAATGAAAAAATCAATGAAAAACAAATAAGAAATTTCATTATAAAAACCTCGAATTTTTCTCTAGATACATTTTTTTCGCATAAAAATACAAGAAATTCATCACTGGAAAATACAGTTTCAAACTGGGAGCTCTCACTGAGCTTACAATGCCTAAAAGCCTGAAAACTCGGTGTTTATTCTCTTTATTGTGGTTATTCCTGAGTTGTTTTATGAGTAATAGATAGGTTTCATCAGCGATTTCTGGCTCTAAAGGCGTAGAAATCAATAGAAAAAGCAGCTTTTCTACCTGTTTATTCAAATTTGACGAGTTTGTAGGCTGATCATAGCAATATTTCAATATAAATTTATGTATTTTGATGGAAATTCGTGTTTTTTCTGATGAAAGTCGCTGAAGACTGGTATTTATTGGGTTTTTCTGATAATTTAACAGTTTTTCTTTTGGGATTTCTCTGAAAAAACTCCGTTGATTCTGAAGAATTTCACAGGATTTTATCAGGAAATCATTAAGTTCTATTGTGTGAAGAAACTCTTTGTCGAGAGTCTCAAAGTCGAGATAACAATCAGGGGATTTAGGAAGAGAGGAGAAGTTGCAAAGCATCAGCGATTCGCGATTTGTGAAGAGAGAAGATAAATGGTAAATGAATTCCTCAGAAGATTCAGAAGGTTTATCAGGAAAAAAAGACATTTTTTTTAATGAGGGTTTTTCTGTATTTTGTGAAGAAATCATGTTTTTCTCTGAAAAAATCTCAGTTTTCTCTTCATTTTCTGAGGAAATTACGATGTTTTTTGCTTGAAAAATCACAGTTTTCTCTTCATTTTCTGAGGAAATTACGATGTTTTTTGCTGGAGAAATCTCAGTTTTTTTGTTATTTTCTGAAGAAATCACCATAATTTTATGTGAAGAAATCTCTGTTAATTCGAAAGTCTGGGAATTCTTCTTCTTTTCCTCCAAAACCCCTTCTTTTTTCTTATTTTCTTGATCTTTTCCCTTCTTTTCCACCACAGAAAACCTCACAGTTTCCTTCCTTTCAAAAAACAGCTCTTTTCCTTTAGTTTTCATGAATCTCGAAAGCCAAATCCTCATAGTTTTCCTCTTATAAATATCGATAATTTTACTTAAAGCCTTTGTTTTTCTACTTATTTCTTCAAAAATTAACACTTTTTCAATGAATTTTTCCCAAGCGTTTTTCATTTGATTTTTTGCTGAAATCCTTGCTAAAATTGCGATAAATCGCTTTTTTTCTAGGAAATTCCTTCGAATTTTTATTGATTTCCGAATGCTTTGTAGCTTTATTATCGTCTTCATCACAAGTCTTAAGCTTTTTATACCAAATTTCACGTTTTTCTTAAATTTATGCACGTTATATTGTCTTTGAATCATCTGGATTTTCTTCAGTTTTTTATTTTGAATTTCTTGCCAAAAAGCCGCTATTTTTTTGCATCCTGTTTCCTTGATAAAAATCTTGCTTTTTCCCATAAAAACCTCATTTTTCTCAAAAATCAACATTTTTCTTTCGAAAAAGTCCATTATAAGACATTTTTCGTCTTTTTCCTTTGTTTTTCTCTGGAAAAAATCAGGGAATTTCTGATAAAAATCTTGGTAATTTTTCCTGAGAACAAAGCCGTTTTTCCTGATATTTATGCTATCTAAAAGGCCCAAATAGCGGATTTGCAATAAAACGAATTTTTCATTGAAAAAATCAGGCTTTTTCTCTTCATTTGGCTTCACACATCGCACAAAACTCACATCACAAGCCGATAATTCCTTCATAAGTTCTTTGATTTCCCCTTTGAATTTCCCTGCCAAAAATCTCCTTTTCTTCTCTTTTTCCTGTTTTTTCTCAGCAAACGCCTCTTTAATCACGAAATTCTCGCTTTCTTCACAAATATCCCCGATTTCCTTTGTAATTTCATCAAAATTCTTATCGCGGAATCCTTTTATTGAATAAATCACATTTTTCGCTGAATGTGAAATCATAAAATTTTTCTCTGATAAATTCCCTTTAAAACATTCATTTTTCGTCAAATTCTTTACAAAAGAGCTCAATAAATTCTCGTCAGTGCTCGACCCTAGCATCAAGTTTTCATCCAGTAAATCCAGTATTGAAATCGGGTATTTTTCGATAAGATCGATAATATGTTGATTATCGACAAATTCTGATGAAAGCCCACAAAAACCTTCTGAAGAAAGCTCTGATTCTTCAGATTTATATATATAGGCGATATATAGCTGCTGAAGCTTTTCATTGGTGAAATTAATGCATAATTGCTCAAAAGAATTTACTATAAAGTTCTCAAAGCCGAAAATGTCCAGTAAACTGATAGAATTCCTCAGGGTTTCGGCTGAAAAAAGTGATTTTCTGATATTTTTTATCGATTTTCTTACAGAATTCAGGGTATTTATCACGATTTCTGAAGGAAAAACCGTTAAATTCAGGCGTTTCACAATGTAAATGAACAGTTTTTCATAAAGGTTTTTCGAAAAGGAATTTCTTAAATTCTCGCATTCCTTTATAGTTAAAGGACTTAAAATCTTTTGTTTATTTACTTCTCTTACCTTCCAAACCCAGGAATCCTCAAGTTTTTTAGCATTAAATCCTAGTAAATCCGCGATTTTCATGAGTTTTTCAATAGATTTCACACATACTGGACTAATATCACTGAGGTTTTCATCAGAAAACTCTATGTTTCCGATCAGTAATATCGCTGAAAGTATCTTGAAAATAGCATGAATTTCCTTTGATTTAAAGCCAAGGTCTTCAAAACTTCGAGAAACCTCAAGAAAACCTTTCGAATCATTGATGGAATTTACTGAAAAACACATAGAGTATTTCAAATAGTTGAAGTCCTCAGGTTTAGAGTCTTTTTCAAAGCCAATTTTCTCCATATTATCTTTATTTTCTTCTGATAAAAGGAAATAAAATATGTGGAAATTCCGTTCGTTTATCGCTTGATCGATAACTCGGGATTTTTCGAGACGGACGTATTTACCGAAACGAGAGGAATTGTCGTTACGGACTGTTTTAGCATTGCCGAAAGCCTCGAGAATAGGATTACAGTCGAGAATTCGTTGAGAAATCGGCTTTTTTGGTGTTTTTGATGGGTTTGCCTCTAAATTTGTGGAGTTTTCTTCTAAAATTGTTGAGTTTTTCTCATTTTTCTCATTTTTCTCATTTTTCTCATTTTTCTCATTTTTCTCATTTTTCTCATTTTTCTCATTTTTCTCATTTTTCTCTCATTTTTCTCATTTTTCTCATTTTTCTCATTTTTCTCACAAATTCTATCATTTTTCTCACCAATTTTCCCTTTCTGATACGTGAGAAACTTCATACAATACTTGGCAGTTTCCGTCTTCCCCGCTCCAGACTCCCCTGAGATGACAATAGCCTGATTCCTTTGATTTGCCTCCAGATTCATAGCGGTATTCAAAGCCACTGCATAGATATTAGCCTTTCTCACGTTTTTTTTCTCAAGGATTTCTTCAAGAATTTCATCAGAATAATCCAATATTTCTCGATAAGGGTTCATTATCAAAAGACTTGGCCCGATATATGTGAAAATCTCACTATTTTCATATCGCAATTTCATATTATAAAGGATTTCGGGCTCGTTTAATAAAGGCATTTGAACCATATCAGCGAAACCCTGGAGAGGAAAGTCAGAATTATGCTCCAGGAGACAGGGTTCAGCAGTTAGAAAGAAAGGGGAAGGGAAGTCGGGAAGGGAAGGGGTCCAGTAGAAAGTCATTTATAAAATATTAACTTTTTAAAAGAATTTTATTATAAAACAAAATTAAAATTTTTAATTAAAAAAAATTCATTTGACAAATAAAAATTTCTTTTACAAATTACAATTTCTCGAATTCCTTGTATAATTCCTTAAAAATTACTATTTCATTATCAAAGAGTCCCGCTTCCTTCTTATTCTCCTCTTCAATGCCTTTCAAATGTTTTGTAATAACCTCAAGCCATTTCCCTTTCTCCAATCCCTTCTTCATTTCACCTATTACAAACCCCACAGCGATTCTCCCTTCAATAAACTCCTTCTTCTTCTCTTTCTCTTGCAAAACCTCTTCAAAAAGCTCTAAAAATCCTAATTCCTTCACTTTTTTCTTTACAATTCCTTTGAATTTCCCTTCAAGAACTTCATCATAAAACACTAAATCCCTGATTAAAAACATCATTTTAACTCTTATTTTTTCCGAATCTTTCATTTCTTCAGCAATTTTCTTTAAAAACTCCATGCCATCGATCAAAAGAAACTCTGTTTTAATCGCTAAGGCTTCTCCTCTGATCAAAGCACTTAAAGCAGAGAAACAAGCCTCTCGGTTTTCTATATCTTTTTCATTCAAAACACTTTCAATAATTCGCATAGCACCAGCTTTTTCAGCGAAAATCTGATTTTCTTTCGAATTCTGCACGATACTTTGAAGGATTCTTGCTGCTAAAAGCCTGATTTTCACATCTTTATGACTGAAAATCAGCTTTAAAAGTCCAGGCATTCCTTCTAATTGACAGAAAATAAGCCCTGCATCAAGGTTTTCTATCAAATCTGATAGTTCTTCTAGAAGAATCATAGTGTTTTCTGAAGAAAAAGTGGCGATAATTTCCTTCATACGAGATATGTGATCTAATGAATAGGATTTAATGGCTTCTTCAAGCCATTTCCTTGTGGCTTCGTCCATAGGCTTGAAGTCTTTGGGAGCAGAGGGGGTGTCTTGGTATTTTAAAGACCATTTCAAAAGGCCTGGCCAATCAACCATTTATGTATTTATAATGGAATTTAAGGGGTTTTTTTGTTATTTTCTTATTATTTTGAAGGTTTTAATTTTAGGGTTTATAAAGGAAAATGGAGAAGATTCTAGAAAGATCTAGAAAATAATAGAAAAAATGCATGTTTTTTTTTATGATTTTTTTTTTTTTATAAGAAAAAGTGAATTTTTTTCAAACTGAGAAGAGAAAAAAAATCAAATGTTTTTAGTTAAAATTAAAAAAAAAAAAAACGTTAAAAGCTTTTTTTCTAGAAAATTTTCACAAAAATTATAACTTTTCCTTTAAGATAATTTTATAAAAAGACTCCTACATTCTACCACACAATGCAAAAAATATTACCATTTGATAACCAGGAAAGTCCCGGTTATTCAAACAGGATCTACCCCGAAGACGACAAGCCAATGAAGACGCCCACTAATTCACAATTTCAGATAGCTCAAGATACGCTGATCGATATAATAAAAGAATTTCAAAAGAGGAAATTCTGTGAAGATGTTGACAAACTTGAGCAATTAGGCGGTTTTTCTCATTTTTTCTTAAAGAATAATCTCTTTAATACTACTTTTTTGTTCTCATTATAAAGGCGATGCTTTTATAATACATGCAGTTGGAAGCGATCTTATCAGAGGAATACCTTCAAATCCTTCAGATTTACAAGCCAGAGAAGACGAATATGGTCATAACCGAAAACAACAACATGAACAAGAAAGTTCTGCTTTTTTTAATTTCTTTCTATTTATGAAATAATATGATCAAAATTCTTCTTTTTTTCCTTTATTTATGAAAAAACTCAAAAAAATTCATTTTTTCCTAGGTTTTTTTTCTTTGCTTTTGAACGCACTTGGGGATTTCACTTTGAGAATCCTGATAGTTTGTGCAGTGTTTTCAATAGCAGTAGAAGTTGGAACTGCTGAAGAAGACGATAGAAAAATTGCATGGATCGATGGATTCGCGATATTGGTTGCTGTGATGGTGAGTTCGACAGTACAAGCATTGAACGATTATCAAAAGGAGCGACAGTTCCAAATCCTGAACAAAATGTCTGATGATCGAAAGAAAGTGACAGTGATTCGAGATTGCCAGCTTTTAACCCTGAACAATTGTGATATAATGGTAGGAGATATTGTCCATATCGTTGAAGGAATGGATGTTCCTGCTGATGGTCTTGTGATCGAGGCTTCAGAAGTTCAGACTGATGAAAGCGCTATGACTGGAGAAACAGAACCGATGCTGAAGTATTCAATCAAAGAATGCATGAAAAAACGTGATGAATTGCAAGCGGAGAATGTGGATCGCGAAAAAGCAGGAAATCATGCTGTTCCGACACCGATTCTTTTATCAGGAAGCAAGATTTTACAAGGAGAAGGCAAGTTTATGGTGATTGTTGTAGGGCCGAATAGTTGTGAAGGAAGGATACAGAGCATTTTGGAGACTGAAATCGAAAGCACGCCTTTACAAGAGAAATTAGAAGGTTTGGCGAGAAATATTGGAAAATTCGGGCTTCTTGCAGCTCTTTTGATATTTTTGGTGTTGATCATAAGATTCTCAATTATCAGGATTCAGGAGAATAATTTTGAAAGGAAGAATTGGAATGAATTGATTGACTATGTGCTGATTTCTATAACAGTGATCGTGGTGGCGATTCCAGAGGGACTGCCACTTTCTGTTGTGATTTCACTGGCGTTTTCTGTTAAGAAGATGCTGAAGGATAAAAATTTAGTGAGAAGATTGCATGTAAGAATTTCATTTGAAAAAATTTAAAAAGAGGGTTTTTTGTGTTTTTAATTAAAAGGCTTGCGAAACAATGGGAGGTGCTAATATGATCTGTTCGGATAAAACCGGCACTTTGACACAAAATTTAATGACTTTCACATGCTTTTGGAATGAGAATCGGGTTTATTTTCATTTTTGATGATTTTCTTAAATTTTCTTTTGCTATTGTAAATGCTCAGTTTGATATCGATAATTACCAGCCAAAACTCAATCTATCAAGCTATATTCCTTCCGTTATAGAAGAGCTTTTTCTTCAAGCTTCAATCCTAAATTCTTCAGCAATGCTGGTATACTTCTTCAATAAAATCTCTAATAAACCCAATTATCCATCTAGCGTCCAGAAATCAAAGGCAGTAGCACAGACATCGCACTATTGAAATTCATTGACAAATGTGGAATTTCCTATGAAGAATTTCGTTCAAAAAGCCAAGTCATTCAGAGATTCCCTTTCACTTCTTCCAGGAAACGAATGAGTCTCATCACAGTTTCTTCAGAAGGAAGCACGCGATTAGTTGTAAAAGGAGCCTCTGAAATGGTCTTAGAGTCTTGTACACATATTCATCTGTTTTCCAATGATATCGTTCCTTTGGATGCGGGTCGGAAAGAAGAATGCCTTGCAGCCATTGACTCTATGGCAAAAGATGCTTTAAGAACACTGATTCTCGCATATAAAGAAATTACTGGATCAGAAAGTAAAAAAAATTAAATTGTATTATTCTTTTATTTTTTTACCTTTTTTAAAAAAACTGTAAAATATTGATTTTTTTAAAAAAAAAACAATTGTTTTTTCCATTAGATCTTACGGAAAAAGACCAAAAGGGCGTTTTTACTATCGAAAAATCCAATTTAATCGTCATCGCTATCATCGGCATCAAAGACATCCTTCGTAAAGAAGTCCCTGGTGCAGTGGCTGATTGCAAGCGTGCAGGAATAAAGGTCCGTATGGTAACAGGAGACAATAAAATGACAGCTCGAGCTATAGCAATTGAATGCAAGATAATCGAGCCCGGCAATGAAGAAAGTATTGTCTTAGAAGGTTCCGAATTCGTGAAAATCATTGGTGGAGTGGTTTGTGATAACTGCAATACTGCGATTTGTGATTGTGTGACTGATGAGAAACTTGCAAAAAAAAACAATAAAAAAGTCAGAAAAGACCGTATACAGAACCCTGAAGAATTCCGAAAGATGTATAAAAATCTTGATGTTTTAGCGAGATCAAGACCAGAGGATAAATATGCATTGGTTGTCGGGTTAAAGGAAAATGGTAATATTGTGGCTGTAACTGGTGATGGGACGAACGATGCTCCTGCTCTAAAGAAGGCTGATGTAGGGTTCGCAATGGGAATTTGTGGCACACAAGTGGCTAGAGAAGCTGCTGATATTATCCTATTGGATGATAATTTCTCGTCTATTGTGAAGGCAGTGCTATGGGGAAGGAATATCTTCGATTCTATTAGGAAGTTTCTTCAGTTTCAATTGACAGTGAATGTTACGGCAGTGGGGATCACGTTAATAAGCGCTGCGATACTGAAACAGGAGGTTTTTCCACCTATTCAGATGCTGTGGATTAATTTAATTATGGACGCTTTTGCAAGCTTGGCGTTGGCAACTGAAGCTCCGAATGAGAATTTATTGAATAGGAAGCCGGTGAATAGAAACGATTCAATGATTAATAAAGTGAGTTATTTTATTTATAAATTTAATTTTTTGGGGTTTTTATAGAAAATGTTCAAACATATCTTGGGTCAAGCTTTTTATCAATTCGTTATCCTTTTGATCTTAATCTTCAACGGAGATAATTTCCTGCCTGAATATAAAGATAAATTTGATGATAAATTGCTTTTGGAACATAAATCCTTCTCTATTAAATACAATGGGGACTACGTGAGAAGTGGAAGATATACATTTATTGAAGAATCGGAAAAAAGTGATTATCAGGACCTTGAAAATGTAAATATTTTTGTGAAAAATTCGGTTTTAATCAGTTCTTTTAAAGGAATGGGGACCTTCGAGACATTTCACCATTATTTTTAATACTTTTGTTTGGATGAACATCTTTAATTTCCTGAACGCAAGGCGAATTAAAGACGAATTGAACATTTTTCAAGGTAAATTGCAAAAAAAATTGATAATCATTAAAACAAATTTATAAAAAATTACAAAAGGAATTTTTATAAACCCACTTTTTTTAATGATTTTCGGTTTGATCATCTTCTTGCAATGCATCATAGTGACTCATGGTTCCTTGGCCTTCCATTGTTACAAATGGTATGGTGACACAGGAGGAGCTGGCTTACACCCAATTCAATGGCTTATTTGTGTAGGTTTTGGTTCAGGAAGTCTTATTGTAGGCTTTTTTTTAAAGTTTTTGCCAGAAGAAAAATGCTTAGAAGTTTTTATTTTTTTAAATTGATCTTTATTTATATATATTTATGATAGTTTGGGACTAGAGGAGCTGATCCTATACATAATCCATCGAAAATATTGGACATTAGAAGGGGAAGCACTCTGAAGATGTTCCAGCCGATGATACAGAAATCCTCTTTTCAGAAACAGCCTTCTATCAAGGCTAGTTCTAATACTACTTCCTTTAAAAACAAAGTAAATAATGTAAACTCTGTACATTCAAACAAAAACGTGAGTTTTTAATCGTATTTATTGATATAATAAGATTTTTATTTGTAGGTTTCATCAGCTAAAATCGAAGCGAAAACCTGAGAAAAAATACAAATACACAAAATTTAACAGAACAAAAAATTTTATTAAAAGGCTGATTTTAATTTTTTAAAAGAAAAAATTTTCATTAATTTAATCAAAAAAAAAATTAAAACAGTTAAATTGAATTAATGGACTACTATTTCACCCCAAAAAGAGACCATCCACTAATTTTCGACTATAATCCTCCTTTGTTCTATTCTCCAGCCCCAAGACCCCTTGAGCCTTTTTTCTTTGATCAGCCTCCTTTTCAATCAAATAGATCAGAAAATTTCTATGAAGTTTGTTTGACTCCTTTAAAGAAAAAAGACATAGAAATTGGCTTAAAAACGAAGAATTTGGGGTATAATGAAGAGGGATTAGACGATGTGATCTATTATTTTAAAGAGATCTGTGCATTCGAGAGTGAGATCGAAAAATGTAGAGAAGAATTGGCTCGAAAACCAGATTTTAAGATAATTCATGTATTCAATTACTTTGATAGAAACAATTCACATCAAATCTTGATACCGGAATTACAAATGGGATTGGATTATCTCTGTATATCTGCAAGCACTGATGATATTTATCTATTGATAAAGAGATATAGTAAGGATCAAGTGGAAAAATTGAAGTAAAACAGGATAAAATCCATAAATATAGGGGTTTTTTTCGGTTTTTATAGAGATATATAGATGAAATCATATATATATATATGTTATTTTTATTTATAAATGGTTTTATGGGGTTTTTGGGAATAAATTAATGTTTTTCTGAGAAAGTATTAAGGAATTTGAAGAAATGTTCATTGCTCATTCAGAAGCCAATCACAAAGAGATCAAAAAGAACGATATTTCTTCTTTAAATTATTCAATAGATGTAAAGAAATTATTATTGATTTAAAAAAGAAATTTATATAGAAATTGCTGAAAACAACGAAAATCTATGTTATTAAGCTGTTTAGACTGCTTTTAGACTATGAAAATGCTTTGGAATTCGTGAGACATAAGCTTGTGAATAAAAAGCCTGATTTGGGTAAAATCTTCACAATTCTTGATTTGGGGAAGAATGGCTTGATTGGAAAGCAAGAAATCAAAAGGATCATGTCATTTAAAGGGTATAGCATTGCAGAGGAAGAAAGTGGGATGATTTTGGATCGGTTTGATAGGAATAAAACCAATCAGATTGGATTACAGGAGTTTACAAGCGAAATAAACCCGAAATTACAAGTTTTAAATAAAAAAGGAAATTAAAAGCAATTCATCGTTTTTTTAATTTAATTTTATTTAAAGTAAATTCCTTTAAAAAAGAAGCAATTTTTTCAACAAAAAACTCAAGATTTTTCAAAAACAAACAAAAAAACAAAATTTTATTCACAAAAAGCTGTTTATCGCTGATGATTCTTGATATCTTCAAAGACCTTTTTGAGCGAAATAGCTTTATTCAATCTAATAATTGATCCTTTAGGATTGGCAATCAACTGGATCCAATAAGGGCAGATTTCGATCAGAATTTCAATTAATTCTTTGATTTCTTCTATAAAAAAGCTTTAAAAATTCAGTTTTTTTCTAACAAAAACTACCTTTATTCACAATATGACTGAAAAATGAGCTTTTTAAATGCTCAATCAAATAAACAAGGAAAATATTGCAGACATTTTTCACTGCGTAATGATTACTGAGACTTTCGGCCATATCCTTTAGTTTAGGCTTCTTTTTCTCGAAATCTCCATGGTCGAAACAAAGGTTTTTCTCTTGTTCTTTATTCAATAAAAACTGTTCTTTTGCTTTTATCTATAGAAAAAAAGGAAAATTCATTTAAAAATCAAGAAATTTATGAAGAAATTATTCAAAATTTAAAGGAAAAAAGCAAGAAAATTAATGGAAAAATAAAAAACAAAGAAATTAATGAAGAAATAAAGGACTTTTTCAAGGAGTTTTTGAGAAAGTCCAAGTTTATTTGAAGAATTCTCATTGTTTCTTTCTGGTGTTTTTCTCGCAGTTTCTTGCAAAATCTTCAGGAAATCCTTGTTTTTTATATCAGAACTCTTGAGAAATTCATTAAGACTTTGGCAATTCTTTTCATTTATCGGCTTTACAGGCAGATTTCCTTCAGGAATTTGTGGTATTTCTTCGATTTTGAACTGAAAATGCCAAGTTCTTGCTTTTTCAAGTTTTTTTTCTTCAGAAAACAGGCCTTTTTCCTGAAGAAATTCCTTATGAAAAAAGGCGACTCTTTGTAAAATCAGGTCTTTGAAGATTTTTCTTCGGGAATCGGAAAAGGAGCTTTTGATGTAATTTTCGTTCAAAGGGATTTTCATGAGAAGGTCCAGCTCGTTTTTCTTCTTTGTTGACTTTAACCATTCGAGAATATAAGCATCAGGATAAAGGAAAAGGATCTGTTTCAGACTTTTCAAGGTGAAATTACTAAGGAAATATAAAGGAAATTAAAGAAATATTGAGAATTTTTGAGGAAAAATTGAAGAAATTTATACAAGCCTAAAAGCCTGAGATTTTCTTTGATTTCTTCAAAGAACTGTGGTAGACTTCTCATTTTCAAGAAATTCAGCGTTTCGTCAATCGCTTCGAATAAGCGAAAAAGTGCTTTGTATTCACTTGGCAACGTATAATCAACAGTTTCTTGTGTTAATTCTTCGTATTTTGACTTCAAAGAAGGCTGCTGAAGAATTCTCGAAGCTTTTTCTTCGAATTTATCGACTTTTTTCTCGTCATTTTTATTGTTTTTCTCAATTTTTCTATCTAGTTTTTGATGAATTTCACAAAGAATTTCCTTTAGTTTTTTTGACATTTTCACATCATTTTCCTCTTTTTTCAAAGAAAATCGTCTTTTGGTTTCTTTTTCATCGTTTTTCTTGAAGGAAATCGCTGTAGAAATCGTGGTTTCATCAATATAGGATTCAACTAGTTTATCGTCTATTACAAAGGAAAAAGACTCGTCTTTTACATGGTCTTTTTCCTGAAAAGAAGTCGCAGAAAACCCGAATTTCGAATAATTTTGGGTAAAATGAGCCTTTCTTTTGCGAATTGAGGGATTTTTGAGGGATTTTGAAGGAATTAAGGGCTGTATGAAGGATTGGGAAGAAGTTGAAGACTGTTTCATTGGAGAAAAGGGAAAGGATATATTTGATTTGATTTGATTAATATTTGCGCCATTTTAAGCAGTTTAAATTTGTTTTTTAATTACGATTTTAAATTTTCGATTTTTTTTTAGTA
>JFJP01027697.1_pt1 | contig 17938 bp, 27 predicted proteins | sample 431651 | NCBI WGS metagenome assembly JFJP01 (sample SAMN02602958, study PRJNA72255) | Microbial mat metagenome, whole genome shotgun sequencing project. | biome: fresh water; feature: sink hole; material: water; isolation source: purple microbial (photo- and chemosynthetic) mats found in...
TCTTTTTAAAATTTTATTAATTTGCTAATTTGCGAAAATTTAAAACTAAACCCAACAAAATTTAGAAGAATTTAAGGAAAAAAAACAAACATTTAAATAAAAAAAATCTGCAAAAATTTAAAAAATTCATTTTCAAAAAAATGTATAAATTAATAAAAAAACTTCAATATTTTTTTTATATAAATGGATTCAAAAACACCAACTATTGTGATTTATATTGAATTTGAGATCACAAAAGGAAAATTAGAAGAATTTTTAGAAGGGTCGAAATCATTGATAGAAGAAACCCACAAGGAATCCGGATGCCTCAAATATGATATGAATAATCTAGCGTCAAACCCTCATAAATTTGTATTATATGAAGAATGGACAAGCAAAGAAGATTTATCTTCTCATCTTAAATCGGAACATTTCGAAAAAGCCAAGTCTATTTTCGCAATGATTGCTCCAGGCACTTGGAAAGCGAATAGTTATGAAATAAAGGGAATATATAAGCTCAATTTATAAAAAAAAATCTTTAGCTGAAAAAAGTTGGCTTTTTTAAAAATCTGAAAATTTTTGATAATTGAGTTTTTTCTTGAAATAAAAAAATTTTTTTGGTTTATTTAATTAAATAATAGACTTTTTCTCTATAAATAATAAAACAAATATGACTATTTCCGACAATCAATTCCTTATCTAAAAAGGAAGTTTTAATACATAGAAAGAAAAAAAAATATAATTCATTTTCATGTCAATACTAATGGATTTACGTCCTCCACACCTGAATGGCCATACAAAACTCATCACCTGTTTGGCTTATTTGGAAGAAATTAATAAAATCATTAGTGCTTCTGATGATTGCACTTTGCGGGTTTGGAACATTTCTAAGATGTCCTGTGAACAAATCCTGCATAACAACAAAAAAGGGGTAATTGTCATCGTAGATCTTAAATCAAAGAAAGTTTTTCTGACAGGTGGCAAAGACAAAAGTATTAAGATCTATAGTTATTCTTCCCCCAAAACTATTAAATGCATAAAATCAATATACAACGCTCATAATTCTATCCTTTTATCATTGTCTTATAATTATAAATTTGAAGTTTTGATAAGCACAGGGTTTGATAAATATATCAAATGTTTTAATATTTATACAGGAAAAGTCCAAAGATCTTACAAAAATGATTGCTCAATGTATTGTTTAGAATCACTTAACAATAAAACTATTGCAGCAGGATGTCATATTCCAGGAATTGCTATTATTTCCTTACCAGACTTAAAAATCATAAAAGTTTTAAAAGGACATACACAGTCTGTTTATTGCCTATTATACCTCAAAGAACTCAAAATTCTGATAAGTGGAAGTTTAGATAATACCATAATTTTTTGGAATTATAAGACTGGAATTCCTATAAAAATCTTGAAGAAACACAACCGATCAGTATTAAAATTGATTGATTTCCCAGATAAATTAATGCTGGGAAGTTTTGGGTACGATAATACGATTAGAATATGGAATCTTAGAAAAGGAAAAAATGTGAAGACTATTTTACAAACGAAATTCAAAAGAGGATCAACGCATTCTTTTATTTATTATTATTATGCATCATTTGTTTATGTTGTTAAGGAGAAAAAATTCTTCTTTAGTTATTTTGATGATGATATCAAAGTTAGGGATTCAAAAGTGATAGAAGATGAAACCCAAATTTTTGAAATTATTAATTAAAATTAAGAATATATATCTAAGGTTTTTTTTTATGAACATTATGGATAAGTTTATGAATAATTTCTAAATTTGTGTTAAAAAATTTCATTGAAGAGAATTTTTTTTTAAGTATTTTAATTAAAAAGAATGTTAATAATCTATTGAAAATTTGAAATGTTTGATAATAAAAAAATTGTGATAATTTTTCAAAGGGAGTTCACCTTAATTTTTGTTTTTTTCATAATTTTTCTCTTTAATTTTTATTAGTTTCATTCAAAAATGCTAACAATTCAGTGATCGCTTTTTTTCTGTGTGAGATTTTGTTCTTTTCAACATCATCTAACTCAGCAAATCTAAAATAATTTGAAAATGAATCCAATTTATATAGAAGAGAATACGTTTTGTCATAGCCTTCTGGTTCAAAAATAGGGTCCCAACCAAAATTTTTATCTCCTCTGGGCTCAACAATTTTCCCCTATTATAAGAAATATTACATTTTTCAAAAAAAATAGATCTTCAATATAAAAATAACATTGGTTTTTCCAATGAAAAGTTGAGGCTCTTTTAAAGCTTTACTCATATAGGAGATAATACAACAAGCATACCCTGTTTTATCTTCGAAACCATCAATCATTTTAAAGACACCTATACAAAAAACAAAGAATTAATTTGATTTAATGAATTCCATTTTCATTTATGAATTGTTAATTACCATCGTTTCCAATCTTTTTTGTGAACCATTTTCTATTTAATGAATGCTTATTAACGCAACAAATCTAAAAATTATACATATAAGGTCCTGGAAGTCCTGTCATGCAATTGAAACATAATGAAGTATCTTCAACAAGAACAGGCTTTTTTAGCTTGAAAAAAACAAAAGAAATAAGTATCATTATTTATTCACGCAGGATTACCTTTTTAAAAGCAAATAATGCTTTTTCCTTGGCGATATACTCTGGAGTTCCTTGGATTTCTGGTACTTTTATAAAGAAAACAGAGAAATTCAAAAATAATTCTATCTTTATGCATTACAATCCACATCAACTTGCTTGATTTCATAAGGATCTGTGATAATTGATTGGAATTCTTTTAATTTACCTTGCTAAGAGAATAGTTAGCTTGTAAAATAGATAAAAAGATTAAAATTATGAACGTTTCCTGTCACAAGGTTCAAAGAAATGTTTTTCACAGCTGTTTTCATTTTATTTTTTTTTGAATTTTTTTCGCAGAATTTTAATTTGGATTTTTTTTCGTTATAAATAAAAATTTACAATAAAACTTTCTTCAAAACCTTTTTAAATTGTTAAAAAACATAATTTTTTAATGCTAAAAAAGTATTTTTTTGTTTATTGATTGAAAGATTATAGATTTTAATATAAAAATCAAATCAAATTTTTTTTTCGTTTTCATTTTGAAAAAAAATAATTTTTTAAAGCAAAAAAATGAAAAATGAACTTTTAAAAATAAATGTTCACATAAAATAAATAAATTTAATGTAAAAAGCTTTATAAATCAAAGAAAATCTTATATATTTTTGGTCATTTTCTTAATTTTTTTGAAGAGTTCAGCTTTAATATTCTCATTTCCATTCTTTTTCGAAAGCAATTCATCAAAATTTCGTATTTCTTTTAATAAATTCCTGTTTTTCTCCATTTCTTCTTCGAATCCTGTGTATAATTTTTTATATTTTATCTCATTTTCAAAAGCTTCATTCAATAATTTCTTTTTTTCATTACAATTTCTCTCTAATTCTTTCTCTTTTTCCTCTAAATTTCCTCTTAAAATCTCAATTTCTTTCCATAAACTGTCGAATTTTCTCTCATAATCCTTTGAATTCTCTTTTAATCTTTGAATTTCCTTGATTTTTTCTTCAAATTCACTGTCAAAATTTCCTTTAACCCCTTCGAATTTCTCAAGTATCGCAGCCAAATTCTCTTGTAATTTATTGGTTTTTCCTTCTAAATTCTCTTTAATTCCTTTATATTTTCTTTTGAAAAGTTGTGTTTTTTTCATGATTTCTTTGATAGATTCGCTTAAAAACACAAAGGTTTCATAAAGTCCTTCATTGATGAATTTTCCTAATAAATTATGTTCTTTTCTGAATTCTAAGCAGATTTCTTTGATTTTTTCAATGAATTTCTGCTTTAGTTGACTTGAAATCTTATGATAAATTTGAGATTTTGTTTTATTACTCTTATTTTCTGAGCTTAGAAGCTTGAATTCTTCTTTAATTTTGGCATTTTCATAAGAGATTTCTTTTATTTTTTCTTCAGAAAACCTATTTTTTGCCTCATATTCATCTAATTTCGTGACTAATTCCTCAATACTTGACTTATAATACTTTAATTTGGCCTTATATTTATCATTTTCTTCATCTTTTTGCTCTTTTTCCTCATAGAAACTCTATTAAAAAAAATTGCAATGTGTTATTAAAGAATTAAATGCTAACTTTTTCTATTTCTTTTGTGTAATTTTTGTATTTATTCTCTAAAAACACTTTTTCTTCAAATAATTCCTCGATTTTATCACGGAAATTTGTGTTTTCTTTCTCTAAAAACTTGATTTTAACCTGAATTTCCTTTGTTTCTGCAAGTTTTCTCTCTAATTTCTCAATTTTATTCACATAATTCTCCTCTAATTCGAAATTTCTGGATTTTTCCTTGTTATTTTCTTCTGTTAAATCCCTGATTTTCTTTGAATAATCAAGGAAAATCTAAAGAAAAATTTTTTTACTTGTTGAAATGACTCTTTTAATTTCGTGTATTTTTGAAAAGTTTTTTTCAAAAGAAGTTCTCTATCATTATTTCCCATCAGCTTTTAGGGTTTTGATCAATTCATCTTTCAGAAGAAGTTCTTTGAGTTTATTCAGAATTTCGTTCAAAGTCTCAACTCGCTGAAGTTGGAAGTCCAATAATGGCTTTTTTTGTTGATCATTCATTATTTTTGCTATTTTTATTTTTTAAAAAATTTCGGTTTTTAATTATTTTTCAGTTTTATCACATTTAAAATTTATTCAAATTTTGTATCTAAGCAAATTTTTTTGTTTTTTAAATTTTTTTTATTTAAATTTTAGATATCTATTGAACAATTTTAAATTTTTTTTCATTTTGCCATCTCAGTATGTTTTATTTGTATTTCATTTATCCCTTCTCTTAGATTTTTTATTTTAAATGTATTATAATTCGAAATTTAATGAGTAAAAGATCGCAAATCCGAATTTTTTTAAAAATTCCGAAGCATAAAATGATTTAAAAATATCACTCTCTTTATATCTAGATTTCTCATCTACCAAAAATGAATGAGCTAAAATTTTAATAATTTCCTGGAATTTCTTTTTCCCTTTGATTTGCTTAATTTTTTTTTACTTTGATTTGATTCGCTAAGCGTCAAAACTTAATCGTCTAATAATCAGCAGCAAAGGTCTTAATCAAAATTCCTAAGATTTATCTCGTTTTTATAATATATGAGCAATTATAAATTTTTACAAAAGTGAATAATAATTCTTAAAGAACCCAACTAAATAAAAAATACTTCCCTTTTTTTACTAAAAAACCTCCTTCCATGATGGAATCCTTCAAACTCAAGCTCAACAGCAGCGAATTTCACCTCGACACACATTCTTCTGATTCAACTCTCTTCACTCAAAATATTTCAAATTTCGATCATTCCACTATGTTAGCCATTGAGAAAAGAATAACAGAATGGCTTGAATACAATAATATAGATATGATCAATCCCGAAGAAAAAAAAACCAAGTTTTTTTCCGAACAAAGAGAAAGATCTCTTTCTTTTAAAAAGGTCTCCGAAAGGATGATGAATTTCTCTTTAGATATAAGTCCTTTGGTTCTAAGGCATAAAAAAGTCGCATCTTCTTTTCAGAAAACCATCAGCACAGTCAGCACAGTCAGCTGTGACTTGACCCCAACCCCTGAGAAAAACAGTATGAATTATTCTAATAACTTCACGTTGCTTTGTAATGAAGAAACAACAGGACATAAATCAACGCTGGACGCAATGAGCCTTTCGCTAAGTGTTGAAGATTTGGTTAAAGGCGATGAAAGAGAAGATGAATTGATTGAGGAAATCAATGGAGTTCGGCTTTGAATGAAAAAATAACATTTGGCCCTTTTGGGTGACTTCTCCTTTGGAGGACTATTTTTTTGTTTGAAAAAGTCAAGTCATAAATAATAATTAAAAAATTATCAGTATTTTTATTATTTTCAGCGTTTTATTAATCAATAATAAAAACCTTTAAGAAAAAAACAGTTTATATTGCTTTGTTTCGTTCTCAATTTTTTCAAAAAACACCTTCTTTTTTTTCTTGAAAGATTTTATAAATAAATAGTAAATTTTTTGAATTAATTTATTAAATTTTGAATTTTAATGCAATTTTAAAGAAATATTTTAAATTTTTAATAAAACTATTAAATATTTTGTAAATACCTCCACTGATGAAAACCTCTATAAAAAAGCTAATGCAAAATCTGTGCACATTTCCATAAAACATTCTTTTCTTAATTTGACAATCTTCTTTGATAGCAAAGATAATCTAAAATATCGTCACCCTATTGAAAAGAAATTAGAAGAAGCGACTAAAAATGACAATTACAATTGTCCAACAAGGCTTTTACAGGAAATAGCTGATGCTTCATACACAAAGTATAAGAATTAAGAGGAAAACTTAATATAATTATATATAATAGTGAAGAATTTTCTGTAATTATGAGGTATTTATTCAAAAGATTGCATGGAAGAACTAAACATTGGAAAAGAATCTATAAAGTAATTGAAAAATTGCATGTTTTTCTTGTGAAAAAAAATATTTAAAGGCTTTAGGAGTAATTGAATTTTTGATAAGAACTGGCTCTGAAAAATGCATTAGGGCTTTTGTTGATGAAATTTTTCAGATCAGAACTTTACAAGACTTTTGGTTTTGTGAAAGGGAACAGGATAAAGGCTTGATGAGTTGAATTTTTATTTAATAAAAAAACTAATGATCTTTTTTTATAAAATATATGGATAGTTAGGGAAAAAGCGACAAAAATTGTGGAGATTCTGTTATCTGAAGAGAAAATACAAAAACTGAGAAATGAAGGAGGGATTTTGAATGAGAATATCTATGGAATAAAGAAAAAAGATCAGGAAACTGAGGATTGGAAAAGCTATAAAGAGTTTTTTTTTGAGAGAAAAGAAGTGAATTCTTTAGAAATTGTAGAAAAATCAAATAATGACACTCAAAAAGATATGAGAAAATTCAAAAATGAAGAGGATTTTGAGAAAAATAGCATTATTCAACAAAATTATCATCCTATTTTTTTTAAAAACCCCAATGAAATCTCAAAAAATGAACTTTCTCTTCAAAATAATGACAAAAAAGAAGAAAATTTCATTGATGCTAATAAAGAAATAGATCAAATCTTTGAGATTGAAAAAATGTTCAGATTTTATTTGAGTGAAAAACCTCAAGAAAATAATTTTAATATTGCAAATCTACAAAGAAAAACTGAAGAAATAATTGAAAAGGAGTTTTTAAAGCAAAATAACCACAAAATAGATGAGAATTACATTGAAAATTATAAAGAAAATGAGGATAATTTTACAATAAAACAAAAAAATTGGAATTTGCTGGATTCTATTCGAAATAATGGGATTCCTGTAAAAAAGAAAGAAATTTCTCCAGAAAAAACGTACCTAACTACAAATTTATTAGAAATAAATTTCGATAAAACGATTTCACAAGAGGTTTCCATTGAAAATCCAATAAAAAATTTCATTAAAAACGAAGAGGAAAACGAAGAGGAAATCATAGAAAAACCTAAAGAAAACAAAGAAGAATCTCAAAAAGAGGTTTTTTCCACTTTAATTTTCGAATTTTTATTAATATTTTTATGAAGATCTATAAAGACTTTACAGATTTTGAAGCAGATCTGATAAATCTAAAAGGTTTAAAGCAAATAGAAAGAAAAAAAGTGGAGAAAAAACCTTTTCTTTTTGATACGAACAAAATTTTCAGTCTAGCGGCTACACATAATTCTGTTCCTAGGATTGATAACGTAAAACTTTTAAGTAATTTTCAAGCGCAGTTGCTTGAGGAAATAAAGGAGCAAAACAAATAAATTTTATTTTTTTATATTGTTTGATAAAATAAAAAAAATTATTTGGGTTTTGATTTTTAATGTCTTTAATTTATAAAAGAAAAAAATCAATTTCCTGTTGTTATCAAAAAATTAAAGCACAAAAAAAATCTTATAAAAATAAGGATTTTCTTTTTTTTTCCATTTAAATTTTAAATGAAAAAAAAATTTATATCTATAAAAAATGATTCTTTAATATTTTTTGCATTTCAAATTTTTTTTAATAAATTTAATATCAAATAAAATCAAGAGATAAATTATTCATTTAGAGATATTTCTTTTCCTTGCAGAATCGATTTTTTCACTGTATTCACAAATTTTTTATGCGTTGTTTTGAAATTTTTAGCACAAATTTCTATTTTTCAGAAAAAAAATTATATTTACTATTTAAAAAACCAAACCTAAGCATTTATTTGTTTCAAAAGAAAATTGTGAACTTGGGTTTTTTTTGAAATCAAATATATTACAAGAAATTCCACAAATTTTGGTGACTTTAAAATTATAATCAAACTCTTCTAATTTGTCAAGAACTTTATCATCAATTTTTTCTTCATTTATATTTTTTGACATTTTCAAGTAATTTGGAAATATTTTCTAAATATTAATTTGGTTCACTTTTTAATTTTTTAAAAAATAAGTTTTTTTAAAAATTGGCATTTTTTTTTTAAAGAAAATTTTCAATTTTCTTATTTTTTTATTTTTTTTGTGAATGAATAGATTAAAAGTTTTTCAATTTTTTTCATTTGATTTCTATTAAATGACAACAAAAAAAAATTTCTTTCAATTTTAACAAAAAAAAATATAAATTTCATGGAATCCTCAGATAAATCAGTTTTGAACATAATCCATTTCAATGATGTGTATGATATTGAACCCGAACCAACTCGAGGTGGAATAGCTCGATTTTACACCGCAGTGCAAAAATACAGTGAAAACAAGCCTATGACTTTGTTTAGTGGTGATGTTTTTAGTCCATCCCACCGTAATTTTCATAAAACTTTGTTTTTATTAAAAAAAAAACCAATTCCTTCAAAGTGTCAACCATTCACATGGGAAAACAAATGATTGTGCCAATTAATAAGCTAAATATAACAGCATCTTGTTTTGGAAATCACGAGTTTGTAAACAACATCTAAATATTCTAATTTTTCTTATCTCTCTAAAAGGATTATGATCTCGAATATGTTATTAATCTTAAAAATCAAACAAATTGTCTTTGGATCATGAGCAATGTTTTTTCAACCTTAACCAAAAAACCTTTAGGAGAAGGAATAGAGTATATGATCATTGAAAAAAATAATAAGAAGGTAAATAAAACAATTACTTGGAAATATTTTTTCTCAATTTTTAGATAGGATTAATGGGATTAGCAGAGTCTGAATGGTTAGGACTTCTTGTTTATCCTGAGGAAGAGATGCATTATATTGATTATGTTGAATCCGCAAAAAAATATTGCAAGATTTTCAAAGAAGCCAATTGTGATTTGATAATAGCTCTAACACATATGAGAACTGTATTATATATAATAATATTTTGATACTATTTTTAATTTTTTAGTATAATGATGATAAATTGGCTATGGAAGTACCGGAAATAGATTTGATTTTAGGTGGACATGATCATATTATCTATTTGAAACGATTTGCCGAAACAATCATCATAAAAAGTGGATGCAATTTTATGGATTTCCATTATATAACCTTGGATTTCGCCAAAAATCTATCCTTTCAGAATGAAAACATCAAAAAATATGAATTTAAAAAATTTAATCTGTTTCTTGAAAGGGTGAGTGTCGATTTAAAATTTGAAGAGGATCCCGAATTGAAAAAATATGTTGATAATTATTTGAAGGAGACCGAAAAACAGATGGAAAAAGTACAAAATTGATTAATAATTTTTAAATTGATTAGTTATAAATAAAATTTCATTTGTTTTTAAGACCCAATACTATGCAGATGTTGTTTTAGACACGAGATTTTCAGTAATAAGGAGTAATGAAACAGGGATTTGCAATTTTTTTTGCGATTTAATCCGATATCGTTACGATGCAGATGTTACAATCCTGAACAATGGTTTTTTAAGAAGCGATTGCATTTTCGATGCAGGAAAAATAACTTATAAAATGATGGGAAAAATGGTTCCAGTTTTAGACACAGTTTGTGTGTTGGAGGTTCCTGGTAAAATTTTATTAGAAGCTTTAGAAAATGGTGTTTCTAAATATCCTTCATTTGACGGGAGATTCCTATCGGTCTCAGGGCTTAGTTTCGCATTTGATCCTAATTTACCAGCTTATAAACGGATTCAAAAAGAATCAATAAGAATGGAAAAAGGAGAGTTTAAGGAAGAAAATTTGTATAAAGTGGTTGTCAAAGGATATCTAGTGCTTGGTTTTTTATTTCTGATTGATTTAAGATTTTATTATTCTATATTAGGAAAAGATGGCTATGATGTTTTAAAAAATTGCAAAAAGATTATAGATATTCAAAATGCCATGACTTTTCAAACGATAGTCAATGAATTTTTCGGTTTACTTACATAATATTTTAGTTGATAGATCGAAATTTTCTTTATGAAAATTTTAAAGATTTGCCGCATTCCCATTTCTTTGATGAAGACTACCATCATCAAAAAAATGATATGAAACATGAAAAATATATTGAGAAATGGAAGAAATTGATTAGTTTGATCAAAAAAGATGAGGATGGAAGATTTATTGTGATCAGACCACTTCCCGAAGGAAGGATTAAAATTATAGACAAATAAATATCAAAGTTTTTTTTGCAAACAAATCGATAAAAATAAGTAGCAAAAATATTGAAAAAAATTAATTTATGTTAAAAAAAAAAAAACATTAAATTTTTAATTAATTTATTAAAAATCAAAAAAAATTAAAAAACTAAAAAATTCAAAAAAAGTGGGATAAATCTCAAATTCAAAAAAAATTTTAAAAATTCATATCAACTGTAAAAATAAATTTCTTATTTCAAATTTTAATGGGAAACCTCCCTTCACAAAACCTAACCTTATCCCAATCATTTTCATTAGCTTCTTTCGAGAAAAATAACTCTTATGAGAAAGAAGTCCATGATTCTAGATTTGGCTTGATAAAAATTTTCCGAAACAATGCCAAACCTGATTCTCATGTGATGGTTTTAACGAAATCTTCCCTTGATGGGGATTTCGAGAATTTTGGTCGTGAGGTAGAAATTCGCAGCCAATTACACCACGAGAACTTGTGCAGAATATTAGGTTATAATCAAGATCACATGCAGAAGTTATGTGGAGCTTCTTCAACAATCACCATTTATGCAGAATATGAGAAAAATAACCTGGAGAAAGAATTACAAAAGAAAATCAACACTAAAGTATTTTTTTCCTTTTTTAACAATATTTTTAAATAAAACGACAAACAGGAATATTTATCAGAGCCCGAACTTTGGTATTTATTGGACAGCATTACCAAAGCCATGGTTTTTCTCGAGAAAAATCGAATAGTTCATGGAGATTTGCATGCCAACAACATTTTCGTTGACAATAACGGCTTTGTCAAATTGGCAGATAATGGCTTTTTGAGTCCTTATAAAAACTGCTTTACCAAGACAATCTTAGATAATGAGGTAAGATTCCTAGCTCCAGAACTTTTAGAAAAGGTCTGCAGGAAGGACTATAATGCCGCTTATACCTGGAAACATGATATTTTCACATTGGGTATGACCTTATTATATGTAGCTTCTTTAACCGACCTTTCTTCCTGTTATGAGGGAAATCAAATAAATTTAAAGCTGTTAAATTCAATTATTGGTCAATTGAGAGAAATATATTCCTCCACTTTTATTGACACCATTGTCAAAATGTTGCATTTTAACCCAAATGAGAGAATTTCCTGGGTTGAATTGAACCAAATTCTTGAGAAATTCAGACCTAAAAAAGGGTTTGGTGTCGAAACTCAAGGCTTACAACAAAACCAAGCTGCTCAATACTCAGCTCAACAATCAACATTTTATTCAGGTCAACAAGGTCACCTACAACCTGCACAGCCAATCCAACAATCATCCGTCCCTTCTAATATGAATTATTATGTGAATAGCAATGAAAACCAAGAACCTCCCATGATTTATAAATCAAATTATATTCCCCCGAATACGCATACTTATCAAAATTATCAAGCAGAAACCTCAGGCTATTTAAACAATGAGCAACTGTCTCAGCAAATTTCACAGGTACCTTCCAATATTAAACTCTCCAGTTATATTCCTCCTCAAAATCTTGCGAATTATTCATTAGCTCCTCAAGGCCAATATCAAGTCAATCCTCAATATAATGTAAACCCTAACAAAGCACCATTTCAAAATCAGGTGAGAGTTCTCGAAGGAGCTCAGTTAAAACTGAATGAACAACAAGCAAGAGCTTTTGAACAACAAAGAACTGCCGAACAAGTATATGGTCAGCAAAGAATTATTGAGAAACCGAAAATAATTGAACAACAACAAAGGTTCATTGAACAACCAAGAGTCCTTGAACAGCAGAGATTCATCGAACAACCAAGAGCCCTTGAACAGCAAAGGTTCATGGAACAGCAGAGATTCATTGAACAAGCACAAATGGGAGTTATTGAACAGCAACCACCAATGCAAATGAGAGTTGTTGAACAACAACCACAAATGCAAATGAGAGTTGTTGAACAACAACCACAAATGAGAGTTATTGAAAAACAACCACAATTGAGAATTGTTGAACAGCAACCACAAATGAGAGTTGTTGAACAACAACAAGTCAGATTCATTGAACAACCTGAATCATATGGCAATATCAATTATATTCAACAACAACAGACGATCCCAACTCAAGGGTTGTATACTAGTGCTTTATATAATCAAAACCCTAGTTATTTCTCAAATGATAATCAAATTTCAATGACTCAAGCTCATAATTATGAGAGTTATGGACAACAACAAAATTTGGAAGAAAACTATGGGAATAAAGGAGGTCAGGAAGTATGGAATAATGGTGGTAATGATCTTGATAAAAGGATTCAGGATGCTTTGAAAGCAAGTGAAGAAACATTAATGAGAAATCAAGAATATTTGCAAAGAGCAAACGCAAACGGTAATGATTAAAAAAATAAATATTTTATTTTATTTTAAATTCTTTTTAGAAAATGAATGAAAATGAAGAAAAAAAGAAGAAGATGAACATTAATTTTTTAAAAATAAATTAAAAACGAAATTAAAATTTTTAGAAATTAAATTTATGAAACAATTCAATTCTTAGCCGCTTTAAAAAGCTATGAAATATCGAAGGAAAATAATCTTTCATAAAAATCTCATTTTTCTTTTTTTTTAATTTATTTAAAATTTCCAAAAAATAATCTAAAACTCAAAGGATCATGACTGACAGGAAGAATGAAATGTTTGATAAACTCATCTCTAATATTTAATTTTGATTGAATTTTTCATTCTAGAGGAATCAAAATTCTAGAGATCGTTCCGAATGAGATAAAATTTCAATTTGTTCCAAACAAAAACCTATCAACTCAATTATTCTTGAATAATAAAATAGCCCATACTGTTGCCTTTAAGGTGTTTTGAATTCCTTTAAGAACTGTTAAATTATACAATTAAATAGATCAAAACAACAGCTCCCAAAAGCTATATAGTGAAGCCTAACGTCGGTTTGATTAATCCAGGGGAAAAACTTTGTTTAGATATCACAGCACTTTCAACAGTAATTCTCTTAATATCAAACACTTATGATAAATTTATTCATAGTCTTTACAAAGCGCATTACCAGTTCATGATAAATTTTTGATCGTTGTCAAAGAATGTGAAAACAATGTGAATTCCAATAAATACAAATTATATTAAAATTTCTAATAAAATTCAAGGCACTTTCAGCTGAAGATGTTTGGAAATCTCCTTCTCCAAATGCTCTTCAAGAGCAAAAATTACGGGTTGTTTTTCAAAAGGACATTGTAGCAAATATAACTGAATCCACAATGAATAGAAGTTCAGGTCCTGTTAAAAGTGATAATGAATTATATCTTTCAATGGCTCTTCGAAGTTCAGAACTTCCTGTAGTAAAACAAAAACAAATTCAAAGACTATAATAAAGTTTGAAGAAAGCAAAAGAAGAAAAAAATGAGAAAAGTCAGGTCTCTTATGTTTTGGGCAACCCAAATCCCGAAAAAGGGAATATTTCTGCAAAAGATTTCAATCAAAAGAATGAAGAAGTTCAAAGGAAAATTGAAGAAACAGAGAAACTTTTGGTTTTTTTTTTACAAAAAATATCGAAAATAAGTTGGGTTTTTAGATGAAAGTTTCAGAAGAAAGAAATCGTTATAAACAAGAAGTCAATCAAATGAAGACTTATGGGACTTTAAGTCATCACACAGAAAAAGGTAAATTATTAATCCAAGAAAAATTAAATGTGAATTCTGAAATAGGAGGCATCAATCTAATTCAAATTGTTCTAATCGCAGTTATTTTGCTTTTTTTGGGATTATATTTCTCATATAAAAACTAGAAAATTAAAAATTCTTTTATTGATAAGAATGTTTTGATTCCTAAAATTGATGATAAATTAAACAAAAAATTTCATATTCTTATTTAATTTTTCCTTTTTCCTTTTAACTCACGTGAACCTTTACCCTCCCTTCAATAGTGGGTCTAATAACAATAAAGTGGCCCTCTTCGACTTTTTTCAAAGAAAAAATTAACTTTTTCCATCTCTCGATATAAATTTCATGTTTTATTTCATGCTTTTGATGATATACTGAAAAATTCAGTGACTATATTCTGCAACATCACTGCATTCTCATTATCTACGATCCTTTTGCAATTTTTAAAAAGCTCATATCCATCTTTTCCTAAAAAAAATAACATATTATTAAAAAACTACACAAATATATAAAACCATCTGATATAAATCCTTTTGTAGAAAAACTATATATATTCTCTTCTTTAAATTCCCCTTTTTCCAATTCAATTGACTCTCTAATAATTCTTCTATATGGTGGCAAATTGGGGTCAAAAGAAAACTTCATCCCTGAAACTGATGGAAATCTACCATCATAACCAGGATATTTCGATAAACCATTTTCTAAAGATTCCAGGATAATTTTTCCAGATGCTTCTAATACACATACGGTATCGAAAAAGGGAATCATTTTATTAATCATTTTATATGTCAATCTTCCTGGTTCAAAGATGCAATCACTACGCATAAAACCATTGTTCAAAATGGTAAAATCAGTTCCGTATCTATATCGCATCAGATCGGCGAAAAAATTGCAAAGTGCTGTTTCTTCTGTTCTCACAATTGAAAATCGAGTATCTAAACTAACATCGGTAAAAGCTTGAGTCTGTTTTAAATTAAATAAAAAATAAAAAACTTATTTTTTTTTTAAATAAATATATGTTTTAAATTAAAAAATTATTTTCATTTTTAAAATGAAAATTGAAGCAATGAAAAATAAAAATTTTTTTGTTTTACTGATTTTTTTAATTTTCAAAAGCAAAATTTTTATAATAATAAAAATTTTTAGAGAATTTACTTTTTTCATTTGTTTTTCGGTGTCTTTGAGTAATTCATCGACATATATTTTTAAATCATAATTTTCTTCAAAATTTAAACCAACATTCACTTTTTCAACAAACAAATTGTATTTGTTAAAGTCATATTTCGTAGAAAGAGTCTCATTTGAGTTAAGGTTTTTTGAAAAATCCAATGTGATATAATTGAATTCATTAAAATTGCACCCGCTTTTTATGATAAGAGTTTGATCAATTCTTTTGAAATAAACAATATGATCATGTCCTCCTAAAATCAAATCTATTTCTGGCACCTCTAGCGCCAATCTTTCATCATTATACTATAAAAACATTCCATAAAAATGTTTAATAATCATTTATATATTAAATTTATTACTGTTCTCATATGGGTAAGTGCTATAATCAAATCACAATTTGATTCTTTCAAAATTTTGATGTATTTCTTCGCAGCAGAAACAAAATCTTCATATAATATCTCTGATTCATCTGGATACACGAGAAGGCCCAGCCATTCAGACTCTGCTAATCCTATTAATCCTATCTAATTTATCAATAAATGATTGCGGTAATTTATTTTTATCATTTCAACTTTTATTTTGTTTTTTTCTATTATTAGATATTCTAATCCTTCTCCCAAAGGTTTTTTCGTCTGGCAATGAAAAACATTGCTCATAATCCAAGGGAAATTCGTCTCATTTTTTAGTTTCATTGTTTGATCCAACGGATAATCCTTTGTTATTTTATTAATGATCAACCTAAAATTGGGAGATGCTTACAAAATCATGGTTTCCGAAACAACTCGCTGTTATATTGAATTTGTTCATTGGCAAAATCATTTGTTTTCCGAAAAAAATATTAGAGACTTATTCAGAAAAATCTTTAAAATAAATAAATTAGAAAAGGAATAACGATGTGAAGGACTGAAAACATCTCCGCTGAAGAAGATCAAAGGTTTTGGATCATTATATTTTTGCAAAGCTGTATAAAATCGCGCAGCTCCTCCTTTATCATTATCTGGTTCTATATCATAGACATCATTAAAGTGGATTATGTTGAGGATCTGTTCATTTGAGAATTCCATTTTATTTTTTTTAAAAAGGATTTTTTTTTATTAAAGAGGAATTTTATTTCTTTTACGATAAATTTTTTAAAAGTTTTTGAAAAAAAATCATTAAAAAATACATAATTTTAATTTTTTTTTTTTGAATATTACAGTTCAAAATATGATTTTTAATTTTTTTTTTATTCAAAATTGCAATTTAAAAATAGCAATGATATGAAATCCAATTTGAAAAATTATTTGATTTTAGTGAAAAACGAAATCAACGAAAGAAAAAAATATAAGACTCTTTCAAAAAACGATTATATCTCTTTTGAAGACTTTAGACTCTTTGATAATATGAAATTGCGAAAATCTATGAATTATTGTGATGAAAAATCTTAAGCTTTTCAGAAAATGAAAAGAAAAACTATTTTGAGAATTCAAATATAGATCGATAAATTGAGTCCTATATCCCAGAAACTGCACAGGAATATTCAAGGAGAAAATCAAAAAATTATTTCTCGAATCGAAAAGAGAGGAAAATTATCATAAAGTCAGAACTCTGACCAATCGACTTCATAAATCACTTGAAAGTAAATTTTCACGTCAGAAATTTTCATAGTTTTCTTTCGGTAATAAACTGAAGAAATTCTCCAATTTCAGCTACTTATATTCACGTATTTCCAATTCTTTAAGGATTGTCAGAGAATCAGTAATAAATTAAAAAAAAATTAATAAAAACTAAAAAGAATTGATGAAGAAAGATTTAAAATGTTCATACAAATATACAAATAAATTAAAATTATATTTCTTTCATGCCTTTGGACAAGTTTTTATGGAGAAACTCTTTCCCACTTTGGGAATAAGTATAAAATTTTGTGACTCCTTCATTAAATTGTTCCGTAAATTCTTTCATCTCTTTCTTGGAATACATGATGTTTTCCATATTTGTTTTAAGTTTTCCTTCATTTCTTTTCTATTGAAATTAAAAATTTTAGAGAAATAAAGCCATTTTAATCTAACATTTGATGATTCGCTATCTAATATTTTTAAAATGTTCTGGGTTTTTACAATTTCTTTCTCTGATAAATCCTTGATTTCTTTTAAAAAATTTCCTAACTTATCATTGTGTTTTGGCGTTTCTTCTTTAATTTTAAAAAAATTTTTTTTTGAAAAAATACAAATTAAATTAATAAACCTTTCTTTATTAATGTTTTCCTCTTTGCTAGGAGGGTGGTTTCATTTAAGATTTTTATTCCTGAATTTATCGCTTTAAAATTCAAATTTAAAAAGGAACTCAATCTTTTTATAAGAAAACCTGTGGTTCTTCGATTGTTGCTTTTAATGTTTGGATTTATGCTGTTTTTTGGACCTAAATTGGGAGAATTTTGAAGACTGAATGTCTTTTGTGCTTTTTTTGTTTCCATTTTCTTTATTTTATGTTTGTGATCTTTCTATTTTTTGAAACCGATGTTTAGCTTTAAATTTAATAAAATGCTATTTACTAATGAATATATTATATAATTTA
>JFJP01027169.1_pt1 | contig 17937 bp, 25 predicted proteins | sample 431651 | NCBI WGS metagenome assembly JFJP01 (sample SAMN02602958, study PRJNA72255) | Microbial mat metagenome, whole genome shotgun sequencing project. | biome: fresh water; feature: sink hole; material: water; isolation source: purple microbial (photo- and chemosynthetic) mats found in...
AATATTCAAGGTTTCATTTTATAAATGTTGAGTAAGAAGCTTATCTAAATTTTTTTCCTTAAATTTCTTTTGGAAATTTTAAGAAAGTTGAAATCACCATAATTTATAAAAAAAAAATAAAATTTGTAACAAAGAAATCTTAAATTATTTTCTATGTTAGCAAAAAGAAAAAAAGCCACAGTAATTACAGCCACATAAGAAAAACAAGCCAATATCATTAACAAAATCATATTTGAACAGGTTTTTTTCCCAATTATAATGAGCATTAAAAAATAAATAAAAAACGGGTTGTTTTAAAATGTATTTTTTAAAAAAAGCAAATTTTTTTAATTTTATGGATTTTTTATAAAAGTTTTTTTGTCTTTATTATTTCTTAGTTTTTTTTTTATCGGCTTTCTTCTCATTTTTTTCCTTTTCTTCATCATCACCAAATTGGTTTTTCGCAGCTTTCACCACTGCTCTAAAGGCTTCAGATTGTTTTTGCCATTTGCCTTTTTTCGCATTATTTTCTTTTTTATTAGATAATTCAGGCTTCTTTTTCTCTTCATTTTCGGGTTTTTTTGCTTTTGTTTGGAAAACCTTCTTGCAAATTTTTGCATGTATTTCTAAAGCTTTTGCATTGAATTTTCTTCCACAACCTTCGGTGCATTCATACAATTTTTCTTCATTATCATCTATATTTTTTTCTTCGATTTTGATTTTAGTATTATTGTTGATTTTAATGGCAGTTATTTGATTTGGCTTCAAAATTGTGTTTTTTTCGATCTTTAAAGCTTCTTTTTTATTGCTATTTTGTCCAATTATGTTGTTTTTTTCAATTTTCAAAGCTTCTTTTTTATTACTATTTTGTTCATTTATGATGTTTTTTTCGATCTTCAATGCAGTTTCTTTTTTAATGCTATTTGGCTCATTATTATTGTTTTTTTCTGTTTTCAAAACAGCTTCTTTTTTATTGCATTTTTGATCATTTATGTCAATTTTTTCAATCTTGAAAGCAGCATCTTTTTTATTGTTATTTTGTTCATTTGTCTTTGTTTTGTTGTTTTCTTGTGAAGGTAGGATTTTTCTTGCTTTGGCTGTGGATCCAGCGTTTAATTTCATTTGTAAATAATCATCAACCCCATTTTTTTCAGTTTTAATTTCTGCGAATTTATTCTTATTTTGACCACCTAAAACAGGCATATTACTTGTATTCGGAGTTTCTCTTAATCTATTCAAATAATTTCCCTCAAAATTGAGATTTATGGCTAAATTTCCAGTATTTTTATGATTATAATTGCTTTCTTTTGTCAAAAGGATCTTATCTAAAATATTGATTTCTCCTGCTAAATTCTTCGCTTTTATGTCAACCCCATTATTTTTTTTCTCTTCAAAGAAAGTGGTAGGTTGTTCTTCGAAGAATTTTGCGGTTTTTTCATTAGGAGTTATGTTGTTATTTGATCTTATATTAAGTTTATTTTGAAAAACAGGTTGGGTTTGAGCTTGTTCGCTATTGCGTTTTTCAAGAACAATTCTTTCATTAAAGGCTTTTGGAATGGGGTTTATTGTGTTAAAAATATCTAAATTTAATTTCAGTTTTGAGCATTCTTTTGTTTGTTCAGATTTTTCAGTTTGAATATTATAAGCTTTAGTTAAAGTATTGCCTATTTATGAAGAAAAATTAGAATAAAATCTTAATGATTGATGTACTTCCCAGAGCGATTTCTCCAGTAAAAGCAAGTTTAGTTTTTTTGGGCTCAAGGTTTTTGAAAGGATTGGATAATTTGCTTGAATAAGAAGAATTCATGCGTTTTATTTTATTTGTTATAAATAAATTAGAAATTTTTAATAAATTTTTTAACTTTTTGGAAATTAATTTATAGGAAATTTTAAATGTTCATTACTCTTATGGAAAATTTATATTTAATTTTAATTTACAGAAAGAATATGAGTGAATTAATTTGAGAAGATATTAAATTTGATTTCTTTTATTGAAGGGGAACTTTCCTAATATTGAAAATGAGAACTATTTCTGATTTTTTTTACTTCGAATTAAATAAAAAATTGTAATAAAAAAATATGGAAATTAATTCAATTTATATTCATTAATATCGATTATATAAGGCTTTTTCATAAATTTGTTAGTCCCTCTAAAAAGCTTCAGCTTTTTAATGATCGGTTTTTTTATTTTGCTCAGGTTTTTAAGGCACTCTTCTGATATTAAACTATAATTAATTTTGCTTTTCTTCAAAATTGGCATCAATTTAACAGTATTTTTCTGTTTGTTTATCGTATTTTCGTTTATTTTAATGCTGATTTCTTCTTTTTTTTCTCGAATTTTGATCTGATTTCTGATTCGAAATTTTTCTAAAAGAAATTGGCAGTGGATATTTTCTAAAGGTTCCCATGAATTGTGTTTTTCGTTATAATTCTTCCATTTTATCAGAAATTCAACTTCATTATTTGAGTTTTTTCTTTCTTCTAAAATATTTTCAACTTCGTATTGTTTTGCCTTCTTCTTTTGTAAATCATATCTTCTTTTTACAATTTTTTTCTTCGGAGAGAATTTTGTGTTTTCGAGAAGTTTTTCAGTTTTTTCGGGGGATTTCATATTTTGGCAATTTTTATTATTTTTCTTTCTTTGTCTAACGAGAGTTTTCATCACCACTAAAATTTTTGAAAATCGAACCAAATAATTGAATTTCGAACCAAAATTACGATTTTAAATTTTTTCTAAAAGTTCAGTTCTTTTAATTGGAGCGATTTTAGTTTCCTATTCATAAAGAAATTTAAATAAAAATTCATTTGATTTTTTTTATTTATCATAAATTCAAATTTGTTCTGAAAAAAATAAAAGCAAAACATTTTTTAATAAATATAATTTTTTTTTATTTGAAGGTTTTTTTCTCTCGTTTTTATTGATTAAAATTAAAAAATTTTTTGATTATTATGCTTCCTGTCCAACCTCATTTTCTCTATTGATCAAATTACAGGTTTTATCAACAACGTCCAACAATTTAGTCACATCATAAACCCATTCATTCATAATCTCATTCTCATTTTTCTTATGTTTAAAATTGATAATCCCATTGATTCTATCAATCTTTGCCACAATCATCTTCGAATTAATCATCTCGCAAAGTTCCGATTCCACACTTTGTTCATCTATTTGCATTAAACCAGAAACTCTATTTAAATGCACTCTATCATAATATTTCTCTAAAATTCTTAAATTATGCTGAATCAATTGTTTTCTGAAATTCGTTAAATGGGCTTCAGAATTTTCCATTTGTTTCGAAAAAAGCTCTAATTCAGTCAGATTATAAGTCACGATATTAGTATTTATCAATTCACTTGACATAAGGGAATCAATCACATTTTTCAAAGCAGTGAATTTCTCTAAAATTCTGCCATAAGTTCTATTCAGATCATGTAAATATTGAACCTGATCCTTCGAATACGGAGAAATTATCAAGAACATCACATAATTATGCAGGATATTCACATATTCGCAATTGAAATTAAATTCAAGACGTGCAGGAATTCGGGATCTCACTTCTTCGTTTTTGTTTAATGTGTCGAATATTTGCTTATAACATTCAGCACTTTCTAAGAATTTTTGCTCATGGACGTAATAAACGACCAAATATGAATAGAAAAGCACTTTTAAATCTTCGAGTCCAGCCTCATCAATACCTTTTCTGTTGATTTTCTTACTGATGATGTATAAACGCACGAAATCTGATTTTTTTATCATAATTCTCATTTGATAAAGGATGAATTCGATTTTCTCTCTTTTGTCCATTGAACCATAGGTCTCAACTTGAACTTCTTGCAGAATCTTGGCAGCTTCACTGATATTATTCTCATCTTCTTTATTTTTCACCAAAAGCAAACAACATCTTGCATATTCCACCTTTTTAAATATTACAAATATAAATAAAAATTGTTTAACAAATATAAATTATAATGTTTATGTTTAATAATTTCTTTTTAATGTTATGCAATTAACATACCTCTAAAAAGATTTTTTTGTCACAAACTTCCTTCAATGTTTCAAGAAGCTTGAGTTTTAGCGGCATATCCTGGAGTAGATGTATGTATGTCATTCCTAATTGGACCATATCTACTAAGGCTTTTTTCGGTTGACCTCGCTTTTTTGACAAAACTTCAATCAAATGAAACATTTTTTCATATTCATGCATATCGTAAGTCATTTGAACCTATGAATAAAATAAAATAAAATAATAAGTCCAAATTTTTATTTTCTTTTGTGTACAATTTGCTTTAAAATTTGAGCCGATTGAAGATGTTCGTTGTTTTGTCTAGCAATCTTCTCTTTTTGGAGTAATTCATCTATTTGAATGTCGAGAACTGATTTTTCTCCCTCGTTCTTTTCAAGATCCATGAATGATGAGTTTGTTTTAATTTTGGGTTTTTTTAATTTGTTTATTTTTTTGAAATTTTGAATGAAATTTAATCAATATCTTTTTCAATATCGGAAAATTATTTTTCTGAATGGAAAAGATCAGGTTTTTTTTGTTAAGAATTTAGTTTTGGAATATTCATGAATTAATAAAAATTGCCAAATTCAATAAAACTCTATTTCTTCAATTTTTATTAGATATCAAAAAATTAAAAAAAGAATTTATTTTTTTTTGTTAAAAAATGAAACAAACTAAAAAAAATTATTAAAATAATTTTCACTATTTTTTTTAAAAAATAATTTTCTTTGTTTTTTAATAAATGAAATAAACTATTAAATTTTAATCAAAATTCATTATCATTCAAAAACATATAAAAAAAATTCATCTCTATTTTTAAAACTAAAATATAATTCGTTTTTATGGGATCAAGCAACTGTTCAGCAAAAAAAAAAGCTAGTGAAAGTACTTTTTTTCTGAAATCACTACAAATCAAATCAATTTCCCGCATTCAAGATTCAGTTAAAACGTCGAAATTTAATTCTGCAATTGATTTAGGAGGCACCAAAATAAATCTACCTGCCAAAAGTTCTTCAGGATATGTTGACAATGACAATGGTTTTAAAGAGATAAAGCTTGAACCGCCTCCTTTAATAGGAACAGGAAGGACATTACAAGAGAAAAAGAATATTAGAGAAAATTTTGATGTACATACTTTTTATTTATTAATTAATCAAATATTATAATTTACGATAAAAAATCAATTACACATTACATTATAGGAGAATTATCAGAAAATTCCAAATTTTATGAATGAAAGTAAAAAGAGTTTCGATTCTGAAGAAGAGAGAAGTTATGGAACAGTGGGGATACATAATTTGGGGAATACTTGTTTTTTAAATACTGGTGAAATTTCTTATAAATGGAAAATTTGATTTATTAATATTTAAAGCCATTCAATTGTTAAGCAACACTCAACCATTAGCTGATTATTTCATTGCGGATCTGCATGTAAGAGAAATCAATGAAGAAAATAAATTAGGGTCAAAAGGAAATGTTACCAAAGCTTTTGCTGATCTTATTAAGTTTTTTATTAATTTAATAAAATTTTATCAATTTTACATCATAGGGAAATGTGGTCATCTGATGAGAAAGCTGTTAAACCCACAGATTTAATTAAGATTTTAAGTAATTACGCTCCGCAATTCACTCAAGGAAACCAAGAAGATTGCCAGGAATGTTTAATTTTTCTCTTGGACATTATACACGAGGTTTGAATTTATTCAAAAACTTTTAATTGAAATAATAATTTTGCCAGGATTTAAATAGAGTTAAAATTGCAAATACTGTTTATCGAGATAAATCTTTAAAATTCAGTGGTTCTTCTAAATTAGAAATTGAAGCTGCAAAAGAATGGAAGAAATACTTAGAAAAAAATCGTTCAATAATTGTTGATTTATTTCAGGTTTTTAAAAATTTAATAATAAAAAATTTAAATTAATATAAAGGGACAAATAAAAAATACAATGGAATGCATGAAATGCAAGAAATCTACCATAAATTTTGAGCCTATTATGTATTTTACGTTGCCAGTACCCATGAAAAAGGAGAAATTAGACTTAGAAGAATGTTTAACTGAGTTTTCCAACCCGGAAATCATTTCGGATGGATGGTTTTATAAAGAAAATCCTTTTTGAAATAAGTTTAGAAAAGATTAATATAAAGGAAATGCGAAAATTGCAAAAAAAAGAGTTCTACAAAGAAAAAAATCGATTTTTGGAAATTTCCAAATATTCTCATAATTCATTTCAAAAGATTTCAATATTCTGAAAACAGGGGGATTTGTAAAATGAATAATTTTATTGATTTTCCAATAGAAAATTTGGATCTTTCGAATTATTTGGTTGAACAAAATCAAAAGGAAAAACCTATTTATAATCTAATAGGTGTTGCTGTAACAATAACATTTATTTTATTTAGAATAATTGAATTTTTTTTTAATTTTCTTTCGAAAAAAGAATCATAAGGGAGAAATTTCTAGTGGACATTATTATGCATATTCTAAAAATGATGAAGATAAACAATGGTATGAATTTAATGATACATATGTAAATAGACTAAAATCTTCAGAAGAAGTAAAAATTTAACATTTATTAAAATCATTTTTTAAATATAAAAAACGTTATTTCAAAAAAAAAGGTGATCACAGCAAATGCTTATTTGCTTTTTTATGCCAAAACTTCTGTGGACTATTTTATGAGACAAACCCTTAGTGCACCTAACTTATGGCCTCATATCGTTAAATTTCAGGAAAATATTCAAAGGCACGGAACTGAAAAAACGAAAGTTTTGGTGAGAAAACAAAGCTCAACAGGATTCAGAGAAAATTATCGATTTAATAAAGTTTCTTCAAAAGTTTTAAATGAATCTCAAGAATTCAAAATGAATGTCAAAGAAGAAGAAAGTTTAATTAAAATTTAATTATTTAAATTATTAATTTTATTTCTTTTTTATAAATTAAAGAGATAAAAAAAGAGGTTTGGGAATAGGAAAATGGTCAGATTTTTGGAAAATAACACAAACTATTTATTTTTTTGTAAAAAAAGTTTTGATTTTTTAAAGAATATAACTGCCAATTTTTTTTTTTTATAATAAACTGTCATTAAATGATAAAACTTCTTTGGATTCTCGAAACTTAAAAAATGGGTTGTCTGCCTTTAATTTTTCAAGTAAAATCTTTCGAATATTGAAAATTTTATCATTCAATTGCGGAAAAGTGTTCTTAATTTTGATCAAACTCTCATTCATTATTTTTAATGTTGAATCTGAATTTAATTATTATTTTATTTTTATTAATTATATAATTTGAATATAAACCTTTTATGATATAAGGGATAAAAGTGTGTATATAATCTAAAAATGAACAACAAAGATCAAGACTTTTTTTCATGGGGTATTTTTCAATTAAATTTGCTAATAAAATCCAAGAGAATTCAGGTGTTTTTGTATCATTTCTCTTGTAGAGCTCTTCAATGAAAAAGAGGCAAGCGTGCATCCATTCAATATATTTTACAGCCTTCTCTATGATTTTTAGGTTAAACCCCTAATTGAGAATAAGTTTATTGAATGAAAAACTCATGTAAAATTAACCTGGAAAATGACCATTCTTATAAGGTCATAATCTTCAATACATATCTCATGAATGTATTTACAAAGTATTTCTTCATGTTTTTTCAAAGTTTTACTCTCTTCTATAAACTAAATTTGATGATTTCAACAATAGAATTAAATTTTAATTCAGGTATACTTCTAATAAAAATTGAACAATTGCACATTTCTACCAAAAAAAAATTTTTTTTAAAATTTTTAATTTTTAAAATTACCGTATTCAATAAATAGGATGTTTTCCCTTCTCGATTATTAAAATCTGAATTTTTAATGAAAAACTCCCAATTTATCAACAATACGTTCAAAGATGATAAAAGGATTCTTTTATTGAGTAATAAGATTTTATTTATATTTTATGAAAAAATTTACTCCAAAAAAAAGGGCTCTTCAAAATATTTTTTTTTTATCAACATAATATAGGAAGGATCTAAAAATGAAGCTTGACTAAGTCTTAAACTGGTTTGCGATTGTTCAATAAATAACTTTATTATAAAAAATGATGTTTTGGTTGAATTTATAGCCATAAGAAATTTGATCTGATGAAACGCTTTCGCTTTATTTTCAACTGCAAGAATCCTATTTTTATAAAATACATTAAAATTTAAAGTTTTATCAACTTTTCAAAAAGTTTATCAATGAGGATATTTTTTTCAAATTTCTCTTCAATTTCAAAAACAGTTTCTGCTGTCAAATTCTTCAAAAATGAAATGAAATTGCCTCTGCAATAAAATCTAATTTTTTTTAAATTATAAAAGAATTATTAAAATTTTTTGTTAATAAAAAATAAAAATAAACTTTTTGAAATTAGTGAACAAAAAGGCTGGACTTCTTAATATTGGAATAAATATGATAATCAATTTATTTAAATTATCATTAAGTTCTATTTCTTCTCGGAATGGTTCTTCTCGATTAGTAACTAAATCTGAAAAGAACATTTGAAACAAATAGATATGGAATTGAAGAGGCAAATCATATAAAAAAATTATATCATATTTCCTCAAATTCTTCTCCTTATTAGCACTTTCATTTTTCTTTTGCAAATAATACAATAGGAAATATATCAATAAAATGGTTTCCGGTCGTTTATTTTCCAAATTTTTTAAAGAAGGATCAAGAATTCTAATGATTTCTTCTTTTTGTGGGAAACATTTATCACAATTCTTTTGTCCTGATTCTTCGTTTATAATCAATTTTTCAGCATATTTCTTAATAATTTTGATAATATTCTTTGAAAGGGGGTAAGTTTGAAATTGAAAAAGAGAAAAAAAGTAATTATTAAAAGAAAATTTTTCTATTTTTTCATTATCCAAAATCTCTTCCATTATGATATTATGATAATTAACAGAATTTTCATAAAGATGAGCTTTATTTATTGAAATGGAATTCGTGTAGCTTTGAAATACATTTTTTTGTTCATATATCAAAAGGAATTGATCAATTATTTGATTTTTATTCATAAAATCTTTATCATCTTTCACTTTTTCTATTATTTCATCTTTCCAAGGAAAATAATCTGTGATCAAATCCACGATTTTTCCTCGAGGGCCTTGTTTTTGTTTCAAAAAAATATAAAGACATGAAAGGTAAGGGTCATCTCTTTGTAAGCTATTCTAAAGAATTTTTTGGTAAAAAATAAAAAAAAAAAAAAATATAAAAAGTTTTTGGAAATTGAAAAAATACAATTTTTTCTGAGAAAAATAGCTCAATGAATCCATGAAAAACCTTTTGATAATGTTCGATATTATGAGGAATATTCAATGATTTCTCTGAAAATAATAGGAGAAAATTAAGGCCACTATGAAAAATATCGCTTTGATGAACATTTGATTGTTTTTTTAGATAATTTTCGAAAATAATCTGAATCAAATCGAGAATTTCATCTAGTATTTTTGAAGAAGGTTTATAGAAAATCATTGTTGAAAATATTTTGATTATATTGTTTATTTCATGAAATAGCCAATCTAAAAATATTAATATAATTTATGTTATGTTTATGCTCATTAAAAGAGAAATGGTTTACTATTTTCTTCAAAAACATGAAAAAGATGCGATTTAAAAAATTCAAATAAAGAATCATAGACATTATAAAGCTCGTTTCCCAAAAAATAATTATAATTGGATTTATTTAAGAATTTAAATATTCTCAGCTGAAAAAATTCGCTTTCCAAAATTAAATAAGCCCCCCGTGAATCATTTAAAAACATTAATGTTAAAAAAATCGCTTCTTGGTATTTTTCTTTGCAAGTGCTTTTCAATAATTTGTTTCTAAAGTGAAAAAAAAGCAAAAGATTTTTCATTGAATCCTTTTTATTATTGATGTTTAAACCTAATGATCTGAAGCTGAGGAGTTGGAAGTTCGTTATAATTCAATTGACCGTTTGTTTCCATAATCATTCTTTATGAAGTTTTTTTTTTTAGGTTGAAATTTTTTATAAAAGTTTGAAGCGAAATTACTTCAAAAAACATTGAATCAAATATTTATGGATTATTTTTAGTCATTTTTTTTAGAAATTTTTTTTTTCTTTCAATATTTTAAAACAATAAAAAAATCTGGAAATTAAAAAAAAAAATTTTGAGAATTTTTTTTAATTTAAATAAATGATTAATGCCATTTTTTTATTTTCAAAAAAATTTTTCTTTTATTTTTTACTTAAATACATAGAATTAATTGCTCCATTGATATCCCACCTTTTTTCTGGATCCTTATTTAAACATGAGTTGATAAAATCTTTGCACTCATTAGAAACGGTGGGTTTGATTGGGAATTTACAATAATCTGAATTCAAAATCACCTGTTCTTTTAAAATCCTTTCTTGGCTCATATTATTTCCAAAAGGTTTCTCGCCATAAATCATTTCAAAAAAAATGACTCCTAAGCTCCATATATCAACTTTTGTGGAGATATTGGGGGGACAATCTCCCATTTCAAAACATTCAGGTGGGAGATACCAATAAGTTCCAACTCCTTGTGAAGTTAATTCTACTCTTGTAGCATTATCTTCCATGATTTTGCATAAACCAAAATCAGAAATCTTTATTTCTCCGCGATGAAAGATAATGTTTTGTGGCTTTAAATCATAATGGATGATTTTTTTCTTGTTTTCGTGCAAATACCTCAAGCCTGAAATTATTTGTTTCAGAATGCATTTGGCGTCTTTTTCAGGAATGTATTTGTACTGTTTCATGTATTGGGAAAGATCAGGTCCTTCACAAAATTCCAGTACTGTGCAGATTGTATTTGCATCTATTTCAAAGGTTTCGAAGAGTTTGACAATATTTGGATGTTTGAGACAGTTATGAATTTCATTCTCTCTCAAAGCATGTTTCACATATTGATGTTTTGCTTGTTCGCTCCATGTTGAATTTAAATGATGCATTTTGCAAGCAACTTCAATATAACCTGTAACATCGAAAGCCTAAAAATATTTAATTATTGTTAATTTTTTTCTTATTTTTTACTTTATAAACTTCACTAAAACCACCTTTTCCCAATAAAGATAATAGTTGGTATTTTGAATTTATGAAAGGCCATGAGAGGAAACCGGTTTCAGTATCAGATTTTGAAAATCGGCAACTACAAATGAAGAAAATAATGTTATAAAACCATTGTTATTATTTAATATTTTTACTGTTCCTCCTCATAATATAATTTTGATTGACATATAAAAAGGATTTTTTCCTGTTCTAATCTTCTTAATTCTTCTAATAAATTTTGTTCTTCCTTTAAAAACATCAATAATTTATTTTTAATTTTAGATGAAAAAACCTTTTGCAAAATATTGTTTTTGAATGAAAGTCTATTCTTCACATCAAAAATATGTGGTTCTCCTATAGAATTTGAATCAGGATTTTCAGACTCCCCGCCAAAATTGAAAAAAGAGAACCCATTGGCTCCATTGGTAATTACCTTATCTTTAAGGCTTCCGTCATTTTTATTTGTAGAAGGATTAATGTTAATGCAAAAGGGGTTTAAAGTCCCATTTTTTTTGACTTTGATATTCTTTTTAGCTTTTTCTATTTGTTCTCTTTCAATTCTTATATTATTCTTTCATAAAAAAAGATAATTATTTTAAAAAAATTAATTAATTTTTTTACCAATTTCTCTTTGGTGGTTCTTAAATCATAACCATCAACCCAAACATCTACAAATTTATGTCCTTGTCTTTGACTGAGGAACTCTCCAAGTCGTTGTTTTTGTGAAATTAAATGATTCTTCATTTCCTGTTTTTTTCTTTTTTCGGTTTCAAACAGCAATTTGCAGATCAATTCTTGATTTTTTTGTGTTTTGTTCTTTTTAATTTTGACATTATAAAACTTGAATTTTTTAAAAAAATTACGATTTGTTTCTCATAAATGTTGATTTTATCTGTTAGAATTTTATTTTCATTGATCATATGTCGTAAATGAGCCTCTTCACTCTTTAAAACAGTGTCTTTATCCATGAGTTTTTTGTTAAGTTTCCTGATTTCATCCTTCAATTTTTCGTTCGAAGCTTTTTCAGAAGAATTATTGCTATTGAGCTTCACAATCTTGATTTTCTCCTTTTCTTTTTTCTCTTCATGATTCTTTTTCTTTTCTTTACATGAATTATCAATGAATAAATCAGTGTTTGAATTCGAATCTCCAAAGCTTATTTTTCTTAAACTGACGTTCTTCAAAAGAATTTCTCTATTATTTTTCAGAAGTGACGTTTTAGTACAGTTTTTAAAAATATTGTTTTCTTCTTTCATAAGAGTTTTTAGCGCATCGTTTTTTATGAGGTTTTGGACGAAATTTTTTTGATTCTTCTGCTTTTTGAAGTATTCAGTGATTTTCCTGTTATTTTTTATCGAGTTCATATGAAAGGCATCATTGGAATTCTCAGAATATCCGTTTTTCTCATCCACAAATATTTTATGTGAAATTTCATCTGGAGTCTTAAGTTTTTTGAAAATTGGATAATAGCTCGAAATTTCAGCTGATTTTCTTTTGGTTTCACTGCTTTTTTTCATTTTTCTTTCATCTTTTTCAATCGCCATATAATTTAGTAAAGAAAATTCGTTTTTTTCTTCTTCATCTTCTTCTTTAGCATTATTTGGAGCTTCATTTTCTTTATCCATTTCATTCAGGTTTTCATTGCTTGCAGCTTCTTTTATAAAAAGAGAAAAAGATTGATTATTTTGTAGATTTTCATTTGAATTTTCTAATTCGGGCATTTTTTGGATTTTATGAGGAAATAATGGGAAATTTAGAGGTGCGTCTTGAAAAGGAACATCTGGATTTCGCATCCGTTTTTCGAGATTAACTATTTTTAGGAGATCTTGATCCTCTTGAATATTGGACATTTGTATTTAGAAAGTACTATTATTTAATCTTAGGGTTTTTTTGTTTTTATTGGAATTAAATTTAAAATAATATTCGAGGCAAATTCAAATTTGTTCGCCAAAAACCTATTTTCATTTTAAAATAAATCTTTATATTTTTTTTTATTTTTTAAAATTAATTTAAATTATTTTTAAAAAAATTCGTGGTTTTTGAGGAAATAAATCTCTTTTAGTTGTATCAATAGAAATTGATGTCAATTAAACGTTTAAATAGTTTTTTATCAAATTATAATCTTAAATTATTTTTCTGCTTCCTATTATCAATGTTTGCCTGAAGACAGAATTTTCTCATTTATAAAAGAAAATGGTTTTTCTTCTCGATTATTATTATAGGAAAACAAAAATTCTGGGTTTTTTCTTGGTATTTCGAAGTTCCTTTCATTTTTCATTTTTTCATAATTCGTTGGATTCCTGAATTTTTTATGATCATCTACATTCTAAAATAGTGAAATATAGAATTTTTATAAAATTATCTAAAGATTTACCATTTTTTTATCCAAAATATTAGGTTTATTGAAATTTTTCATGCTAAACGAAACTTTATCATTGTTTTCCATAAAGGGAAATCCAATAATACTTTCCCCATTTGGCAAAGAAATTGCAAATGATGATAGTTTAGAATCATCTGAAGTAAGGTTTAGTCTTTAAAATAATTTATGTTTTTATTTTTTTATAATGATAAAATTACTTTTTTGTATCATCTTTTTCCTCATCCTTTGATTTAGAATAATTTCTGGTGAGATTCGGCGGAATTTCAAGGTTTTTTTCTTCAATGCAATTTTCGTAAAGACTTTCAATGATTTTTTTATTTTCTAATGAGCTGCTGCTCAATTTAAAAATTGAGAAAAAATTATTTATAAAATTTACGTGAAATTCTCGAAATATTGATTTGTATTAGTATTATTACTATTCTTTTGAGCGTAAGTGCAGTGTTGGATTTTCTCATAGTCTAAATTTTCTTTTTCATTATGTAAAAGATGATGAAGAGGAGGAAAATCTTTATTATTTTTGCTTCTTTTATCTGAAGCATCCATTCCATTTTTATCAGTATCTCCTTTATAATTGATATCTTTGTTTTTGTTCTTATCATATAAATTTGTAAATTTACTGATCGCTTTAAAAAAAAAAATAGAAATCAAAATTTTTATAAAAAAATAAAAATTAATTAAATTTATGATTAAAAAAAATAAAAAATTTTACAGTAATTTTTTTAAAAAAAGTATAAAAAACCTTCTTTTTTTGGAGTGTATAATTGTTGCGAAACTTTGTGAATGGATTTAATTGTTTCTCTTTCCTTTGGAATCGAGGTTTGTGCAGTTTTTTTGGAAGAATCGATGAAAATTTTATTAATCTTCTCGTTTTTTGTTAAAACATTTTCTGTGTTCAAATTTGTGGATCCAAACGATTGTTTCTTATTAAAATATTGTGGGCTTTGAGTTATTTGCTTTTTTGAGAGATCCATATCTTTATTTTCAGAAGGAATATCCATTGACACATCATCATCCTTCAAATAGATTTTGGTTGTATTGATTCTCCTTAATTTGTCATTGATCTTATCATTTAAATTAAACAAATTTTTTTCAAATTCAAGAGTCTTCATTGAGAGTTGAGAACCAGCAATTTTCAATTTATTTTCTTGAATTTTTTCAATTAATCCTACATTTTTTTTGATATTTTCTGATTTTCCAGTGTTTGTTGAGACTTTTGAATTATTCAAGCTTTTTTTATCGTCTTCAGAGCAAATTTTATGCGAAAATTTTTTCTGGATATTTGATTTGCTGTTGTTTAGATTAGTCAAATCGATTTCTATATTCTTTTTGTATATATTTGCATATTTATTCAAAATAAGTTTAAAATGCTGCTGATTATCTTTGTTATTGTTTCCCGTTGAAGAAGAGTTCAAACAAGGAGAATATTCTCTTTTTTCATTGCAATCTTTTGAAAATTTCTCAGGGGTATTCCTTTCAGAATTGGTCATCGGATTTGCAATGAGTATTTTCTTGCAGTGTTCAAGATTTATTTTTGAATGAGGAACTGATTTTTTTAAGAATTTATTCGGAGTTGATAAACCGACGGTTTTCTTGTCTGAATTTTGGAAAAAATTATTGTTTTCTTCGAAGCTTGAACAAGAAAATTTTTTATTTCTTCATTTAAAAGAAGGTTTTTCTTACGTTTGATTAAATTTTTTCTCTAATTTTGAAGGCGAAATTGACTGATCTTTCCTATTCTGGCTCAAAAACTCATCTCTTTCATTGTTATTCAGAATAAATGAGCTCTTTTTACTGTTTTTTGAGGGAAAGTTTTGATGGTCTTCTTTCATATTTTTCCATTGAGTTTCTAAATCCTTTAAAAAATTTGTTTGTGGATTGTTATTATTAATATTGTTTCCATTGAAATTTAAATTGTTCTTTGGACTCTTTGAATTAGATGAACCCCGAGATTTAAGTCTTGAAAGAGTTCGTTCTAGGTTCAAATCCTTGAGTTCAGGTATTGAGTTTGTTTTATCGAATATGAAAGGATTGAAATCTTTTGAAGGATGAACCAAGAAGCTCTCCATTGAGTTTGTGGATTGTCTCAAAAATGAAAGGTTTTTGATGTTTATTTGATCATTTTTGGAAAATTGGAGAAAAAGAGAAGGGTCTTTTTCCATTTGTTTATTTGTAAGCTTATAATTATTGAACATTTCCATTGATTTTATTAGTCTAACTCCTTTTTTAAAAAGTATTTTTATTAAAAAAAAAGCTTGAATAGAAAAAATTATAATATTAATTGGAAATACAAAACACACAAAAATAAACGTTAAATTAATTTTTAACTATATTTTTTTTGGGAAAAAACTAAATCTTTTCTATAAAAATTACAAATTTGCTTAAATTCAATAAAGGCCTAATAAATTTATGGCTGCTGTTGATCCAAATATTGCAATATTTGATTATCATCTTCTACATTGCTTTCATTATGGGATATATTCTGTTCTTCATGAGGCACATGTCTTTCTTGTTCATTATTCACCGAATCATCTTCATTCTCATGGTTTTGAGCTTCCTCATTTTCATTTTCCACCACGGTCACATCAACCATTTCTTTTTTTAAATTTGTTAATTTTATTATTGGTTTATATTGTCCAGTCCCTCCTTTCAAATCAATTTGATAAATTTTTGTAATATCCTAAAGAAAATTTTTATGTTATTTTTTAAAATGAACACAAAAATTGAACCTTTCTACATAAATAACATTCTCCATTTTTTTTCCAAATATCAAGAGCACAATCATAGCATAAACCTATAAATTTTTATTATAAGGAAAAATAACAAAAATTATAAAAAAGTCAAACTGATAGTTTTTTTTTATAATTTTTTTTAATTTTATTTTCATAACTAATAAAATAAATTGAAATTTCTTTCATTACCTCCATGACCACATTCCATTAAAACTGCATCTGGAAGTTTTTCATAACAAACTAAACAGGAAACAACTGATTGGTTCAAAGATTGATTGATTGAAAAATTATGAGATTGATTGAGAATTGATTGATTTATTGATTTGTTTAAATCAGGGGTTATTTCGCTTTCATTTAAGATTGATTGATGCAAAACGGATTCATTTTTCATGTCTTTTGTATTTGTTACTTTATCAGACTCGCTTTTCTCACTTTTGTTTGATTTTTCTTAAAATTAAAATTATTTTTTTCATATGAAATGAAGTTTATTGGAATTAAACTTGATTCAGTTAAATCAGTAGGTATTGAAATTTTTCGCAATTTTTTTAGATTATTTTCAGCCATTTTTTCGTTGGAAAGACTTGCATTTTCTAAATCCTTTTCAAAATTTTTTTTCTCAAATTTTTTTAAGGATTGTTTTGATTTTGGCTTTTTTTTTTTATTAGAACTTTTTTTCCCTAAAATAAAAAATCAATTTAATTGATTTTTTTAATGATAAAAATGTGTTTTGGAAGATTTTACCTCCTATCAATTTATTTAAAATTTCCTTTGTAATTTCCGAATTTTGAAAATAGGTGGAAGAGAATTTCATCTGTATTAAAATAAAAAACCAAAAAAATCAATGATCCATACTAAAAAGTGCGGCATATCCTCGGGTAATTTATCAGTTGTTTCGATGTTATATATGACCTTTTGTTTTTTGCCTAATATTTGAAGAAATAATCAAATGAAAAAAACAATTTGAAACCTTGCTCCATTTGATCAATTTCTCCTTCTGTTTCTAATGTCTCTTTATCATAAAGCAAAACATTGATAAAATTTCTTTAAAATTATAACCATAAAAAATAAAAAAAAGGTTGACAAATTTACATAATTTGGTTATGACACCCATAAGAATAAAAAATATTGAATGTTATCCAAGTTTGAGTAATTATTAAAGAATTTCTCATCATGTCTTCAAAACAAAAGCACAAGTTTATTTATTTTTTTTCGAAAAATTACTAATTTCATCTTTTGTTACAATGTTTAGCACGCCTTTTAATATCAAACATAACCCCATAACGAAATTCGATATATTGCTAAAACACCATACCAAGCCAATAACTGATAAAAACATTTAAAAAGATTATTGAGATTAGATAAATAAAACTTTGAAAATTTTCAGCTTGTCCAAAATATTTGTAGTAAAGAGTTAGAATCAATAATATTGAAAGACCCATTACATAAAAAATTGACATAATTGCTACCATCCAAAATATCCAAAATACCAAATTCCAATCCCATGTTATATATCCATCGATTCGTAAAGCTATTTGCAAGGTTTGCACAAAAAAAAGCATTCTAATAGCAAAATTCGCCTTTTTTTAAAAATAAATAAATAAATAAACGAACTCAATTTTAAAAATATGTTTTTTACAGAAATATATGAATGTTTTTCTTTCGATTTTTTTATCCAATAAATAAGATGAACTAATGGTATTGTTAGGATGCAAAACATAAATTTGAACGAATCTAACTCAATTTTAAGAAAAACTAATGCCTTTTTTGTAAAAAAAACATTTAG
>JFJP01027668.1_pt1 | contig 17937 bp, 19 predicted proteins | sample 431651 | NCBI WGS metagenome assembly JFJP01 (sample SAMN02602958, study PRJNA72255) | Microbial mat metagenome, whole genome shotgun sequencing project. | biome: fresh water; feature: sink hole; material: water; isolation source: purple microbial (photo- and chemosynthetic) mats found in...
GATCAGGAATAGAGGAAGAATGAAGTTCAGTGATTATTTCTGATGTGTTTTCCATGAACTCTCTGATTTTCCTTATTCCATTCAGTCGGATAAAATAATTATTTTGTTGATATATTGTTGAATTTTCATATTCATCATTATTCGAATTGACCACTTCAAGACTGGCTTCCACATACTAACAATTATAAAAAAAATATTGTTTATTTATTAAAAACAAATAAATGGTTTACTTTTTTTAAAATGACTTTAATTTCACTGTTTGCTTGAGTTTTTTCAAGATTATTATTCAAGAAAACATATTCATGACTATCCATAATTAAATTCTGTTGGACAAAAAGAAGGTAATATAGAGGCAAAGAGTTTTCTAACGAGACTAATAATTTATTTAACTTTATAAGCAATAACTTACAAATGAAAAATATTTTTTGTCTTACATTTTTTTTAATGATTGCTTCCGAGTTTTTCTGTGGAGAATTTTTGAAATCAATTATGCCTCTAAATTATCTTAAAGAAATCCTTGATAAAGAGAATGTGGTACTTTCTAATATGATCCAAAATATTGATGTTGTAATAGATTTGAGAGATTTTTTCAAGAATATCTTGAGAAAAAATAATGTTTTGCATTCCTTGCTTAACTTTTAAATAGGAGTTTTGTTTTATTCTGAAATCTATGACTAAAATGAAAAAATTGTCAAAAATAAACAAAATCAAAAGAGCAAACCAGGCAAAAAAACGTTTGTGAAAATAAATAAAAGGGACAAAAGTGCAAAAGTAATGAAATAATTTTTCTTTGTTTTCATGATTATTTTCGGAGGTAGTTCTTTATATTAAATTTTCAATAAATGAAATGAAATTTTATTGAACTTTTAGATGTTTTGACTTTTTTTTGATCCTTATTTTCTCTAGAACTCAACCTAAAAAATATATTTAACCATAGAATGTCATTAACAATAATAATTGAACTTTTCAGTCAAAAATTTAGCATAACTCTTATCATTGAGATAATTGCTTAAATATTGCTCATAAACTAAAATAATTTTTTCATTTTTGGGTTCAAATTTCATTAATCTATTAAATTTGTTAGATAATTGTTCATTGAATTTATTAATTCCAAGGGATAGTTCTTTGATTTTATCATAATCATTATAAGGATCAAACAGGATAGTCCACAAATCATAATATAAATTCATGCCATTTTCGACCTCTTTTTGAAATTGTTTGATCAGTTCCTTATGTTCATTAGGGGCATTTTCTATTTCTAATTGATAATTTATATTCATTTTTTTTTGAATTAATACTTAAAAATTTAAATTTGTTTTAGAACAATTTGTTTTTAATTAAGATCAATTGAAAACTGCTTAAATAATTATTCATAAAATTCAATTATTTAACGAAAACTTTAGTTTTGTTATTATGAGTGAAGAATTTGATGAGTTAAGATCAAAAATTTCCTTTCTTTTTGCGTTTTATGCCAATTTTGGAGAAAAAACAAATTCAAAGTATTTGAAATCAAACAAATTCCATAAAATGATGATTGAATCTGGCATAAAGGATGAAACAAGTTCAATAACTTCAACAAATCTCGATCTCTTATTTTTTTCTGAGACCAAGCATAATTCTCATATTAATTTGGAAAATTTCCTGAATTTCCTTCCTAAATTAGCTAAAGAAAAATACCATAAAGTTTCTGAAATTCAAGCTTTTAAGCAATTAATGGATCTGAATTTGATTCCTCTTTCGCAGAAATTAATGAAAGATTCTGAAATTGGAGAAGAAAAACATCAAATGCTTTTAGAAATCGATGAGATTACTATAAAAGTTTTGGAATATGTTGCACCTGTTCTATTTAAAATATACATGGTTCATTCTTTTCTTAAAATTTCTCTCAATTAAACTAAATTAGGCATATTTCGATTGGGAACCACAAAATTTTATGAAAAAAGAAGAAATTATTCAAAAATCTCAAAACTCTCTCTTCACATTCGTCAAAGACCATGAAATAAGTCCCCCACTTCTCACAAAATCACAAGTTTTTCAAATTTACACTGAAGTCATAAATTTGGAGAATAACAAATTAACAAGATCAAACCATAATACGAGTGTGATTCCTTTTTTAAAGCATGATATTGGAACTGTCTTCACCTTATCAAGATTCTATTCTTTTTTAATAAGGTGTTCATATATGCTTTATTCTAATTATTTCCTAGATTCCAATAAAGAATTCAGCAATGCTGAGAGATTCGTTTATTTTTTAGAAATGATGGAATTATCACAAGGTTTTAGAAATCTTGAAAAAAAAATCTCGAGCACTCATACATCCAAAAACTCTTTGTTAATCCCCAAAAAGACTTTATTTAAAGTTTATTATTTACATAAATTTGATAAATGTTATTGAAATTCTTAAGATTCTGCATAATCAGGAATATAGGGGCATAGATCCAAATAATCCAAAAAAAGATGGAACGTTATTTATTCATTTCGGAAATACAGATTCTCCTTTCAAATATGAAAAAATTACTGAAGATCTGAATAAAACTGAAGAGGAAAAAAATAAAAATGAACAATCTGAAACCTTTGAAGGGAAATCAGAGAAGAAGAAAATGTTGAGAAATCAAAGCTTTTTTATTTCGGAAGCTACAGACATTTCAATCATAACCACCCAGTTTTTAGAGAAGAATAATGAAGATTTGCTTAAAATCTTCCAGTTTTATTGCTCTTTGGGAGAACCTTTGAACACTTGCAAAATGAAATCAATAAAATTTAAGAAATTTTTGAAGGACGCCAACATTTTGTTGAATTTATCAGTATATAAAAACAATCATTATTTTTATTTATTTTAATAATAATAATTATTAAAATAAAAAAGAAAAAAGAAACTAATGAACCAGAAGAAATTATTCTCCAAGAAACTACTGACTTTAAATCAACAGGAAATCTTACTAAATTAAACAGATATCTATCATCAATTGATTCCGATTTGATTTTTTCAAAATTAAAAGGAATTCAAAGAAATGTCTCTGAGAAAAAAACGACTTATGATAGAAGCATTCAGAGTCCTGAATTAGGATTGAAAGAGTTTTATACAAAAACACAAGGAAATCATGGAAAACTTGATTTCATGAGTTTCATCAAATCAATTGAGATGATATGTTTCAAACTCTACCCTGAAATTTCGATGGAAATTTCATTAAAGCATTTATGGAATAATCATATATCAGTTTTGTTAAAAACTTTAGAAAAAAACAAAATAAATGAAAGAGCTATTGGAAGCAATAGAATTGAAGCTTTAGCAGATTTACTGAAAAACAAAGATATTGTAAATAAAAAATGATAATAAGTTTTTTTTAAATAAAATTTTAAAGGTCGAAATATTATCTTCAGTTTATAAACCTTTAATGGTTTATTATAATTTTTATTGCAACAAGCGTGGATTGATGAATTTTAATGGATATATTAAATTTTGCAAAGATTTTCAAATATTCCCAGATTCAATCACCAAAGCCAGACTACTGAGAATTTTTTATTCATTAGCCTTACTTTTTGCCTCACCCATGTACGATCAAAAAGCAAGTAAAAATAATTGAATTGTTTTTAACTTTCTTTTGAATTTTTTTTGCTTTTATTGGAATTTCAAGTGAATTTGAGCTTTATCAATCAACAGGATGAAAACCTCCAAATTAAAATAGAAGGGAAAATAAAAGATGAAGATTTAAATGATACAATCGATTCCACACTTTTCGTTCAAAGTCTCGGTTTATGCAGTCTGGAAATTTATTTTTCAGAGCCTCAGCCTGATATATTAGAAAAGGTTTATTGACTATTTTTGAATTTTAATTTTTTATCAATTTAAGATTTGTTTTTTCTTTGAACTGTTAAATTATTCTGATGGAAGAAAAAAAGTTCAAACGGAATTAGGACATACTAAGTAAAATTTATTAATTTTTAAGAAAAGAATTCTATATTTTATTAAAGAAGTCCTTCAGGAGCAAGCTGGGATGTGCTTACGAGTGTCCGAAAAAAATATCCACAGATTTTCTTCAAAAATAAAGAAAAAATTAAAAAAGCGAAAAAATTCGATGATTTTTTAAAGGATAACATTGAACTTGCGAGAGAAAAAAAAATCTAAGAAGATGTTTTTTCAAAAAAATAATGTTTTTTATTTGAGGAATTTAACAATTTAAATAAATTAATGATGAATTTCTCAAATTTTCTTCTAATCTTTAAGAAAAAAAAAAATTTAAAAATTCGAAAAAATCAAAATATTTTACATTTAGCGCTTTTGTTTCTTGTTTGATTTACAGAGTTCATCGTTAACTCTTTTTTCTTTCCTTTTGATTTCAAATTTTTATCGGCTTTGTTCTGCATTTCAATTTTTTGTTTAACTTTTGAAGTGATCTCAAGGTAAATCTAATAAAAATAAATTTATTTTCTAGAAGAAAATTAATAGAAAACATCGTCTTCATTATCTCCATCGCTAACATCATCATCATCTTTCTCAAGAGGTCTGACTCTAACATTTTTTATTGCTTCAATTTTGGCTGTTTTATCAATAAGATTGACATTATAATTGAAAAAATCAGCAGATGTTCCTCTTCCAGTCCTTAAAATAATAATTTTTTAAATTAATGAAATATATTATTGCAAACTGTCTGAATTTCTCAGGATCATAGCTAGGGTCGTTTTTCACAAGTGGGTAAATGGTTTTCATTTTTTCAACACATTGAGCCAGTGCTTCAACTAAAGTTTCATCATTTACAAGGATATTTGGTTTTCCATCAATCTTGATTTTTCAAAAAAATAAAAATTTTAAAAAGATTGAAACTCACTTTTAAAAAATCCAATTTCTCCACTAAATGTTCAATCCCCGCTTTTGCATTAACTAAAATTTTGGAAACTCTTTCATATTTCAGTTTCGTTCTTTCGCATTTATTCAAAGCGTTGTTCACGTTATTTTCGATCTGTCATAAATTTTTAGAAAATTTATTAAAAGCTTATTTTTTTTGAACTTCATCAATTTGTTTCCTTGTCAAAGATTCGCCTCCTTCATATTTCAAATCATTTAATTCTTCTTTTAATCTTTGCTTCTCATTATTCAAATACTCTATCTTCTCCAAATATTCTTGTTTCAAATCATTCAATGATTTGTTGGTTTCATCTTGTGTAGTAAACTTTTGGATAATTTCATTGACATCAGTCACTCCAGTTGCTTCCTAAACAACAAAAAATCTTAGCATTTTTAATATAATTTAAAAAAAATTAATGAAAATTTAAATTAAAAGCAATAAATTTAGTTGTTGCTAGAAAAAATTTACATTCAATTTTCTAAAAGCTTCTTCATAATCAGCAATTTTTTGTTTATTGATATTGCTATCAATGTTGGTTTGAGAATCATTTGCATTCACATTGATATCAATTATCAAATTCTGTTGTGTGTTCTTATCAGTTGTTTTATCATTCTTCTCCTTCTCCCGATTTTCCAGTCTAGATTGAAAATCTTCTCTTGTTTTAATAGCTTTCTCTTTTTCTTCTAAATAAGTTTTCCTCAATTCCTTTACAGCTTGCTTCTTATGCTCATATTTCTTTAATTCAGCTTGAGCTAATTCTTTTGCATGAGTGGCATCATGAGCCAATAGCAATAATTCTTCAAAATCATGTTCTTTGCCTTTCAAACTCCTTTCTATGGCAGCCAATTGATTATCATACCCAACCCTTTCTTCTTTCAATCTTTTCACAATTTGTTCATAGGTTTTTCTGATGCTTTGAGCTTCATTGAATTTTATCATAACTTTATCCAAAAGATTCTCCAAGATTCTGATATTCCTCATCAAACCGCTTTCTTCATGACCCCCATTTTTGTTGTCAGTTACTTCGTTTAATTTGTCTTTCAAATTCAGAAGAACGCTTTTTTTTTGTTTAGTCATATGAATTGCTTCATCTCTTTTTCTTATCCAATATTTCTTTTGAAGAAAATGTCAGTTATTAATAAAAAAAATTATTTTTTTTGTTTTAATTTTACATCGTCTTTTATTTCACCGTTCCATGATAAAAATGAAGTCTGTGTTTGAGTAAAACCAGGAGTTGAAGCCTAAATTAAAAAACATAAGTTTTTTTTAAAATACATATATATCGAATGTGGAATTACTCTTTTATTGGCTAACAAATCGTCTCGAAGTTTTTTCAAATCTTTGTTCTCTTTTTTTAATTGCTTTATTATCTCATCATTCTTTCTTCTTGTTTCCTCAGCACTGTTATAAAAAGCCTTTCTGTCAATATCTTGAAAAATTTTTTTTAAATAAATATTAAATTGGGTTTTTAAAAACCTAATAAGTTGGATTTTTTTATTTGATGACCAAGCTCTTCATCGATTGTTCTTAGATTTTGCTGGCTTTTTCCTGTAGTAGCTCGACTTTGAGTCATGAGATATTTTTATATTAAAAAAATTAAGTTTTTTCAAAATTTAATAAGAATTTTGAAACAGTTTGATCAATTAATGAGAAATTTTGAATTTTAAATTTTTTTTAGTTTTATATTCCAATGATCAATTGTATTATTTTATATTTCAAGTCCTTTATTCATTTTTTGAAAAAATTATTTTTTCCATATTAATAGAGATTAATTAATATCAACGTTATTAAGAAAAAAACAAATTTTAGCATATTTTTTCATTTTTATACTTTTTTTCCGAATTGGATTGATTAATTTACATTTTCAAAGAAAGTTTTCCAACTTAAAAATTTAATAATTGTCATAAAGTCCTAATATTTTTTTATCCGTTCTTTTGAAGTAACACTGCTCACAAACCCTTTCCTTTTTTTTAAGGCTTTTTTCAGACAAAAATATCTACATTTCAAAATTTTAAACATTTAGAGAAAAAACAAATTAAAAAGAAAAACCTCATATTGTCCAACACATTTTTCGCACATGAAACTTGAGCATAATATACACTGTTTTTTATCAAAAATCCCATAAAACTCTCCACATCTTAAACATATAGTCTCATTAACATTCGGAATATTTTCTTCTTTTTCAGGTTTGTTTTCCCTTATAAGTTCTTTAAAAAATCAGAAATTTTTTATTAGAAATACCATAGATAAACTTCTGATTTTTTGTTCAAAGTGTATATTCTTTTCTGATTTGTTGATAAGTAAATTTTTAAGATTTTTCTAGAATTCTTGAAATTTCTCTCTTTTTCTTTATTTTCATCATCAAGCTTATAATTCATTTCTTTTCTCAAAGAACCACAAAAATGTATTTTGATCATTTTGAAAGGAATCAACACTTTTTTCAAAAAAGTGGCCTTATCATTACTTTTTAAATAAAGATCTTCATAAATATGGCTAGAATTTTTTTCAGTTTCAAGTATTTGATTCGGCTTCAGGATCCAAAAATAAATTTTGCCATCATTATGACCAGAGATCAAGTAGTTTTCTTCAAAAGTATCTTTATTCTATCGAATAATAATTGAAAAATAAATAAATGTAATTAAAACTAACCTGAGTAATTAAAGAACTTGAAAATTTTGAAAGTTTTTCATAAGATCTATTAAGTATTGAAATCAGCACACCATTGATACTATAAACTGAAAGATAATTCTCAGAGATTATTGCGAAATCCCCATTTTCTTGACAGACAGAAATCCCTTTGATTTTTTCTCTTTGCAATATCATTTTGTGTAACTTTGTGGTTTTTTCTCCAATACTCGAAAATTCTTTAAAATCATCATAACAAATCTCTTTGAAATTATTTTTCGCGATAAAATGATATGTATAAATCTTTTGAATTAACTTTCCTTTCGAAATCTCCCATAAACAAATAACTCCTTCATTATCACATGAAATCAATAAAGAAAAAGAATAGCATAACTCAAAACAAGTGATTTCTGTGGCATGTCCCATTAATAATTTATCAAATTTCAAAGAATCTGTTTCTTTTGTCGAAATTCCTTTTTCATTTTTGACGAAATTATTAAAAATAACGTCATAAAAATTCATGAAATCTCTTTTTGTGTAGATTATCTCATTGTGAAGATTAGTAAAACTCATATATTTGAATAATTTCTTTCCTGTTTCATTGATGTTTATCTTAATAAAATGGCATTTAGAGCTTTTTTTCTGCTCAATTCGAATTTCATGGATTTGTCTTTTTTTCTTTTCGGTTTTCGAAGTTGATTTTTTTGATAATGCAGTATTTTTTTCATTAACCACAGGTTCAAATAGACCCCTTGCATATCTAAACCGATAAGCTGTGATTTCTTCTTCTTCATTCACAATATTTTTGTTGTTTTTTATCAAATTAAGATCATAGAAATTCGCAGGAATTTTTTTAGAAATTGTCTTTTTGCAGATTTTATATGTTCGAATAGACCCAAATTTATCTCCTAAAATCAAATAATCTTTTTGTTTTGATATCAAAAAACTCGTTGGTGTTTCATGTTCAAAACTCCAATATTTCAAATATTTCATTTCATTTAACTTCCATTCAAACATAAGTAGCATTTTATAGCAATTGTCATAACTGATGAACTTAGAAGAATTCCCATAAAAACTGCATCCTTTCATCTTAATTAAAATATTATTTTGTCTTTCTTTCATATTCATTTTAATCCCCTTTTTCACAATAAAAGAACTCAGGCCTTTTAATCCTTCGAAATGCTCGTTTTCACATTCCCCTCTAATCAAAAAATCATTGAATCTTATGAATTTCTCTTTTATGGCTAGTTGATCATTACAATTCAGCAAAATTACTGGTTTCACGTTTTTTAATTGTATGGGATTATATAGAAGAAATTTAATTTTCTTCAATTTTTTTTTTTCAGGATGAGGTTTTTTGAACAACTGTTTCGGAGTTTGTCCATATTCAGAAATTTGATCCAAAATCCCATTTCTTTCATTAATATCGAGCATTTCATCTAAATTAACACTATTTTCATAAGTTAGTGGATAAAAAACATTTAGTGCTTCTATTGCGGAATCCCCTAGTTGTTTAAACCCGAAAATCAAGTTAATCCATTCATGAATGTGATTATGAGCATAAATGCTTTCTAAAGCTTTGCGATTGGCATTTACAAAATATCTGGGATTGCAAAAAGCCCATTTAGGCAAGCTCACATCTTTCACCTAGTATTTATTATATTTCATGAGAGTTTTTGAGAAAATAGAAGAAATTTACTTGAATTTTAGACTGTGTTTGACCAAAGTCATATCGATTCATGTTTAGGAACATTTCAGGAAGAAAAAATAATTCAGGAATCGTTTCTTTGCAATCATAAGACATTGACAAATTCCATGTAAATGTAATATTATTAAAAATTCTATCTCCTAAATCAAATTTTCCTCCTATTTATAAAAGATTTTAGTATTTTATTTAATTATGATAAAAAATTCAAAAATAACCTTGTAAATCTTTGGCCCATTCTGAATAAGGCATCAATCTGATTAAATAATAAAGTATTACCACCGGATTGCTATAATGGCTGCCATAATGAAAAGGAGCACTATCTAGAGTATTCATAATATTATTGTAATGATCCTTCACACATCTAGCCTTTTCCTCAATCAACGCCCCCATAGGTTTTGCCAAGAGCCTATAGTTTTTTTCATCATTAAAATCTAGAATAAAATTTTCTTCATTATATGATAAAATCCAAGGAAAAACTGGATATTGTGATAAATCACTATAAGTTCTTCCCGAAATTATATTTAGAATCATCAAATAATTAAAATTTGAAATTTTGCCCTCTTCCCATAAAGGCATTAGGATTTTAATGATTTCTTGTGAGTCATATAAATGAAACTTGCGTTGTTTCAATAGATTCTTAAGATTAGTATGTAGGAGATTGCCATTGATTAATGATATATGCAATAAAGCATTAGTTTTCAGGTTTTTTTTTTTCTTTATAAGCAGAAATTTGTGAATATTTAGAATTAAACTGTCAATATTATCTTTTCCACAAATCAAAAAGAAATTCTTGTTGTTTTTTAGAATTTCAATTGCGCAGATCTGCAAAAGATATCTTCTGGTATGAATCTCTGAAACCTCTTTTTTCTTTATTATACTAACTTTGTAATTTTTCGCGTTGAAGCCTTCATTAAAAATTTCCTTTAAATTCTCGATAAAACCCTTTTTGATAAGCAATAATTTGTCAATTTCTGCCCTTTCTTTATATTTTTCTCGATTTCCGCTTATGTTAACGAAAAGATAGATCCTTTTTCCAGTGAAAATCATAAAACAAAGACAAAGCTCTGTTTTATTTAAAGAAGAAACGATGTAAAAACCCTCGATTTTCTCTTTAGTTTTCAAAGAATTTACAAATTTCCCTTTGATTTCTTCTAAAATCCTGTATTGAAGAAACTATCATTATTGCTCGAATTTTCTAATGAGTTTTTCATTAGATCTTCAAGTTTCGAAGCAGAATTTTCATTTGAATTTTTTTTTAAGATTTTGCTTTTAATCAAAATAGTCTCTTTTTTCCTTATTTCTTTGCTTTTTTTTAGCTTGAAATTCTGAGCTTTTCTTCGATTTTCTTCATAAGGGCTAAACTCGATTTTTTTCCTTTGATAACCTGAAGAATAAGTGCTTTTTAAAGAATATTTGAAGGCTAAAAGAGAATTTTTATCGTAAAAACTGTCATTATTATCATATATTTGCTTAATGATATGAATTCTACGATATTTTTTCAAAGATAAGAGGTTTTTCTTTTGAAGTTTCGACTTTCGGTTCAAATAATCAAAAAAATTTTGGATAAAAACTTCGTGTTTCTCGAAGAAAAAGCTCGAGATTTTATCATTGGTTTCTTTGTTTTCTGAATCATAATTAAAAGCCAGGATTTTATTCTTGCCATCTGAACCTAAAACCGAATCTTCATTCTTCAAGAAATTAAAATTTTCTGTTGAAAACTTCAAATTTTCAGCAGAAACACTCTTTTTTAGGTACTGTTCTTCCATTGAAAATGATTCATTTCCTTCATTTTGAGATAAATTATCTGATTTTATTGATTGAAAATCTGTTTTTTTTTTATTTTCAATAGATTTGAGAAGAAAGTCCTCTTTGAAGAAATTATTCCAGATGTTTAAGTTCTTTTTCTTGAAAAATTCCTCGATTTTGATTTTGTTTTCAGGATTTATCAGAACCGTTTTAAGGAAATCTTCAGGAGTGAATTTACCTTTATTGCTTTCTTCTCTTTTGTTTTTTATTTGATAAAGACTAAATAAATAAAATATTTAATTAAAAATAAAGTTAAAAAATCAAATAAAATCAATAAAATCAAATAAAATCAAATAAAAATAAAGAACTTTTCGAAAATTTTTTGATAAATGTTCTGATCTTGATGAATAAAGAGCTTTCTGAAGTTTTCTTTCGATAAATGATAAGGTAAATATGACAATAAAGCTACACTTTGATTGGCAATCTGACCATTAGTACTAAAATAAAAATATTTATAACTTTTTTGTAAATTTTTAAGACCTTTCTGAGAATTTATAAACCGCATAGATAAAACAATTGAAAAACTCTTGAGAATCACAAGGATTATTAAAAATAATAGTTTCATTATCTTCTAGAAAATAAAAGGTTTCTTTTAACAATTCATCACTTAATTGATTGTTAAAATTTATATTTTCGAAGAGTTTCAATAGAATTAGCACGCTTTTCTTCAAAAGAAGCTGAATTTCATTCAAAAATGCTTTATTTTGTTTGATATTCGATTTTTTCGAGTTCTGATCATTAATTCCTAATTTCATGAGAAAATTGCCAAATAACCCAGTTTTTTTAAAGGAGTTCTCCATTTTTTCGCTAAAGAAATACTTCTTTAATAGATTGAGAATGAAAATTGAGCTCCATTTTACATAAGCAAAATTATTTGTTCTAAATAAAAAGGCAAATAAAATCGTAAAAGAAAAAGCTAAAGGTTTTGCACAATCATTGAAATTATTTTCATTTTCTTCACAAATTTCTTCAAGAATTTGCATTGAATTTAGAATTATTTCTACAAACGTTTTTTCTGAAGAGAATTTCTGAATTTGAATTTCGAATTCCATCAATTTCAAATAAATCTCGTTTTTTTCTAATATACCTATTTCATAAGATTCATTCAAAAGCCCGATTTGTGAAATTATCAAGGCGATTACCTCCAAAAAATCTTCATTAAGGTGAAATTCTTTATGTAAAAACTCATGAATTTCTTTTAAAAAAATCTCAATTTTCAAAATTTTCTCTAATATAGAAATGGCTAACATTTTGCTTTTTAAGAGCTTTTGTTTGAGGAAAAGCTTCAATAAAGATTCAAAAATAAGAATTTGAAACTGTAAATCGGGGAAGTTGAGAATTTCATCAGAAAGATAAGAACTTTGTTTACAAATAATCTTATTGTAATATTCTAAAAGCTTTTTCTTCATAGTCCTTTTTTTTTTTGGAGATAAAATAAATGAAAAAATCTCCTGTTTAATTGTCTTTTTATCTTTAAAAAGCCATAAATCTTCATTTTGTAATGAATTTTCTCGTGGATTATTTAATAAATTTTCTGATGGATTTTTTAATGGGATTTTTAATGAATTTTCCAATGGAATTTCAAAGCTTTTTGATCGTTTGAGCTTTTTATTGTGGTAATTATAAAAATTCTTTAAATTCTCTTCTTTATTGATATAGCATAAGAAATGACTGATGATATCAAATGAATAAGAGGAAATTTCTAATAAAAACACTGCCAATTGAATTTCTGATTCATCTAAGCAATTTTTATTCATTTTCTCAATGAAAACTTCAAAAACATTGATTTTCTCAATGTTTTTTTCTTCTATTTTCAGAATAGAAGAAAACATATAATAATACAAAGGCTTTGATGAGCAATAAGGCAATAAAGCTGCTTTTTTATCGTTTTCTTCAAGAAAATTCTTCAAATCTTCTTTTCTTTGTAAAGAAAGATATAAGCATTTTAACAATGATTTTTGAGTGATTTTTGAAGAAATTTCCAGTTTATATGAATCAACATAAAGGAAATGCAAGATTAACTTGTAATTGAGAATCTCACTGAAGTTATTCTCATTAAATTCGAAGATTTTACAAAACGTTTCAAGAAAACATTGCTTATAAAGCTCAGTTTTTTCGAAATCCAGGATAAATTCAAAATTTTTGTATAATTTCGGATTTTTTATGAGATTATTGCTATTATTTTCATTATTACAAAGGATTTTATCAAATGATTTTCTTTTGGGAGTTTCAAGCAATTTGCAATATTCTAAGAATAAATTATCAATTTTCTCGATTTTTTTACCGAAATCTTGATCGAAAAATCCGCAAGATTTATTTCTTTTTCCTTTATATTTGATATTTTTCGTTGCTTTTTCTTCTAAATATTGATATTTATTAGATAATGTTCCTTTTTCCTCGAAACAATGGAATTTAAGAAAGGGCATATAAGAGAAATTGATGAATATTTGTAGTTTATTTTTATCAAGTAAAGGAAATTTAGTTGATTTCAAGAAAAAATCGTAAAGCAAAGCAAAAATTTGTTGTTCAATCCCAATAAGCTTGTTAGAAAACAGCATATTAAGCAAAAATTCGAGAAAACCCAAATGCTTCAAAATGCATTTATTCAATCTAATGAATAAAAATATAGAATTTTATTCATAAAAAAATAAAAAATAACTCTGAAAAAACGTTGAATTTCGGATTGAAAAAAGTTCGAAAAAACAATTCGAAAAAACTGAGGATTTCAAGGGAATTATTAAAGAAAACTCTGTAGAAATCAGCCTCCATAAAGAAAATCCTAAAATTTCTGATGCTGGTAATCAAATAATTGTTTGAATGATCAAATTTTTTATCATTTTTGATTTTTTTGCTGAAAAAACAAAATAATTCCTCTATCAAAACAAAACGAAAGAAATCTTGTTTTTGCTTTAAAATCTCAAGAATAGTCGAGATTTGTTCATTTTTTATTTCATCTTCAAATTTCTCACATAATTTCTTCAATATTCTGAAAATCTCAATGAAATTCTCTCTATTATCCGTTTTTTCAAAAGAACTGATGATAATATCCAAAAGAAAATCGATATTTAAATTTTCGTTTCTCAAAGATTCGAAATTTTCATTGAAAAAATCTGAATAATTTGATTCATTTATCAGGACTCCTTGCGAATTTTCGCTTCTTTCCGCTTTGTTCAATAAAACAAGCGTTTTTTTGTTATTTTCTTGAAAAAGAAAGCTATTACTTTCTTTGGCTTTTACCAAACAGAGAAAATTGGCATCTTCTTCAATAATCAAAGAGCCTAATAAATAGGAAATATCTACTTTAACGATAGTTTTCGAAGAATAATTTTCTGAATTTATCGAGTTTTTTTCACAGAAATCATAAAAAGAAAAATCGAAATTCTTGAAATTTTCTATTGAAATTCTATTAAAATTTAAATAATGCTCTTTTCTGATGAAATTGACTGTTCCTAATGAAGAATCGGTTATTGAATAAATTAAATTTATTTCATTTGGTAGAAGAGCTTCAGAAAAAAGAAGAAAAGGACCTACCCGAAAAAACTCTAATTCTTCTTTGTTTTTTTCTGATAAAATCGATTGTTTTTTCTTCAAAGGAACATCAAATCCTATTGACAATTCCATTGAATCATTGAATAAATTCATTTCGTTTTTTTTGTAATTATATATGAAATTACAAATCAAAAGACCGTTGTGATAGATAGAAAACTCAGCTTTTTCTTTTGTTTGATAAAAGGTTATGGATAAATGTGTCCAAAAATCGAAGAAATCCTTCAAAGGGATTTCATTTTCGATTTGGTCACAAAATTTCAAATAAAGCCTTTTATTTAACAAGAAAATCTTTAAAAAATTGATATTTTTCTCGTTTGGAGAGTGTAAATCGACAACATTGAACAGTTTCGAACGATTGGAAGCATTGGAATTAAGCCAAATCATAAAGGTTAAACCATTGGTTTCAGGGGATTTATTATCAAGTTTAAAGGCTGAATTTTTATAGGTTATACGGTCATAACTGAATAATTGGTTGCTGAACTCAATATAATTAGGAGAAAAAGCTCGTTTTTCAATTAAATTAGAGATTTTATCAGATATTTCTTTATTTATCGATATTTCTTTAGAAAAAGCTTTTTCTTCAATGAAATTCTGATTTTTCTTATATAAAATTTAGGTTTTTATTGAATTTTTTTAAAAGATTTCTTACTTGATTCAACAAATTATCTAGAATTAATCCTAAATTCAAAGCCAATTTTCTATTGAAATTCCCTTCACAAATGAGAAAGTAAATCTTAAGATAAAACTCTGTGATTTGTTGAAAATGTCTAAAAATTTCTGGATATATTATTCTCAAAGAATCACAAAAAGCTATTTTATTCAATAAATTTCTATTAATGGAGCTTTGACAAACACTGATCACAACTTCCAATAAATTTATTTGTATTTTCATGTTGCATTTCTTCAGAAATAGCTCAATTGTAAATTTGAGAAGTTCTGGAAATAAAAGAAAAAAACCATCATTTTTGAAATAATCCCATGATTTTAATAGAATTTCCTTTTTTTTCTGTTGATTTTGATGATCATTACATCCTTTATTCAGAGGTAATATGTTACAAGGAACTATCGCAAAATCTAAAATTATTAGAACAATTTCTTCGACTTTTGATTGTAAAAAAGGAAATAAATTTGAGATTCTTTCGATTAATTCATATAAAAAATTCTTTTTTTTGCAATATTTTCGCAAAAAACTCGATTTTGTTATGTATTTCTTCAAGAATATCAAGGATTTTATCAGGATTTTCTGTTTTTCAAGGCCCCATTCGAAAACTGGATGAAAAGTCTTCAAAAAACAAATAGAATCGAGAAATTTGGAGAAAAAATCAAATCTTTTTAAAAGAGCTTCTCGAAAAACCTTTTTGGATTCACTATTTGTTAAAGATCTCGTCAAAATGCTGCACATATTAAAAAAACATTTATAATCAGAAATCACCTGAATTTTCTTGATTTTTTTCATCAAAAAGTCAAGATAAGGTTGAAGATTCACGTTTTTCGCTTCTTCATCCAAGAAAAACAGAATAAAAGGATTCAATATTTTCTTATGAACATTGATATTATTCAAAAGTATCTCGAAATGCCCGATATCGAGGAAACTGGAAATCAATTTATTGTTATTTTTTAGCAATAATTTCAATATTTTCATGAGAAATTTCAATTTTCGATCTTTTTCGTGAAATTTTTCTGGATCTTTAAGCTTTAATTCATAAGAATCGATGTTCAAAAGTGAAAGGAAATTCATTTGTAAGGATAAATAAATGTCTGTTTCTATATAAATAGGCTGAAAAACGTTGAAATCGAAAATAAGAAGCTCATCTAAAGTCATTAATATTTGAAAAGAAACGTCGTTTCTGCATTCTTTTATTAGGATTGAAAGAGAACGGAATTCTTCGTACATGCAATTCATTGAGTTTATGTTGAGAATCGTACAAATTAAATAGAAAATCCTGAGGATCATTTGTCCGATTTCCAAATTCGAATATAATAACATATTTATCAGAATTTCAGAAAAACGGAATCTCTTTGAAATTATCGCATAGTTTTCGAGATTTATGTTCAAACAACTCAAAAAAAAGTTCAATATATCTAATTGTAAAGGAAGATTTATTGAATTCTTCGCAAGATGCTGCAAAATAAAGGTTAATACCTAAAGTTTATTTCAATAAAGAAAGAAAAAAACGATTAATTTACTTCAATAAAAGAAACATTTTCTATTATATTATTTTTATTTGAAATCTCTTCTTTTATTTCTTCTTGCTTCTTCTTGTTTTTCTTATTTGGAGACTTTTCTATTATCTTTTTTTCCTGTTCAAAAAGCTTGAATTCTTTATAACAATATTTGCATATTTGCTGAATAAGTTCCTTCAAATTGATCATAGGATTATTGAACTCTTTTACAACCTTTTTTTTCAAAGAAGTTAAAATATGATCAAAATCCTGTTCATAAGAATTGGAAAAAGGGAACATAAAGAACATTTCTATTGACATTAAAATAAAATCCAGGTTTTTCTCTTGTATTTTTTGGGGTAAGAGCTTCAAGACATGGTTTTTCTGCACGAATTCTATAAGGCAAACCTTCGAATAACAAGCTGTACTAATCGAAAATATCGTACTTAGAACTAATTCATCTATTAATGGGAAATCTATCAGGAAAAATAATCTTTCAAGATAGGATTTTTCAATAAAAGTTTCAATAATCGCATAATTATTCCTTTTGATTATCAGATTTAAATTTTCAAACAAAAGAGAAACGAATTCTTTCAATATATCAAAATCCTCCTTTTCGATATAATCCTTCTCTTTTATTGAATATTGAAAGAATTTACTTAAAAGCTCAATAAATAGATCTAAAATCTTCATTGAATTAAGAAAATCTATCGAATTTTCATCTAAAAGGAAAATATTGTTCAGAAAAACTAAATAATTCATGATTTTTTTGCATTGGTTAGGTCTTTCACTACTTTCGAAAAAAGATAATTCATTAGATTGCAAAAATCCTTCTAATTCAAAGCCTGTATTAATCATAAAATTGCGATAGGAATCACATTCTGATGATAAATGCAAAGAGTTTTTTAAAAGGAGTTCTTGAAAGAACTGGTTCTTACCTTCATAAGTCAGAGGTGATTTTATCTTCGTTAAAAGAGATTCTTTTGAATTAAAAAATAAAATTATTTCATAATTCTTGCTGTTTGAAGTTTTATTTTCGCTCATTGTGAAAAAAAATTTCTATATGAATTAAAAAGGATTTTTTTTGGATAAAAATCGAAAAAAATATTTAAAAAAAACAAAAAAAGAGAAATAATTTTTTTTTTTTCTCATTTAAATTTTTTTTTTTTTTTTAAAAAAAGTTTTTTTATTTTTCAAGTTCTAAGAAATTGTTTTTTTCATTTGATTATATAAAAATTTAAA